>Ga0209777_10000376_pt1 | contig 74580 bp, 67 predicted proteins | sample FrelakmetHBP12HB_FD_187147 | JGI IMG/M metagenome (GOLD analysis project Ga0209777, IMG submission 187147) | Freshwater lake sediment microbial communities from the University of Notre Dame, USA, for methane emissions studies -HBP12 HB (SPAdes)... | ecosystem: Environmental > Aquatic >...
AAGGAGGCCAGCCAATATGTGATTGTGCGGGACGACTCGAAGCTGTATCTGCCCGGCAGCTATACCATTAACCTCAGGCCCAATGAAACCACCGAGTACTGGCTCCGTCTGCCGGTTTTCATGAACGGCGTGCTGCTGTTCTCGGCAGACAACCGTTTTGAACTGCTGTTTGACGACGGCAGCAGGTATGATCAGTCCAAGCTTGAGACCATGCCCGACGGCAGGATGCTGTTCTATTTGAAGCCCCTGGATAAGCCTTCGTATAAATTCAAGATTCATGCCCTCAACCAGCAGTCGCGCGTCATCATGGTGGTGCAGTGACCGGGCAGCTTTTCGGCGTAAGAGGTATGGTCCCTTACGGCGTTGTCGGGTTATAGCTCGGCGTTTTCGTGTCGCTATTGCGGTTCTTGTTGTAGTTGTAGCTCACGTTGCGCGAGAACGGCAGCATGTTGGTGATATACTGCTCTACGAACAGATTTGCCTGTGATATGCCCTTGCGGGGCACGAAAATTATGTCCTGGGGCGACAGCAGCATGTCCTGCAGCGCCTTGTTTTCGTCAATAACTTCCTGAAGGTTTGTCGTATACACGGTGACTGAGCCCGCACCGGTGTAGTGGATAAGAACCACTTCGGCAAGGTCGCCTTCATGCGTCGTGCCGCCGGCCTGCATGAGCGCCCGCATCACGGTCATGGCGTCGGTCAGGGGATAGCTGCCCGCTGATTTGACTTCGCCGCTCACGTAGACAACTCGGTTCAAAGACTCCATAAGCGAAATGGACACGTCGACCTGATTGCTGTACTTTTTTTGCAGGCGCTGCTTGATGCGCGCGCGCAGCTCTGGCAGGCTTGCGTCCTTGGCGCTCAATAAGCCCGTTTCCGGCAGAATTATCGTGCCGTCGGGCAGCACGGTGACCGTGCGGTCGAATTGCAGCAGCGACCGCGGTATGAAGTCGGTGATGATGGCCCTGGCGCGTATGTTGTTCTGGAAGCGGGCGCTTGCAGCGGCGGAAATCTGCTCGGCAACGGATTCAGGAGTCCGTCCGCCGGCTGTGAAATCGCCCAGCACGGGCAGGGTTATTTTTCCGTCGGGGCGGACCGTGAATTCGCCGCCGATTAATTCTATCTGCGTGGTGTTTGCCTGCACGACCGTTACGGTAGTTTCGGGCGCGTTAATCTGTTTGCTATATGCCTGCGATATGGCCTCTCCAAGCTCGACAGGCGTCGAGCCCTGGGCCATGAGTTCGCAGACGCGCGGCAGGGTTATTTTTCCGTCGGGACGCACCGTTGCCTCGAAGTCTAGCTGGGGGTCGCTCAGAAAATTGATGCGCAGCCAGTCGCCTGCCATGATGCGGTAGCCCTGTTGTGCGCGCAGCACGCGCACCTGCTCTCCCTTGGCAAGCTCTGCCGTCACGGGGCCTCCCGGCGCGCTGCGCAGGGAGGCGGGGCGAAGTGTTTTTTTGGACTCTCTAGGGGCGGCCGAAGGCGCCGCGCTCAGGTACTGAGCCTTGACCCAGCCCGAAAGGGTGCCGTTGGTAATACGCGCCCAGCCCTGTTTTTCTTCCAGGATTTCAACAGATGCTCCACCGGGCAGGCCGCCTGTCATAGTTCCGCCGGGCGCGTCGCGCAGTTTCAGCGATGTTGCATTGACGAAGCGCTGCGAGGCGGATGCCTGCGCCGAGCTGTTGTCGGGGCTGCTGCCGGCGGTCAGGCTCTCGGCCGGCACCCAGCCGTGCATGCCGCGGCATTCCACCTCGGCCCAGCCTGCGGAATCAAAGGCAAGGGAGATGCGCACGCTGTTGTGCGTGTCGAAGCGGAACGGCCCCGAGGTTTCAGATGACTGCCAGACCTCAACGCGCAGCACGTCAAGGGGGCTTACCCTGAATTCGCGTATGGCCTGAGGCAGAAGATTGTCGGGGTCATGATCCTTGACGGTCTGTGTCCTCTGACCGGCCTTCTGTACTTGAACGCCCGAATGGGTGCAGGTGCTCAGTGCGGCGGCAAGCATGCATATCATGCACAGCCTGATTGCAGGTGTATATATGTTCATCAGTTTACCTCCCTTAGCTGACGGGTTAATATTTTATCGTGTATTCTCTATTTATAACGGTTTGCCCGGAATTTCAACCGTAATTACTGCATGGGGGGGTATCTCAACGGGCTGCTGAAGGCTGACCTGCCGCTGCTTGATGGTGATCTGCTCCTGCGGCATGGCCCTGCCGTCGGGTTCGACAACCTTTACAGGCCACCAGTCCGGCACATCCGGGCCATTATGCGACAAGGGGCCCGGCGCGGCAAGCGACCAGACAACGGCGCTGTCCCCGGCCGGGGCGAATCCTGCAAGGTCCAGGCGGATGCTGCGGCCTGCATCCCAGCTGCGGTTGATAATATTTACAAACAGGCGGTCGCGGGTGCTGCTCAGCGCAGCCACAGCCGTCACTTCAGCGATATTTTTTTCGGCTGCCGTCAGCCCCATCTGCGGCGAAGAAAATAGCGGGCTTCCGGCAATGGAGGCTTCTACAAGCCGCGATCCGAAATGCTGTGTAAACATGGCAAGGCTGTAATACGGGACTTTGGGTACGCGGCTGAATGATACCCAGCCCATGGGCGTGGTATCGGCGAACTTGAAATAGTTGGCGATCCTGACAGCCGGGTGCGACAGAAAGACCTGCATGATCCGGGCGCAGTAGACAGCGGTGCCCATGGTTTTTACATGATCGGACCATACGGGGTCAAGGATGCTGAATATGGCGCCCCACTCGGTTACGGCAATGCCGATATCGCGCGTTTTTTTGTGTTGCGCAATCAGGCGCTCGAGGCCGCTGAGGCTTCTATCGACGGCTTCCGGCGAGGCCCACAAAGCCAGATACACGTCTTTTGCAGCCGGCGTCCGCTCGGCGATCAGAATGGGAAAGTAGGCATTGTGCACGGCGATAAAGTCAATGTCGTCGGCGCACCGGGTAAGCACGGTCTTTGTCCAGTCGGAATAATCGACGATTGGAATACGTGTCGATTGTGCTACACCCTGGGCCATAAGCTCGATGGCAGGGTCTGCGCTGCGCATGGCGCGGGCATACTCGAGGAACCGCTCTGCATAGGCATCAGGGCTTATGCTGATGCTTTTTTCGACCGGGTTGCCGGCAAGGTAGAGCTCATTGCCCACTTCCCACAGACGGATGGCAAGGGGTTCGGCCATGCCGTCTGCAAGCCGGTCGCGGCTGTCCTTTTTATTGCAGTAGGCCACCCAGGCTGCCGCATCGGCGGCTGTGCCGGTGCCGGCATTGACGGTAATCATGGGTTCGGCGCCGATGGCCCGGCAAAAGCGAAAGAGTTCAGGCGTGCCGAAGGGGTTGCCCGAGCGACCGCTGTCGGTCGGATGCTGGCGGATGGGCCTGCGCTGGCGCGGCCCGATGCCGTCGCGCCAGTTGTAGAAGTCGGAAAGGGTGCCGCCCGGGAAACGCACAACCGATATACCCTGCCCGCGTGCCAGGCGTTCCAGCTCCGTATTAATGGAGGGCTCCTTCCAGAGGCCCCCTGCGCTGTTGAACCATTCAACATTGGTGCCGAAGAGACGCCGGGGCACCTGCCCCAGTTCTCGCCGGGCGTCAACGCGGCAGACGATGCCCTCTGCAGCGGATGCCTGCGGCTGATGCTCGGCGGCCTGCTGCGGCCCGCACCACAGGCATTGCAGCGCCAGTACGGTAATGAGCGCCAGACGGCCGTGCACATTCATTGCGCGGATCCTTCGCCGCCAAAGACCTTGAGCACTGTTGCCGGCATGCCGGCAACAAGGCAGTAATCAGGCATGGAATCCAGCACGACGGACCCTGCTGCAATCGTGACATGGTTCCCGACGGTGACAGGGCCGAGTATTTTAGCGCCGACACAGACGACCGTATCGTGGCCGATAATCGGGCAGCCGTCTGTTTCGCGGGCGCCGCCGCGCCCGCCCAGCACCACGCCGCCGAAAATATCGCAGTTCTCTCCCACCCGCGCGTCCGGGCCGATAATGATACCGACGGAATGGATCAGGCGGACCCCGCTGCCGATGACGGCCGAGGGATGCAGGTCGGCGCCGGTCAGCGAGATATTGAGCCGCCGCAGCAGCTCGGGAAGCAGCGGCACGCCGAGCTGCTGCAGTTTGTGTGCCGCACGGTGCAGCAGCAGTGCCTGCACGCCCGAATCAAGCAGCAGGCGCCCGAGCCGGCCGGTCAGGGTTTCAGGTCCGCCGCGATGCTCCTGTACAGGTTTGCCAGATTGCATGCCGTATTCTCCCAGGTGAAGTTTTGTGCTGTCGCAAAGCCCTGCTGCTGCAGGGCGCTGCGCATATCAGCGCTGTCCCAGACCTGGCGCAGGGCTGCGGCCAGGCTCTGCGCCGAGTCGGTTGCAAAGAATGCTGCCGCGCCGTCGAACAGCTCGCGGTGCACGTCGATATCCGAGCAGACCACGGGCACGCCGCAGGCCATGGCCTCAAGGGGCGGCAGATCAAAGCCCTCGCCCCGCGACGGCGCCACAAAAATCCGCGCGGCATGCAACAGCTCCACGCACTGGGCATCGGTTACAAAACCGGTGCTGTGCACGGCACCCGCAATGCCCAGATTTTGCGCGCGAGCAGCAAGGTCTGCAGCATAGTCTGCCGATCTGGTCATGCCCGCCATGACCAGGACCACTGATCCGTCAAGGGCGTCATGCACTGTTTTAAATGCTTCAAGCAGCAGGGCAAGGTTTTTGCGGGGCTCCATGGCGCCCACATACAGGATGAACGGCTTTCCGATATTGAAACGGCTGAGCGCGCTTGCATCGGCGCCTATGCTGCCCGGCTTGAACAGATCATGATCGACGCCGTTGTAGACGGCTGCCACGCGGCCGGGCGCGAGGCCGTACAGCCGGGTGATTTGGGCTGCCATGGTGAGGCTCACCGTGATAACGCGATGGGCTCCCCTGATGCTTGCGGGCGTGAGCAGACGGATGAGCATGTTTCTGAACCCGCGGTGATCGGCAGGGCAGGTGAGGGGCAGAAGGTCATGCACGGTGAGCACGACTTTGCAGCCCGGCAGGGGCGGTGAAATGCGCTGCACCTGCAGAACGTCGAGCCTGTGCCGGCGGGACAGCCAGGGCAGGAGCACGGAGCGCTGCACCAGAGGATCGCTTGCGACAGGCACAACGATGCGCACATTGCCCGCGGGCTGCAGCATGCCTGCGGCTGCGCTGCCGGTAAAAACCACGTATTCATGCTCAGGCGCTGCCTGCGGCAGCAGCTGCACGAGCTTGGCCACATAGCGCTCGACGCCGCCGATGCCTTTGCCGAGCACATGGGCGTCTATGCCTATGCGCATGGCAGGCTCCGTGCCGACGCCAGGTCGGCCAGGCGGGCCAGCGAGGTGCGCAGCAGCAGGCTTTTGCGGCCTGCCGCAGCAAGGGCGCAGCCCGCGGCGATGCGCACCACGAGGCCCGCAGCTATGAGCAGCCGCGCCAAGGCGCAGCCGGGCCTGCTCATGACAGAGCCGAGCAGGTGCAGGAAGTGGCGCTGTTGCATAAGGCTGTTGCGCACGACGGTATCATCGGTTTTTGCGCTGCCGCCCAGCAGATGGCGCACGGCGCAGTCGTCGATATGATAGATATTCCAGCCCAGCTTTTTCAGACGCAGGCATAAATCCATGTCTTCGCCGTACATGAAGTAGACGGGGTCAAACCCTCCCGCCTGCCGGTAGGCCTCGGCGGGCAGGGCCATGCATACGCCGGAAACCCAGCCCACCTGCGACAGCCTGCCCTCTGGCAGGTGTGCGTAGATGCCGGGGAAAAGTGACGAGCCGGGCGCAAGCGAGCTGAGCAGAAATGTATCGTTGAACAGCGTGCGCAGCGAGGGCGCATTGCCGAAGCTGCGGGGCTGGGGCGCGCCGCTCATGAGTTCGATACGCGGGCCGATGCATCCCGCATCGGGGTGTGCGTCGAGAATAGCCGCAAGATGAGCGCCGGTGTCGGTTATCAGCAGCGCGTCGCTGTTGAGCAGCATCAGGTGCCTGCCGCAGGCGGCGCCAGCCCCGATATTGTTGGCCGCGCCGAAACCGGCGTTGGCGGCATTGCAGATGAGCCGCACCTGCGGGTACTGCGACGCAACCATGGCGGCGCTGCCGTCGCTTGAGGCATTGTCGACGACGATCACCTCGAAGGATACGGCGCGGGTAGCGGCAAAAACGCTCGCCAGACATCTGTCCAGCAGATCGCGGGTATTGTAGTTGACGATGATCATGGACAGGTCGCAGGGGTTCATGTGTTCTGTACGGCCTCCTTTGACGGCCCGCCTTTGTCAGTCCGGCCGATAACGGATGCCGGGACGCCGGCCAGCAGTGAAAAGGGCGGCGCGCTGCGGGTGACAACAGAGTTCATGCCGACGATGCTGTGATGCCCGACTGTGGTGTTGCCGACGATGCGGGCGCCGGCGCCAACGAGCACGCCGTCTTCAAGCACGAGCATGTCATTGACCGGATCCATGTGCTCCCGGGGGCCGATGGTGAGGGTGTTTTGCAGCGTCAGCATGCAGTTTTTGCCGATGCGTACGTTGTTGGTGATCACGATGCCGTTGGCGTGGGCAATGATAAACCCCTCGCCGATGTCGGCCCGGGGCGAAATATCGATGGAAAAAAAGACGATGTTCAAAATGGTGAGCGCCTTGGCCACGATGCGCAGCTTCCGGCACCATGCCCATCGCTCCAGCCGATAAACAGCAACGGCAAGCCCCGCGGGGTTGAGCAGCAGCTTGAGGTAGGCAAGCCTGGTGAAACGTCTGTTGTCCGCAGCGGTGGTTCGGTAGAGGATGTCAGCCCGGATCAGGTGCAGGGTTTCCCGGAAACTCATCCGGCTGGGCTGGGGCGCAGCTGCAACGGCCGCCTGTGGCTCGTCAGCTCCAGGCGGCGCAGGTGTGAGAACTTTAATGACCTGCGCGGGCACGCCGCCCGCCACAGAGAAGGGCGGAAGGCTCTGTGCCACCACGGCGTTCATGCCGATGATGCTGTCGTGGCCTATGGTGACAGGGCCGGTGATGCGCGCTCCGGCGCCGACCAGCACCTCGTCTTCAAGGGTGATGCGTTCATGGGGCTGGATCGCGATAATGCTGTTGTGGTGCACCAGGGTGCAGTTTTTGCCGAAGGTGACGTTCCTGCCGATGGCGATCCCTGTGGCGTGGCCGATGATGAACCCCTCGTCAGCATCCGTGCCCGAGTCAATAGATACCTTGTACAGGATGATGTTGAGCAGCTCGAACAGCCGTCGGGGCAGCCCCAGCCCATGAGCCCAGCAGTAGCTCTGCAGCCGGAAAATGATAACGGCCATGCCCGGCGGCGACAGCATCACCGAAACCATGCGCAGTCTCGATGGCATGTTGCCGTCGACGTAGATGCGGCGGAGCATATCTTTGTGGATTAAAGAGAACGTTCGGCCCAGGGACAGGGACGATTTTTTCGTAACGGTGAGTGCTGCCGGCCCGGGCCCCTGACCGGCAGGTGGGATGGTTGCTGTGATGCGGGCAGGTATGCCCTCAGCCGACGAGCAGGCAGGCAGCGATTTGGTGACAACGGCGTTCATGCCGATGACGCAGCTGTCGCCGATGGTCAGGACGCCGATGATTTTGGCCCCTGCGCACAGCGTGACATTGTCGCCGATGACAACAGAGCCTGTTATGCAGTTGGGCGAGATGGCGTTTTGATGCATGAGCCGGCAGTTTTTGCCGATGCGCACCAGACGGTGTATTACCAGGCCGTTGGCGTGCCCGAGCACCAGCCCCTCATCAATTTGGGCTGCGGGGTCGATTTCTACGCCATAGAGTATGATGTTCAGCACGGCCAGTATTTTGCTGACCGGGTACAGGTTTGCAGCAAAAAAATAGCTCTGGAGGCGGAAGATGGTTACGGCCATGCCCGGCGGGGAGAGCATGACCGACAGCAGGCGCAGACCTGATGGCTTGTTGCCGTCGCAATCGATGCGGCAGAGCAGGTCTTTTTTAATAAGATAGACTGTCCGGCGAAAAGTCATGGGCGGCATCCTTTGTATCTGTGCTTGTGAGCAGTTGCCGCAGTCCGGCACGCATGCCGGGCGCCAGCAGGAGCATGGCTGCAAGGCACATACCGTAAACCGCCATGCCGATGAGGCATTGCGTCATCCAGTATAAATCAGCTGCGGCATAAAACGCAAGCGCCATGCAGCCTGCAGCTGCGGCAGCGGGTACAGCTGCGCGAAGCAGGTTGAGGCCGGGTATGACGCGCGCGCTCAGCACCCACCGCACGGCAATGACAAGCAGCATGCCGGCAAGCAGGCCCTGCGCAGCGCCGAGCTCCGCATTGCACGGAATAAGGATTGCAAGCGTCGCCGTCATGCCCGCGGCTCCGATGGCAAGGGTCAGGAGATCGATTTTCTGCCGGCCTGCCGCAATGAGCGCAGTGGACAGAACCTGGTCAACCGCCATGAGCGCGCAGACCCAGATCAGCGTTTTCAGCACGGGCGCCGAGGTCGCGTACCGGGCGCCAAAGAGCAGATCGATGAGGGGCGCGGCGGCACAAAAGATGAGCACGCAGCAGGGTGCGGTCACAAACAGAATGGCCCTGACGGCATGCATGCAGGAGCCGGCCATGGCCGCAAGCGATGCTCTGGCCGTTCGGGCAAACAGCGGCATCAGGGTAATGGCGAATGCCGTCGGGAGCAGCACGGCGATATCAAGCAGCTGATAGGCAACGGCAAAAAGGCCCGCTGCGCTGTCGCCGCTTATTCGCGGGAGCATGATCTGCGCGGCATACCGGATCAGCAGGTACAGAAAGAGAATGAGGGTAAACAGCGGGGTCTGGCGCATGAACTCCCGCACAAATGCGGCCTCCAGCCGCCAGGGTTCATCGGGGCGCATAAACGGCGCCAGCGCTTTCCAGCATGGCCACAGCATCAGCCAGCGCGCGGCGCTTATTATCAGTGCAACATGGATGACGGCGCCGCCTGCAAGAAGCACGGCGATTCCGCCGGCGGTTCGCAGAAGCGTTTCAGCGCCCTGCAAAAGCCCCATGGTTTCTGCCCTGCCCTGTCCTATCAACACCGACTGGCAGCAGAGAACAAGCGCCGTGGCGGGCATGGCGGCCGCGATTACCAAAAGCCCGCACGATATGACGGGGCTGTAGCCGCCGAGGCATGAAATACCTGCAAGCACCAGTATGATTACCGCCGCAACGGCAACGGCGAACAGCCCGCCGTGGAGCAGGTAGCGTCGCACCCGCCCGGTATTAAGCGAAACTTCACGAATGAGAAACTGGTTCATCCCGAGCAGCGGCAGAAATTCGGTCACCAGGAAAAAGACGAAGATGGTGCGGAAGGCCCCGAGGTCGTCGGCGGATCTGCGCGCCACGAACCAGAACAGCAGGAATGCGCAGCCCGATGAGGCTATCCTGACCAGCGTCAGCGAAATGCTGCCCCGCAGGATGCCTGAGGAGTGGCTCATGAACGCGCCTCGCCGGATGCCGTGCGTTCAAAGCAGACGGCAAGGATGGCGGTAAACAGCAGAATAGCCATGGGCTTGTCGTCGGCAAAGAGGTCAAAGAACATATACACCTGCGTTGCGCAGAATGCGCCCATGATGCCGATGCCCGCCCAGAGATATGAGCCCGAGCACGTGCGCAGGCCCCTGGACAGGCAGGTAAAGACGGACAGCTGGAACCAGAGGAAAATTGCAAGGCCGACGCCGCCGAGCTCCGCAAGGATGAGCAGGAACTTGTTGTGCACGGCAAGGGGGATGACATAGGTCGTGTTGGTGCGCTGGTCGTAGACTTCATTGATCTCGACGCGTCCGAAGCGCCGGATTTGGGACAGTTCGTTTTTCTTCAGCCAGACGGTTCCCAGCCGGTCATAGGGATAGAGCTGCAGTGACTCGGCAACAAAGTTGCCCGGCCCCACGCCGGCCACGGGATAGGCGGCGGCAAGATCCAGCGCCAGATCCACTGCCCGTGAGCGTGATTCGGTGGCGCCTTCGTCGCCGGTGACCATACGGTCCATGATGGGGCGGTAGTTGGCCGCGCAGATGCTCAGGACGAAGATCATCGCCAGGCCGAGATAAAACCAGTTGTAGCCCTGAATTCTGCCCGTGCGCCAGGCTGTGACGGCTACGGCTATGCCGCCCACTGCCATGGCAAGCCATGCCGTGCGCGAATAGGTTACGAGGATCGAAGCCAGGCTCAGCGCGATGATGCCGAACACCGCGGTACTGAGCCACCTGCGGGGAAGGGCAAACAGGCCTAAAAGAGGCAGGGTGAAGAAAGCGTGAAAGGATGCCTGCTGGTTGACATGCCCGACGGTGCCGATGGCCCTGATAATTTGTTCGCCGGCTGCGCCGGAGAAGCTTAAGGGAGAACCCGACACCGCAGACGCAAACGAGACTGCCTGACCGGTAAAGTAGGAGCGCAGCACCAGCAGAGACTGCATGCCTATGGCCACAGCCATGGCGCACAGCAGAATGGCAAGTTCACGGCGGGTAGTGACCGCAGAGCTGAAAACGACAATAAACAGGAGCATTTTCAGCAGCTGCACAGTTGCCAGCGCGGCTTGCGTTGACGGCACACGTATGGCCATGAGCGCTGTCCAGAGCGCCAGCGCTGCAAACGGGGTGGCGATAGAAGGCCAGGTGAATGGCCTGTCGGCGGTAAATAGCGCTCTGCAAATCATGACGGCAAACAGCGCCAGTAAAGCCATATCGGAGGCCGAAATTATAATGCTCGGCGGGATGAATGAAGGCAGCAGCGGCGTGCCGAACAGGAAAATTTTTTCGATGCTCAGCGGATGCAGCAGCACCCAGAGCACGGCAAGGGTCAACGTTCGGTTGCGCGCTGCAGCAAGTATGGCAGCGCCAAGCAGCGCGCCGATGATCGTGCCCTGGACCGCCCGCGGCATGTCGCCTGCCACGATGATTGCCGCCCCGACCAGCAGGCTCGCTCCGGCTGCGCAGAGCAGCTCAGCCCGCCTGTTGCGCGCCGATTCGGTTGCCTGCACAGCAGCCATGCCTAAATGCTCCTGTAGAATGCCGGCGGAATGGGGAAGCGCCGGAAGTTCAGCGCGATGTCGCAGGAGCAGACGCCGACCTGCCCGAGCAGCTCCAGCGCATTTCGCAGCGGCTCTCTATGGGTGACGCCGGCCTTGATAACCATGAGAACCGCATCGGCCTCGGTGGCAAGCAGCGGCGCTTCGGGCGAGACCAGCAGCCCCGACGCATCGACAATGATGACATCATAGCAGGGGCGTATGGCTGCTATGGTTTCGCGCAGGGTTTTTTTGAAAAAGCCCAGCTCCAGCCTGTTGCCGATATTGCCGGTCGGGACAAAGGTTAGATTGTAAATGCCCGTCGGGCGTATGACTTCGGCGATGGTGCGCTCGCTTTTCAGCACGTCGACCATGCCGTCGGCGCCTTCATGGGCAATGAGGCGGCTCAGGCCGCCGTTGTTCAGCGCTGCGTCGATGAGCAGCACGCTGGTGCGCTTGTCGCGCGACAGGGCGCAGGCAAGCTGCAGCGCTATGGTTGTTTTGCCTTCGCCCGAGGTGGGGCTGGTGATGAGCATCACGCGGCCCATGTCTCTGCCGATAAGGTCGAGCTTCCCGAGCACCTGAATGAGCCCGGCGGTCGCTTCCTGCAGCGGCAGCTCGTCAAGGCTTGAGAAGAGGGGGCCCTGCTTCTCGATGGCCGGTATGCTGCAGATGACATTGAGCCCCAGCTCTTTTTCCAGCTCCCAGCTAGCGTAGATCCGGTGGTCAAGGGCGGTGAAGAGAATCACCAGCGCCAGCCCCAGCGTGATGCCCCCCGCAAGCCCCAGCAGCCCGTTGATCAGGAAACGCACAATGATGGTTACGCCCGAGGCGGTCGGCGGCATGGCCTCTTCGATGATGGAGATGGGGATGAGCCTGTGCTTGTAGAGCTGCAGGGTCATGAACGCCTGCTGCCGCTTGGTGCGGATGATATTGAGCATTGATTTGGCCGTTTCCTGGGACTCGTTCTTCTGCAGCAGCACGCGCGCCCGATCGAGCTCATCCCGGATGCGCTGCACCTCGGTCGAGTTTTCCGTATAGACATGGCGCAGCCGGCTCAGCTCCACCTGCAGGCGCGCCACCTGGTTGGAGAGGTTTTCAACCAGGGGGTTGGTGCTGATGTTTTTGTCGCCGGACTCATTGAATGAAAAGCCGGGCAGCGCCGCAGCCGGTGGTGCGCCGGGCCCGTCGGCCTGCAGCGAGCCCAGGTCGGTCTCCGCCTTCAGGGCCTGAGCGGTCAGGTATTCATAGGCGCGCTGTGCTTCGCCCTCAGAGTTTTTGTAGTATTCGTCGATGAATTTTTTGCAGAGCGTATTGGCGATGTCCGCGACCTTGCTTCTGGTCGGCGACAGAACCGTGACCTCGATCAGCTCGTCGCTGACGACCAGCTCGGGGCGGTCCTTCTGTATGGTTTTTGTGTCGATGGCCTGCTTGAGGTTATCGGCAAGAACCGTCGCGTTCTGTTTGCTGTCGGAGGAGCTGAACAGCGTGAACGGCAGCATCAGGTATTCGATCAGCTTTTTGTATGCGGGCCGGGCGATATCGGCCCGCTCGAGCTTCAGCGACTCAACGACGTTGCGGCACAGATCGATGCTTTTGATGATCTCGGCATTGCTTCTGCCCGATACGATCTGCATTTTCTGCGTGGCGATTTCTCCGAAAAAGGGATTTTCAGTTTCGTACTTTATGAGCAGCTTGGCGGTCACCTTGTAGGTGGGCGGTATCAGCAGCGTCAGTACCAGCGTGGTCACGGTTACGGCAACCGTGCAGATAAGAAAGAGCCTGAAGCGGAAGAAGAGCTTGAGGGCGATTTCACGGGGAGACACGTGCGCGGGCGGTTTTTTTGTCAGGTCCGTCACGCAGTGAGCATCGGAGTACAGTGTGCTGTTCATGGCATTTTCCTCGTTTGATTTTAATTAGTCAGTTTATTTCGATGTGCGCCGGGCATCTTCCTGTGTCCACTGCTCAAATGCGTCGTCGATGCCTGACACGAACTGTGACCAGTCAAAGCGCCGTACATGTTCACGGGCCTGGAGGCCCATGCTTTCGACAAGACCGGGCTGCGCTGCCAAACGCTGCAGGACCGAGGCCCAGGCGGCAGCATCAGGCGGGAGCAGAAATCCTGTTGCCCTGTCGCGCACGCTTTCAAGGGGCCCGCCGCTTGCTGTTGCCAGCACAGGTTTTTTGTACGCCATGGCTTCAAGCGGGACAATGCCCCAGTCTTCATTGAGCGGCGGGAAAAGCACTGCCGATGCCCGGCGATACAGGGCCGCCATCTCGGCCTCTGCCGGCGAATCGACGAAATCGACGGCAAGGCCTGCCGCCAGCTGCCGAAGCCTTTCAACATAGGGCCCGCTTTTTTTATCCACAAAGCCCGCCACCACCAGCCGCCACGGCGAAGGAAGCGCTGCCTGCCTGAAGGCATCGATGGCGAGCTCGATGTTTTTTGTCCACATGATGCGGCCGGGCGCAAGGAGCATTGGTTCATAGCTGACCGGCCCGTCGAAGGCCTGCCAGTCGATGCCCGGGTAGAAAAGCTTCATGCGCGGGCAGTCTTTGTAGAGCCCGCCTGCGATGATGCGCTGCCTGACCTCGGTGCTTGTTGCTATGACGCCAGTATACCGTTTCCAGGCCAGCCGGTCAATCATGCGAAACGCTATTTTGAAAATTTTGTATGTGGCCCTGCCTGCCATGCCGCGGCTGCTGTAGGCCAGGCGCTCATACACCGGGTCGAACACGGGGCGCATGGGCGTGCTGCAGATGTTATATGTCGGCAGGCCCGCATTGCGGAAGGCCGCCAGGTCGCCGATGCCGTCGCACCAGATTACAAGCCCGTCGCAGCCTTCTGTGGGCACCTTCAGTGTGAGTACCTTCAGTGCGGAACGGAAGACCGATGATATGGTGCGGCTCACCGATACGGCGCCCAGCTGCGTTACGTTGTGCCGCGAAAATTCACTGAATGTGTTGTGCTGGTCATAATGGCTCGTGTATATCCGCCACTGGTGGCGGCTTCTCGACACCAGCTCGAGCAGCGAACGTTCAAGACCTCCTTTGACATAAATCCATGGCTGATAGAGGGCGAATTTCATGGTATGCATCCTGTATGCGTGGCGCCGGAGTCCCGTGCCGCGCGCTTGATCACTTCGCAGTAGAACGCTTCCTGTTCCAGCGCCAGTTTGTCCCAGGTGTATGCCTCGGCCGTCTGCCTGGCCCGAAGGCCCAGTTCACGGCAGCGCTCGGGGTTCTGCCACAGGCCGCAGACGGCCTGCGCGAAGGCGGCGGCATCAAAGGGTTTCACAAGACAGCCCCAGTCCGGGCGCACGACTTCATTGAGATTGTCGATATCAAAGGCCACGACCGGTTTACCTGCCGCCATCGCCTCAAGCGCCACGATGCCGAAGGTTTCAAAGCGCGAAGGTACGGCGACAAGCCGTGCACCGGAAAGAAGCTCCGCTTTTGCCGGCCCTTCGGCCCTGCCCGTAAAACTGACAAGCGCCGAAAGCCCAAGTCCTGCAACCCGGTCTTCGAGCTTTTTTCTGTCCTGGCCTTCCCCGACGATGACAAGCGGTACGGCATGGCCGGCGCAGTGCTGCGTCCATGCGTCAAGAAGCATGTCAAGGCCTTTGTGGAGTATGTCGATCCTGCCGAGATAGAGGACATAGTCGCCAGGGTGTCGCTGCGGCAGGCACGCCTCGCTGCTGATGCCTTCCGGGATTACTTTGATGACAGCATCAGGGACAAGATCGCGAAATGTGCGGGCCATGGACTGCGTCATCACGATGAAATAGCCGTACCGGCGTTTGCGGGCCGCTGCGCGCATCCATCGCTCAAAAGGAAGATGATATCTTTTTTCCCATGCATCGAAAAAAAACCACTGCACCATGGATATCACGGGCCGGCCGGTCCACCACGGCAGCATGCAGAAGCCGACAGGCGGCGTGAATTCCTCAATAATCAGGTCATGCCGCATTGCCCGGACTGCCGGGCCAAGGCAGGCAAGAAAACTTAGATGCGGCGACAGGCCCAGGGGCGGCAGACGGAAGCCCAGGCGCCTGTACTGCAGGTGCCCCCGCGTTTCCCGCCGCCTGCATCCTTTATAAACGGATGTCAGAACCGTTATGTCGTGCCGCTCGGCAAGACGCGAGTTGATTTCATAGGTGCGCACGGGCTGCCCGCCTCGAAGCGGGTTGCCGAGATCGTCCGTGTCTGTGTGCAGAATGAACATTGCCTGTAGCTGTGCCCCTTTTTTATATTCGTGCCTGACGATATCATTATTTGTCTGTTTTTAAAAACAATAAAATGATTTTGTGTCTGCATGCGTTTTGAGCATTTGTCTTGACTAAGATGGGCGAAGGGGCTAAATAATTAAGATATTTTTCTGCGATAGAGGTTGCCTGTATGAAGGAACGGATCAGAACAATCATTGCACACGTGTTTGACGCATGCCGCAGCGAAGGCGTGTTCACAGGAAAGCTCCCCGATTTTGTCGTCGAAGTACCTCGCAGCCGCGAACACGGCGATCTTGCAGTTAATGTTGCCATGATGCTTGCCAAAACTGAAAAGAAGCCGCCGCGCGATATCGCGCAGAGCCTGGTCGACAGGCTTCAGGGATCCGATTCGGTTATCGAGAAACTTGAAATAGCGGGGCCCGGCTTCATTAATTTTTATCTCAGGCAGGATGCCTGGCACGGTGTCTTGAAAGATATCGAGACGCAGGGTGAGCGGTTCGGGGCATGCAGTGTGGGTGGCGGGCAGAAGGTTATGGTCGAGTTTGTGAGCGCCAACCCCACGGGGCCGCTGCATATCGGCCATGGCAGGGGAGCTGCTCTGGGTGATGCCCTTGCCCGCGTGCTTGCCTTTGCCGGTTTTGTCGTGGTGCGTGAATATTATATCAACGACATCGGCAACCAGATGCAGAATCTTGGCCGCTCGCTGTATCTGCGCTATCAGCAGCTTTTGAAGAAAGAGGTAGAATTTCCCACCGAAGGGCTGTACCAGGGCCAGTATATGCTGGACATTGCCCGGGACCTGATTCTCAAACAGGCCAATAAAATTCTTGATATGCCCAAAGATGAGGCTGTGGGGCTGTGTACGCAGTTTGCGGCATCCACTATTCTTCAAGGCATCGAGGATGATCTTGAATTGTTCGGTGTGCATTTTGATTCATGGTTTTCAGAGAAGACGCTGTTTGATTCAGGCGAAGTTCCCAAAGCCCTTGAGCAGCTCAAAAAAACAGGGCTTGCCTACGAATCAGAAGGAGCGCTCTGGTTTAAAGCAACTGATTTCGGCGATGAAAAAGACCGCGTCATGGTGCGGGCCGACGGACGCACCACTTATTTTGCCTCTGATATTGCCTATCATAAAAATAAGTTCGAGCGCGGGTTCCAGCGCGTCATCGATATCTGGGGCGCCGATCATCACGGGTATGTGCCGCGGCTTACGGCCATGCTCAAGGCCGTGGGCCTGCCGCAGGAAGCCTTCGGCGTGATTCTGGTGCAGATGGTCAACCTGCTGCGCGACGGTTCGCCGGTGGCCATGTCCACGCGCAGCGGCGAGTTCGTGACGCTGCGGGAAGTGATTGAAGAGGTCGGCAGCGACGCCGCGCGGTTCATGTTCCTGACGCGGCGGTCCGACGCGCAGCTTGACTTCGATCTTGAAGTGGCAAAGAAGCAGAGCGATGAAAACCCTGTGTATTATGTGCAATATGCCCATGCCCGCATCTGCAGCATGATCGCCGTGGCAGGGGAGAAGGACGTGCCGCTCGTGCGGTTTGAAGATATAAATGCCGGGCTGCTTGCCGAAGATGAGGAACGCGAAATTATCAAGAAGCTTGCGCAGTTTCCTGAGCTGGTTGCCGGAAGCGCCCTTGCCGCCGAGCCGCACCGCGTATCGGCATACCTCATGGAGCTCGTGGGGCAGTTCCACAGCTACTATGCCAAACACCGTGTGGTGTCCGGCAATCAGCCTCTGAGCGCCGCGCGTCTCAATCTCATGAGCGGGATAAAGACGGTGCTTGAAAACGGCCTTGCGCTGCTGGGTGTGTCTGCTCCGGAGAAGATGTAAAAAAAGAATTGAGGAATTGAGGGATTAAGGAATTGAGGGATTAAGGAATTGAGGGATTGAGGGATTGAGGAATTGAGGGATTGAGGGATTGAGGGATTGAGGGATGAAGTAATGAATCCCTAAATACCTGAATTCCAAAATTTCTAAATTTGGTTTTTACCATGGGAATAGTCCGTTTTATTTTCAGTTGCATAACGCAGGCAATAAAGATTGCCATCGGGGTTGCCATAACCATTGGGCTTTTTTTTGCCGCGGGTTATCTTGTTGATATGTTCGCCGCAAAAAAAACAGCTCCACCAACCGACCCCAAGCTTCAGCCCTACGCTGACCGCGGCATGCCGCTGACCGGGCAGAAAGACAAACCGACCTCCCTCTATCTGAGTTTTTTTGAAACGCTTTTGAATAAAAAGCCGGATGTGATGCCTCGGCCTGAACCTGAAAAAAAGCCGGGAGCGCCACCGCCATCCACTGCCGTTTCCGCCGGCAATGCAAAACAGCCCGGGGCATCGATCGACAATAAGACCGCCGGTATTGCCCGGCAGTGGTCTTTGCGGGCTGCAGAGGATAAGAAATCACTTTCTCCTGCGCCAACAGCCGCCTCTCCGTCTGCCCCGCAGGGCTCATCGTCCGAGGCTCTTACCTATACGCTGCAGCTCGGGTCTTTTCAAAACAATGAGGTCGCAACGGCATTTTCAAGCTCCCTGGCGGCCAAGGGCTATGATTCCCATATCGTGAAGATTACGGTTCCCGACAAGGGCGTGGTCTACCGTGTGCGTATCGGCAAATACAGAAGTCTTGAAGATGCGCAGAAAATGGCCGCCGAGCTTGAGAAGAAAGAGGGCATCTCGGCCTTTATTACTTCCAAGTAATCTCTACCTGCCTTTTATTACCCCACGGTTTATCAATAAAACCACGTGCGTTTTGATAGACAAAGCATACTTGCTATGATATCAAATAATTTATTTAAAATTATAAAATATCGCTGAAAAAAAGGTGATGTTGTCATAAACCTGCACCTGTTTTATTTCTTGGTGTTATTGTAACATGTAATAGGAAATTGCTATGTCACTGGCTCTCAACAAAAGCAAACTTGATAATCTTGCCGGCGATATCTGGAAATCTGCCGAGCGCCTGCGCGGCAAGTTTAAGGCGTATGAATACCAGAGCGTCATCCTGCCTATCATCGTCATCCGGCGACTGGAGTTCGTGCTGCTGGCCTGGCGCGAGGCCAAGAGCGCCGAGGTGTTGGCTAAGCGGCCTAAGCTCACAGAGAAGGAACTCGCCAAGCTGGTCAAGGAACTTGAACTGAATCCCCAGCAGTCGCCGTATTCGAACAAGACCAAATGGACGCTGCGCAAGGTCTATGAGGAAGACCATACGCTGCTGGAGGAAAACTTCCGCGCCTATATCAACGGCTTTTCGAAAAACGTTGACGACATCATCGAGCAATTCAACTACCGCGCCACCATCACCACGATGGTGAAGAACAACAGGCTCGCCCCGATCCTGAATCAATACAAGGAACTGGAGCTTGGCCCGGACCAGCTATCCGGCTTGGAGATGGGCTACATTTACGAGGAAATTTTGCGGCGCTTCTCGGAACAAAGCGGCGAAGAGGCAGGAGAACACTTCACCCCGCGCGAGGTCATCCGGCTTATGGTCGAGTTGCTGGAAATACCGATCCCGGACCGGCATTTCTCCATCTACGACCCCGCCGGTGGAACAGGCGGCATGGTGTCCGTTGCCAAAGAACATATGATCGACCGCGCAGCCACGCCAGCCGAGAGGGATCGCGTCGAGAAGTTCCTGACCCTTCACTGCCAGGAGCTATCCCCTACGAACTATGCCATCTGTAAGGCGGACTTTCTGATCAAGAACGACCAGCAGGCGACGGTCCTGCTTGGCAATTCGCTCATTCCCCACGAGGCGCACAGCAAAGAACCGGGCGACCAGTTCCCCGAGGCGGGTAGTGGGTAAGGTGGGTAAGGGACGCACCTGAATTATTGACTTAATGGGTTAAGCAGGCTGGGCTTAGGGGGAAAGCTCCAGGTTCTTTATCATGAAATTTATTTATGCTGAATTGAAAAGCAGGATCGCACATTTCTAAAGGGTGGGTCTTTCAATGCACAATTACCTGTTTTTTACTGATTTGCCGAGCGAGGATGTTGACCTTGTCCTTAACTGCGAAAGCAAATACCGCATGGGCCTGGGCATGGCCAGTTGGGAGTATAAAGAATGAGTGATAAACTGCCGAAAAAAACAACTCCGGAACAGGGTGAGGTCCTTCTCTATCAGACCGAAGACGGCGGCACGCGCATTGAGGTTCGGATGGTGGATGAGACGGTCTGGTTGACACAGGACCAGATGGCAGAGTTATACGGCAAGTCAAAGTCCACCATTAATGAGCATGTAAAAAATGTCTATGAAGAACATGAACTCTCAGAGGAAACGACCCTGAGAAAATTCGGAAATTCCGAATTTTCTACCACGCAGGAAGCAGGGTCACATTCTAAATATTAAATATTTACAGGGGTTACAACTGCGGGGCTCCCAGAAAAAATCACTATCCGGACTGCGCCTCACCCGCGACCTGCTGCTGCACCGGTTTATATCCGGTGAGGTGGCTGTGCCGGAACCGGACAGCGCTGTACATAAGGCTGCTGCCGCACACTTATATCGAGGATGCTTCTATTGAAATTTAGATTTTGCGATCAAGAACAGAGGATGGGCTTTGTGAGCGGCTTGATGTAAATAATTTAGCCGTTCTTTTTTAGAATTGATTAATCAGAAGCTTGTAATGTATAAATTAATTTCTTATTTAAAAATTTTTATAATATTATATTCTGACTTCTAGCAACCTCCACTTGATCTTATGTCAAGTTTGTGCTTATATACAAGATGAAGACCTTCGATCCAACTGCAGATATCAGTAATGATGAAGCTTTAGCCATCATTCGGGACATTCTCGAAAATGGCCATGTTATCTTTACGCCGCATGCCCGCGAAGAAATGAAAAATGGGAATTTTGATACCAAGGATATTGTTTACATTCTTGATAATGGCGTTATTACCAGCAAAGAGTTTGATAAGCAGCGCGGCAACTGGAAATACCGCATCAAGGGCAAGGATATTGAGGGCGAATCCGGCATTGTCATTACTGCAGTAATCAGTAAAGACACACAGGTAATCGTGACGGCTTTTTAAGTGCGAGGTATATATGGAATGTTATAAATGCGGCAAAACGATGAAAGTCATTAAAGATAAGCCGTATGAATATAAAGACTGCGGGTTACCCAACGTAGTGCTTGCCGGCATTGCCCAATATAAATGTCAAGCCTGCGGGGAAATGTATGTATCAATCCCTAAAATCAAACAGCTGCATCGGTTAATCGGCATGACTCTTTGCTGCAGAAAAGAGAAGCTTTCGGGAATCGAAATCCGTTATCTTAGAAAGGAAATGGGACTGCGGGCAATTGATTTTGCGCTGGTGCTTTCAATACAGCCTGAAACTCTTTCGCGAATAGAAAATGATACCCAGGATGCCGGTGATACACTTGAAAAATTCATGCGCTCAGCATATATGAATCTGGTTTCTGCCGAGCAAGAGATCCCGATACATTTGAATTATATAAAGATATTTGCTGAAGCTGCAAAATTGCCAAAAGCGCCTGGAAAAAAGATTCGCCTCAAGCCGGAGGAATGGATCAATAAACTATCTTCGTCTTCCTGCCCTGAACGCTGTACTGCTCATTAAACCAAGTATCTTTTAAGGTATTTGAAGTTGTTTAATTATGAGTTCGGGCTGTCGCTTAAAACCCGGCCATGGAAAATGAGCCCGTACAACAGGCATCTATTGTTGCCGCACTGGATCGATTCACCGGTACTTTTACCCTGCAGGATATTGAAAAGGCATGCCTCGGCGTAAGCCCTGATATGGTCCGCAAAGTTCTACGTGACCTTAAAAAAGAAGGTGCGGTACAATGTCTGGGACGCGGTCCGGGCGCTGCATGGAAAAAAAGGGTAGTACCCTTAAAAAGGGGTAATAAAGAGGGTAATGTGCAACGGCAGAATGTTCGGAAACAAATCAAAATCCGGACTGCGCCTCACCCGCGACCTGCTGTTACAAGGGGTTGCCTCAGGCGAGGTGGTTGTGGTAAAACCGGGCATCGCTGTTCATAAAGAGAATGGCAGATGAGTTTTTAATTTTATTAAGCTAAAAGGGGGATTATGGAGCGCTTAAATTTAAAGAAAACAAGTAAGTCTTCGAAAACATCAAAGAGAGGGCATGCAGCAAAATCTCCTGAAAAGGTCAGCAAACCTGCCCAAAAGAAAAAAGTTATAAAGAAAAAACCTGAGCTGCAGCATAAAAAAACAGCGGTTAAAAAAATACCCCCAATCATCCAAAAGGCTCCCAAGCTTCTCAGAAGAAACGAAGCCGTAGTATTGGAGCAAACAGAATACAAATGGACAGGAAGCATGTGGGTAAATACTAAAGACAACATGATAGCTCCACAATATATTTCTGGTAGGCTTAATAACAGTTATCCCAATCGAGAAGGCACACAAAAAGCTGTTGATACAGACCCTGAAAAGGATCAGGGCAAAACTCTGGGCGTATAGAAAAGGAGTTTTTCATGACCGACTGCGGCGTTGTACTCATGACGGCCGCCTCGCAGGACGAGGCTGAGAAGATCGCAAATTTTCTTGTTGAAGAGCGCCTGGCTGCCTGCGCTCAGATCATTGCACCCATACGATCAATTTTCTGGTGGGAAGGCAAAGTTTGCCGCGACGATGAGATATTCTTCATGGCAAAAACAACAAGAGATGTTTTCCCCCGGCTTGTGGAAGCCGTACAGAGGCTGCACAGCTATAAAGTGCCGCAGATTGTTTTCGTCCCCATTGTTGATGGTTCTGCCAACTACTTGGACTGGCTCAGAGGCATGGTCGATAAAGGCTAGTTGGCAAGCTCGTCTTGCATTGGAATTATCTGTTTTTGCTTATTTTTTTGTTTTTGCAGCCCAGAAGTTCCCCTGTCTTATCCCTTGGTTAAATTCCTTGACAAAGCATAGTATGGGCGATATAAATTAAATTTTATATCAGCGGGACTATTTGGTAAAATTTATTTTTTGGTTTGACAAACTGTCACGGCCCAGTCTTAAAAGGGTTACTTTTTGTCAGATTTGGCAGTGCACGTGAAACTGCCTGAAGGTGCGGTAAAAAGGGTTTTGTAACGTGCTGAAATTGCTTTTGAATATATTGTTTTTTTATTTATTGCTTTGGCACGGCTTGTGCCAGCTCTTATATGGAGCTGGGGATAAATTCTTTAACCAACTGTAAACAGTGTGTATGAAAGGAGAACGGTATGGCAGATTTATTAATTCCTACTGAATTCGGGCTCAGCGAAGAGCGGAAAATGATGCTCGACATGCTGAAGAAGTTCAAGGAAAAAGAATGCCCCAAGGACAAGATCGGTGAATGGGATGAAGAAAATCACTTCCCGGTTGATGTGTGGAAGAAGATGGGCGATGAAGGTATTCTTGGTGCCTGCTTTCCCGAAGAGTTCGGCGGCACCAACGGCAACATCATTGATGAAGTGCTTATTACTGAAGAAATTTCAAACGGCTTTTCGGCAATGGGCCTTGCCTATCTGACGGGCGTCTGCTTCGGCGGTATGTCGATCCTGCATTACGGCACGCAGGCTCAGAAGGAGTTCTACCTCCCCAAACTGATCGCCGGCGATTGGAATTTCGCCCTGTCGCTGACCGAACCCGGCGGCGGCACAGACATTCTGGGCGCGCTGAAGTCCCGCTGCGTTGAGCAGCCCGACGGATCATTTGTCGCAAACGGCAGCAAGATTTTCACGACCGGTCTGCATGTTGCAAATACCGACGTGTTCATCGCACGCACCGATGATATCCCCGGCAAGCCTGCAAAAGGCCTCACGATCTTCCTGCTCGACCGCGACAATATCGGCAAGCATGAGACCGATGGACCGCTTCTGAAGCAGCGTTTTTCCGAGGGCATCACCTACAACAAGATCAAGAAGCTCGGCAGCCACATCCTGGCGTCCTTTGAAGTATCCTTTGAAGATGTCAAGATACCCAAGGCAACGATGCTCGGGGAGCGCGGCGCTGGCTGGTATAACCTTCTGGCTACGCTGAACAACGAGCGCATCGTGTGCGCAGCCATCTGCATGGGCCTTGCACAGGGCTGCCTGGATGAAGCAAACCAGTATGCCAAGGAGCGTGAGGCTTTCGGCAAGCCCATCGGCCAGTATCAGGCAATTCAGCATCAGCTTGCCGATATGGCAACCGAAATTGAGCTGTCGCGTCTTATTACCTACAAGGCCGCATGGCTCCAGGCCAACAACCCCAAGGATCCGTCCGTGGGCGTTATCGCCAGCATGGCCAAGATGTACACCTCCGAGGCGGCATTCCGCTGCACCGACCGCGCCATGAGAATTCTTGCCGGTTACGGCTTCACCATGGAATATCATATTCAGCGCTACTATAGAGATATCCGCCAGCTGGTGTTCGCACCGATCACCAACGAGATGTCTAAAAACTATATCGGCCAGGTCATGCTGGGACAGCAAAAGTCCTATTGATGAAGATGTGCCGGTCTCCCGCAAGAAGTGCGGGAGACCGGTTTTTTTTTGCATGGTTCCGCAAACCCTTTTATGTTGTCTCAGGCATGCATCTAGTTCTGGTCACATACTCGTTTAAAGCAGCCTGAGCGGCCAATTGGTTTAACTAATTATAACTGTTACAAGTATCAGGGAGGCATTCCATGGAACAAAAGTTTAATACAAGCTTAGTGAGCGGGTTCGGTCCCGCAAAGATGCTGCCCGATCTGAAATTTGCTGAAATGGAGGCGGGCTTTGACTGCGGTGGTGGAACCTATAAAATCACGGCAGAAGAAGTCGCAAAATTTGCGGCTCTCATGGGCGACAGCAATAAGGGCGATGTATCGGTTCCGATCGGCATGATCTATATTTTCGGCCTGCGCATCTGCTGGGACCGCAAAGTTTTTCTGGACGGCGCCGTGCGCGCAGGCGACAAGATCGTATTTTTCAAGCCTGCAAAGATCGGCGACACCATTACCACCAAGCTCTCCATTGCTGACAAAAAGGAAGTCAAGAAGGAAAAGGACGGCCAGGTGCGCATCAGCAAGTTCCTCTCTGTCGACATGAACGCCACCAACCAGGCGGGCGATAAGATTGTCAATATCCAGATGAGCTTTCTGCTGCCCAAGACGATGCAATAAATCTTTTTTAAGATACATGGAGGACACCATGAGCACAATAGATTTCACAAGCGCTATTATAGGGGGCACGCTTCCCTCCAAGAGCATTGCTGTTTCCCAGCAGTTCATTAATGAGTATGCCGACATCTGCGGCGACTATAACCCTCTCCACGTTGACGTGGAAGGCATGAAGTCAAATACCATGTTCGGCGGCTCAACCATCGCCCACGGCACCATCAATGTCGAGCCCGTGCTGCAGGCCATCTGCGATATTCAGGGCCTTCAGTGGCCTGCCGCAGGCACCAGGGTCGACCTGCAGTTCCGCGCTCCGGTAAAGCCGGGCTTCACCATCCTGAGCAATCTCGTGGTGAAAGAGAAAAAGACCGACGGCGGCAAGAACATTCTTGTCTGCGACATGAAGATTCAGAATAAAGACGGCGGCGACTGTGTCATGGGCACGGCCGAAATCGTCTGCGCGTAAGCAAAGCTTGAGCACCACGTATCGCGGCCCTAACAAAGCCGCGATACGTGACTTCTAGCACATCGGTGTCCGCAGCCGATGACGATAGCCATAATTAATGCATGCAAAACCGGAGCAGCAGCTGCCGGTTTTCAAATACGTACACATGGCAGTAGTTTTTTTAACACTAAAACGTATTCGGAGGATGTTCAATGAAGATTAGCAAGGACACAAAAATCGATCTGCTGAAACGCATGATCCGGGTCAGGACCTTTGAGGATGACACCACAAAGATCTTTTCCGGCGGTGAGATGCCGGGCTTCCTGCATCTGTCGCAGGGCGAAGATGCAGTGGCGGTGGGCACCTGCGCAAACCTGCGCCTGGAAGACGCGATTTACACCACGCACCGCGGCCACGGCTGCATCATCGCCAAGGGCGCAGACTTAAAGCCCATGATGGCGGAGCTGTTCGGCCGCATCGCCGGCTGCTGCAAGGGCCGCGCAGGCTCCATGCACTTTGCCGATGTGAAAACGGGCTGCATGGGCTCAAACGGCATCGTCGGCGAAGGCATGCGCATCGCCCTTGGTACCGCATTTGCCCAGCAGTACAATAAGACCGACAACTGCACGGCTGTTTATTTCGGCGAAGGCGCCACCGGCACAGGCTCGTTTCATGAGTCCATGAATATGGCTGCCATTTTGAAACTGCCCCTTATCTTTGTCTGCAGCATTAACCTCTATGCACAGATGACACCCAAGAGCGACCATGTGAGCATCGAGAACGTATCGGATCGCGCCGCCGGCTACGGCATGCCGTCTATCATTGCCGACGGCAACGATGTCGAGGCCGTGTATGAAGCCATGGCCAAGGCCGTCAAGCATGCCCGCGAAGGCAAGGGACCCTATATGCTTGAGTTTAAGACCTACCGCCATCATGGCCATTTCGAAGGCGATCCCTGCAATTACCGGCCGGCCGGCGAGCTTGAGGAGTGGAAGAAGAAAGACCCCATCATGCTCTATGAGAAGAAACTGACCAAAGAGGGTGTGGTTGATGAGAAGGCCATTCAGGCCGTGCGTGACGCGGTCAAGAAAGAGGTCGATGAGGCTGTTGATTTTGCGCGCAAGAGCCCGCAGCCTGAAATTGAAGAACTGTATGTGGATATTTTAGCCTGAGCCGCCGCATGTGCCGGCGACCGTAAAGCTGATGTATATAAAATTTTTTTCAACTGGAGGATAGATATATGGCTGGTACAAAAACCCTGAATGTTCAGTGGGCAATCAACGAAGCAATTAAAGAAGAAATGGAAAGAGACCCGAGCGTCTTCATCGTCGGTGAAGATGTCGGCAAGCCGGGCGGACCTTTCGGCGTGACCCGCGGCCTCATCGACCAGTTCGGCGCAGGCCGCTGCGTCGATACCCCCATCAGCGAAGGCGCCATCGTGGGCCTGTGCGTGGGCGCTGCAGCCTCGGGGCTAAGGCCGGTTGCTGAAATCATGTTCATGAACTTCATCACGCTTACTGTTGAAGAATTCTACAACCAGGCATCAAAGATGCGCTGGATGTTCGGCGGCCAGGTAAAGGTGCCCATGGTCGTTCGGGCCATGACAGCAGGCGGTTTCGGCGCAGGGCCCCATCATTCATCATCCCTTGAAGCCTGGTTTGCAAGCATGCCCGGCATGAAGGTCGTTATGCCCAGCAATTCCTATACTGCTAAAGGCCTCATGAAGGCCGCCATCCGTGATGACAACCCCGTGCTGTATGTCGAGCCCCTGTCATCCTACAAGCTCAAAATGGAAATCCCGACCGATGACTATATCTGCCCCATCGGCAAGGCCATGGTCACCCGGGAAGGAAAAGATATCACGATCGTGAGCATCGGGCGCATGCTTCAGGAAGCCATGAAGGCTGCCGACAAGCTGAAGGCCGACGGCATTGAGGCCGAAGTGATCGACCTTCTGTGCGTGAACCCCATCGATATGGACACCATTTATGCATCGGTCAAGAAGACCAACCGCTGCGTGATCATTCACGAAGCAAAGAAGGTCATGGGCGTGGGCGCGGAAATAGCTGCCAACCTGCAGGAAAATCTCTTTGACTGGCTTGACGCGCCGGTGGCCCGCGTTGCAGCTCCCTTTACGCACATCGCATTTCAGCCCAAGCTCGAGAAGCACTATTTCCCCGATGCCGACAAGCTGATCGCGCAGGTAAAGAAGATGATCGGCTGAGCAAAGCTCGCGTGATGTGAATAAACCAAGAAAGGAGTCACAGTAATGGCAACCAATGTAACCATGCCCAAGCTTGGTCTTACCATGGAAACAGGTAAGATAGCCGAGTGGAAAAAAGCTGAAGGCGAGCAGGTCAACCAGGGTGAAATTCTTCTGGTCGTTGAGACCGAGAAGATCACCTATGAGGTTGAAGCCCCTGCAAGCGGCCTTTTGCATATAATTGTGCCCCAGGACGGAGAAGTGCCTGTGGCAGAGCTTATAGCCGTTATCGCAGCCGATAAGGCAGACTATGATGCAGCAGCAGCAGGAGGCGGCGGCGCCCCCGCTGCCGCAGCACCTGCGGCAGCAGCTGCGGCGCCGGCCGCAGCACCGGCTGCAGCGGCCCCTGCGGCAGCAGCAGCCGCCGCTCCGGCGCGGGCAGCTGGTGAGCGCGTAAAGGCATCGCCCCTGGCGCGCAAACTTGCAGCAGATGCCGGCGTCGACATCGCTGCAATCGGCGGCACGGGCCCCGAGGGACGCGTGGTGCAGAATGACGTGCTTGCCTATCAGGCGGCAAACAAGTTCCGCATCACCCCGGTGGCAGATAAGATGGCAAAAGAAAATAATATTGATCTGAAACAGGTTACAGGCACCGGGCCCGCAGGCAAGATCACCATTGAAGATATTCAAGCCTATCTTGCCAAGGCAAAGGCAGCCCCAGCAGCAGCAACTGCAGAACAAAAGACAGGAGGAGAGAAAGTGTCCGAAGGCGATAAACTCGTAAAACTGACCAGCATGCGCAAGGTCATCTCCCGCAAGATGCTCGAGAGCTGCAATCAGGCGGCAATGGCCTATATGACCAACGGCGTCGACGCCACAGCCATTCAGGAATTCCGCGAGAAGATCTTAAAGTCCGTCGAAAAGAAGCATGGCGTGCGCGTCACCATCACCGATTTCGTGATCAAGCTCACGGCCATGGCCATTGAGCGCCATCCGGTGGTCAACACCCGCTGGACCAATGATGGCATCCTGTTCCTGAAAGATATCAATATCGGTATGGCAATGTCCATTAAAGACGGCCTCATCGTGCCGGTCATCAAAAACGCGAACAAGAAGACCATTACCGAAATAGCCAAAGACCGCACGGCACTTATCGATAAGGGCCGCAGCGGCAAGATGGGTCCTGCTGAAATGACGGGCGGCACATTCACGGTTTCTGCCATGGGCATGTTCGGCACCGAGCTGTTCACCGCTATCATCAACCAGCCTGAAAACTGCATTTTGGGCGTGGGCGCGATCATCGATAAACCGGTGGTCGTCAACAAGCAGATCGTGATACGGCCGATGATGAACCTGTCGATAAGCTATGACCACCGCACCATCGACGGCGCTGACGCGGGCCGGTTCCTGCAGACCATCAAAGAGCTGCATGAAGATCCGATGCTGGTTTTGGCATAATTAACCGGACGAACATAATGAATCATCAGGGCGGGGAAACCCCGCCCCTACGAACAATTTGATAATAAAGGAGTGACTTATATGGCTACGAATTTAACCATGCCCAAACTCGGGCTTACCATGGAAACCGGCAAGATCGCCGAGTGGAAAAAGCCGGAAGGCGCCGATGTCAAAAAAGGCGAAATCATAATGGTCGTCGAGACCGAAAAAATCACCTATGAAGTGGAATGTCCGGCTGACGGCGTTCTGCACATAGTAGTTCCGGCGGAAGGCGAAGTGCCTGTGGCCGAACTCTGTGCCATCATTGCGGCAGACAAGGGCGAGTATGCAGGCGTTGCCGCTGGCGGCGCAGCCCCTGCAGCAGCAGCACCGGCTGCCGCAGCTCCCGCAGCCGCAGCACCGGCGGCAGCAGCTCCCGCAGGCGATGTGCATGTTGTGGTTATCGGCGGCGGCCCCGGCGGCTATCCGGCGGCAATCCGCGTCTGCCAGCTCGGCGGCAAGGTCACCATTATTGAAAAAGACGAGTTCGGCGGCACCTGCCTCAATCGCGGCTGCATCCCGACCAAGGCGCTCCTGCAGTCGGCAGGCGTGTATCACCTGGCAAAAGAGTCCAAGATTTTTGGCATCAACATGACCGGCGCAACGGTTGATTTTCCGGCTGTCATGGCGCGCAAGGCAACCGTTGTGAAGCAGCTGGTCGGCGGACTCGGCGGCATTCTGAAAAGCCATGGCATGAAGATCGTCAAGGGCACTGCAGAGATCGTTGATGCCAAGACCGTAAAAGTAAAAGAGACCGGCGAGACCATCACGTGCGATAAGATCATCATCGCCACGGGTTCCGTGCCGAGCAAGGTGCCCATCCCCGGCGTTGACCTTCCCGGCGTCATCAACTCCGACGGCGCTCTCTCTCTTGACAAGCTCCCCAAGAGCATCCTGATCATCGGCGGCGGCGTCATCGGCATGGAATTTGCGCAGGTGATGAAGCGCATGGATGTGGAAGTGACTGTTGTCGAAATGATGCCCCAGATTCTGCCGACGGAAGACGAAGAGATTGCAAAGGCCTTCACCGGTATGATTCAGAAGGAAGGCATCGAGATCCTGACCAATACTTCCGTCAGCAAGATCGAGGACAAGGGCGGCAAAAAGCTCGTAACCTATGGCGACAAGCAGAAAGAGGTTGACCTGGTGCTCGTGGCTGTAGGCCGTTCACCCTATACAGAAGGTCTTGGCCTTGATAAGGTAGGCGTTGCCATGGAGAAGGGCTTCATCAAGGTTAATGAGTACCTTGAGACGAGCGTTGCCGGCATTTATGCCATCGGCGACGCCATTGGCAACTACATGCTTGCGCATGTGGCAACCTCCGAAGGCGAAACCGCAGCTCTGAACGTGCTCGGCAAAAAGCACAAAATGAACTACCGCTCCGTGCCCCGCGCCGTGTACACGAGCCCCGAAGTGGCCAGCGTCGGCATGAGCGAGAGGGAAGCAAAGGCCAAGTACGGCGACGTGCAGATCGGCCGCTTCCCGTTTGTGGGTTGCGGCAAGGCCCTGGTCATCAATGAGACCGGCGGACTCGTGAAGATCATCGCCGACAAGAAGTACGGCGAAGTGCTGGGCGTTGCCATCCTCGGCCCGCATGCAACCGATCTCATTAACGAGGCCGCTCTTGCCATTCAGATGGAAGCAACTTTTGAAGAAATGGCCCACACGATTCACGCGCATCCTACGATTGCAGAGAGCATCATGGAAGCAGCACTTGATGTGGATAAGAAAGCCATACATATGCCCAAGAAGAAGTAAGCCCCAGCAGCTTGCTTCCATACACACAAAAAGGCCGCTCCGAACCGGGGCGGCCTTTTTCATTGCCGGAAAACGCAGGAAATGATACATCAAAAGCCTGCCATAATGGTACGCAGGAGCAGAAAAAAAATGGAAAAACAGCCCGTTTGTCCGCAGCTGCACATATGGCGGCAATTATATACAGCCCTTGAGGAAGCATATCAGCAGGCCAGCGTTGCCGGCATGCCGCCGCCTCCGCCGGTTTACAATATGCAGGCCTGGGAGCTTTCAACTGATTCTCAGAAGCAGCAGCGCTGGGCTGCAACACGAGCCTGGGCTGATCAGCATGGGTTTGCCCATCTCATTTCGGATCTATCAGATGACGAGTGCTATGACGGCGATTAGTACGGGGTTCCAAACGTAATGGCTTTTCTTATAAGAGGGCATATTTTTTTTTGGCAGGCAAAGATCATACGTACAGTTTCCGGAAAGGAGATGTTTGGAAAACGACCGTGGCTTGGAGCGGTACGCAGGCGAACACCGCTGAAAGACAAGCTTATCTTTCTTGAGTGTATCCTTGAATGGTGCAGGATTTCAGTTCTCAAATTGACAGATTTCAGCAACGCTTATGTCAGAGCAGCAGCCCTGAATTGTTCTCCGTTTCGCTCAATTGATATCTCAATGGCTATCTGGCGCAGGCATTTGAGACATTTACATTGACATGTAATCTGCCTCAGTCTATATATTAATATCCAATCATTATTTTTTAGCTGTTTCCCAAATGAATATGCGATCGCATTCAATTGGTTTTTCTTACCTCGATGTATTATTTTTTGTTGTTCCTGCTGCATGTAATCCTTAAGGAGGGGATCTGGTGGAGCTTAGGCGTTTTATCGGCATTTTACTGCGGTGGTGGTGGGTCATAATTCTCAGCATGATTTTTGCCGGCCTGGCAGCGGGTGTTGCAAGTAAAATGCAACAACCGGTCTATCGTGCCTCGACCACGCTGCTGATCAGCGAAGCGCCTATTGGCAAGGCAAACGACTATGCGATGCTTATGACAAGCGAACGTCTTGCGCGCACCTATGTTGAGATGCTGAAGACGCGCCCTATTCTGGAACTGGTTATTGCTCGCTTGGGATCTCATATTTCCGTGTCTGCACTGAGCAATATGATTAGAATAGAGGTGGTGCGGGACACTCAGTTGATCAGGCTTATCGTTGATGATATAAATCCCGCACGCGCAACGGTGGTGGCTAACCTTTTGCCTGAAGTTTTTATCGACTTCAATAAAGTTATGCAGGCAGGCCGGTTTGAAGAGTCTAAGCAGAGCCTTACCCGGGAAATCTCCGTCCTTGATGAGCAGGTTGCACAGATACAGTTACAGATAGCTGCTCTTGAAAAAGCCGATAATCCTGATGCCTCTGTTAAGAGGGTCGCCCTGGAGTCTGATTTGACACGTTTGCGCCAGAGCCGTGCAGGGCTGATTCAGAGCTATGAGAATCAGCGGTTGATTGAAGCTCAGACTCAAAATAATGTCATTGTGCTTGAGTCTGCCAGTGTGCCAACCTTTCCCGTTGGCCCGCGCGTCTTACTGAATGTGCTTTTAGCTGTAGCAGCAGGAATGGTGCTGTCGGTTCTTGCAGTGTTTTTTATGGAGTATCTTGACGATTCCATTAAAAGTGCTGACCAGATTACTGCTATTTTGAATTTGCCGGTAATTGGCGTGACACTTCTTCTGTCCGACAAAGAGATGGAGAACAGCCCGATAGCGCATAAAAAGCCGCGTTCGCCCATTACCGAAGCTTTTCGATCCCTGAGATCCAATATACACTTTGCAAGTGTCGACAGGCCTATTAAAAGGCTTCTGGTGACAAGCGTCAGGGCCAGGGAAGGAAAATCTTTTATAGCAGCCAACCTTGCCACTGTTTTTGCCCAGGCCGGCAATTCCGTTGCGCTTCTCGATTGCGATCTGCATCGCCCGACGCAGCACAAGATTTTCGACCAGTCAAATCGCCTTGGCCTTTCTGAAATAATACTTCAGGACACTTTCCAGCTTGAAAATGCACTGCTCCCTATGGATATCCCGAATCTCAGCCTGCTCACATCGGGGCCGCTTCCGCCGAATCCGGCTGAATTGCTGGGGTCGAAAAAAATGGGGCAGTTGCTGGAGTGCATTGCAGAAAAGAAGGATATTATCGTGCTTGACTCGCCGCCTGTTTCGGCCCTCACGGATGCCACCGTGCTTGCCAACAAGGCCGATGGCGTGGTGCTTGTCGTCGAGGTGGGCTCTACGCGCCTGGCCGAGCTGATGCATGCCAAAGAGCAGCTGGACCGGACAGGGGCTAATATACTTGGCGTCGTGCTCAATAAGGCGCCTGTTGGCCGCAGAGGGTATTATTCTTATGTTTATTCTTATCAGTACAGCAGTTATTATGAGAGAGATTATAAATCCAAGCGCAGATTTTTCAAACATCCTGTTAGTTTCATTAAATTATTAGTTAAAAAAAAGTTGCAGGGGTTTCGCCCGAGCCAATTAAAATGAAGGGCACAACCGGCGCTTAGCATAATTGTTATTCCCTTCTGACGTATGGCATAGGGTATTGTTTTGTTATATTTTTTTATCGTTGTGCTTGCATATGCCAAAAGTGATGTTCGTATGCACGGCTAATCTTTGCCGCTCACCTATTGCTGCAGCCTTGTTTGGGCAATGGCTGCAGGGGCAGTCCGTCTCTGGCGACTGGCGGGTGCTTTCCTGCGGAACCTGGGCGAAGGATGGCGAATTCGTGTCAGCGAAGGTTCAAAAGTCGCTGCTTGTCATGGGCATTGATCTCACACAGCACCGCTCACAGAGCGTAACGGGCAATCTTTTGGCAGAGTCTGACCTTGTTTTGTGCATGACGCGATCGCACAAAGAAGCTTTGCACGCGGAATTTCCTCAGCTTGTGGGCCGCATAAGGCTGCTGAGCGAAATGGTGGGCGAGAACTATGATGTGACTGATGTGGAAGAGTTTGTTTCTTCGGAATATGTTTGTATTGCCAAAGAGCTGACACGGATTATTGAACAGGCTGGCCAGCACATCCTGACCATGCTGCAGCCGGCATCCGGTTCAGTTTAGCATGTCTGCTGCATGCCTGTCTGCCTGCTTTGTTATCGTTTTGTAAAAGCTCATTGCGCTGTTTTGCCGAATCCGGCAATTGTCGGAAATATGAAAAGCGCCCGTCGTGCCCGGACCATGTGTGCCAGCCCTCTGTTCAGGGAAAATATTTTTCGTTACGAATGCATATGGTCTGCAACTATTGCAGAAAGCCTGTAGGGCTTGATGCACTTCACACGTGGCTGCATAAACCCGGCATTAAAGTTCTTAATGACGGCTGCAGAGCCTTTCCAGTGGCGCTAATAACCGGCAAAGCTCGCCAGAATCCGCTTCATTCAGGAGAACCTCAATGCCGTTTGCCATCAATGATGAACTCTGTGCCCGGTGCGGATCCTGCATTGGCAACTGCCCCAACCGTGCTATCGTCCGCCGGGAAGACAAAGTTATCGTAACCGACATGTGCTGCGACTGCGGTGTATGCGTGCGCTATTGTCCTGTCGGGGCCATCGGCAGGGGAGCCGTAGATGCCGTACTCGATGTAAAAGAACTTGCTGCCTGCCTCAAGGATAAACTCGGCCTTTCACGGAATATTGCGGCCATGAAGTTTTCAGACAAAGCTCCCGCCGATGTTCCGGTCGAGGAGGGCCCGCAATTCTGGTGCGCCATATGCGGCGACATATTTGAGGGCCAGGGCTCGCCGCTGTTCTTTACCGCTGCGGCAAGCATGTGCGGAGGATGCGCAAACATGGGCCTCGGCGCCAAACGCGTGGCGCGTGAGGAGTTTGATGCCGCGCTTGAAGCATCCGTCGTGGGCGAAGGCAACCTGTATGCCTCGCGTGAACCGATGACAAAAAACAGGGATGCATTTCCCCTGTTCAACCATATTTTTAACGGCATGGTCATCGGCGCTTTTGAAAAAATAAGCAGACCCGACCTTGTTCTCTTCCCTGCAACGCCTGCGCAGCTTGCCGCCATCTCCACTGCATTTGCGTTTGATACCGGCGAGATTATTGCCGGCTTTGCGGGCAAATCAACCTGTCTCATGACCATCCCTTCAACGCTTTTCAATAACCGGCCTGTCTTCACCGCAGGCGATCATGGCGGCCGAATGTTCATGCGCCTGAAGGATGAAGAACTTCTGGTGTGCTTTCCGTTCAGGCTCATCCCGGGCCTTGTAAAAAATTTGGACAAAACATTCTACGCTCACCACCATACATAACCGTGGTTTTTTCAGGAGGATGCAGTGATGGGGAAAGTTATCGTACCGCAACCGAACGCAAAGGAGATAACGGCCTTTGAAATGGCCGGGATCAAGATGCGCGCGTCCATGACTGAAGAAGAGTTCATCGAAATGGCTGTCAATTATCTCAGCAGCCACAACGTGCTGCACCTGGCAACCTGCAAGGACAATGTACCCCGGTGCACGCCCGTGGAGTATTTCAATAACAGCCTCACCGTGCACATGTTTTGCGAGGGCGGCGGCAAAATCGCCAATATCCATGAAAACAAAAAAGTGTCCTTCAGCATCGCCGACCCATATAATCCCGGCAGCGACTTTTTCGGAGCTTCAGGCATGCAGGTCTGGGGCATCGCAGACGCCTTCAAGAAAAACGACAATATCGAGAGGTTCCGAGAAATACGAAAATATTCACGTTACCTCAAGCAACTCGAGGAGCAGGGCCTTGGCGAGGTGGCCGACTCCTACAACTTTAACGTTGTGACCATCGTGCCGTACAAAATCCGCCGCCTGTGCTATCGCGAGGGCCTGCGCAACGTGATATGGAAACGTGATGCGTGAGGAGACTGCCGGCGCATACCGCGGTCGCCTGGCGCAATCGCATTACGCTGTCGCACCGTAATGAAAATTGCAAAATTTAACGATGAGGAAAGAACCATATGACAAGAGTTTCACTAGCTGTTTGTCTTGTTGTGCTGCTGGGACTTGTGGCGCCTGGCTGCAGCAAGGATTGGGATAAGGATGCGCAAACGTGCATGCTTGAGGGCAGGGTTTTAAACAGCGCCAGTAAGCCCATTGCGGGCTTAAAGGTTATTGCAAGGCTGGCTCAGCCCGTTAACGGCAACGATATGCCGGTTAAGGCAATTCCCAGGCATGACGGCGTTTTCACTTTTGACAGGCTTATTCCTGAAGCCGAATATACCATTGAGCCGTTTCTGAAGGATTACAAATTCAGCACATCGGTATCCATTAAAACCGGGAGGAAAGACACTACCACCATGCTCCCGCAGGTTATGAGCATTCGATGGATGCAAAATAAGGAAGGGATCATAGTAGACACCTATACAGAGCTTGAGTGGCTGCCTGATCAGGGAAAAGCTTTTGTCTGGGAGGATGCCGCCGCCCATGTGAAAACTCTCAAGGCTGGCGGCTACAGCGATTGGCGGCTCCCGATTCGGTATGACTTGAGCATGCTGTTTGTAAATATCGCCCAAAATGGAAAATTTCATATTGATAGCCTGTTTCAGCTTGGTGATTGTTGTGTGTGGTCAGGGGAATCCTGTGATGCCTCTTCCGCCAAAGCACTTACCTACATCCGGGGGACTTATCGCTGCGAGAACCTGCAAGCAACCAAACGTGTGCTTGCAGTGCGTGGTGGAAAGCAATAAGTGACTATATTGAAGATCACAAAGAGCCATGTGCCGAGCATGGGGCCCTACTTTTTCTGCTTTTCGTCCCGGTATTCGAGATACTCCCAGATTTTTTCCTCGATATAGGGCGGCACGGTAATGCCTTTCTCATGGAGGCGCATCTGGTATTTTTTGAAGGAAAAGCCGTGGCGGAAGTTGCTTATCATCATACGGAACACTTCGGCAAGCTCGCCTTCAACCTGGAAGCGAAACGGCTGCTTGTATATAAGCAGGTTCTCCACCTCCTTGATCAGCTTCGCGTTCACGCACCGGCAGGTGCCGTAATAGAAGATGAACCGCTGCAGGAGCATGTTGTGCACATCCTCCGTGATAACAGCCTCTTCGATGCGGGCAAGATTCAGGCAGTCGCAGATGGACAGGTCAAGGCCCTGGTCCTTCAGCTGCCCGAGCCGTGATTGCACATAGTCCGGTACCGGGTACGAAACATCATCGGGCACAATGAGTCCCCGGTCGCGAAAGTAGAGCACGGTGTCCAGATCGGAGGTGTCGGTCGCCATGCCGAAATTAAGCGATCCCAGCAGGTGAAAAGCTATCTCGTGGCCCTCGGCCTCAAGCGACCGGCAGAATGTCTCAAGTGCGGTTATGCGCGTGCGCGTGGCTTCGGTTTCATGCTGCTGAAAAAAGCCGCGCAGCGTATTGAAAAGCTGTATTGCCCGGATATGCTTCTGCCGTTTTTTTATGTTTGACAGGTACCGGTAGCGCTTGAGGTCCATCACCAGAAGCCTGAACTTGCCGCCTCGCTTGACGCACTGCTCCAGGTCGTGGATCTTGTCGCCGTCGATTTGCCGCAGCATACCTCCCGCGAAACCCCTGTTTTTTATGCTAAACTCCGCAAAGTAGCCGCCTTTCTTTATGCGGTGAATCTCCACGACGCGTCCGAAGTTGGAAGGGTTGAGGAAGGCCTTGCCGCCATGAAAGACCGCGCCCCAGTCCTCATGCATGTGGCCGCTGAGCACGAGGCGCACATCGCTGCGATCAACAAAGTCACGCACGCCGATGCTGCCGATACTGCCGTAGGTGGCGAGCTTGTCAAGATAGCCGTAGGCCGGCTGGTGCAGCAGAATTACATCGGGTTTTGCCCGTGTGAAAAAGTCATAGGGCTCGGACTCAAGCCTGCCGTGCTGCGTCCCCTCGTTGAATACAACGCGCACGTTGTCGGGTATGCCGGGCGTAAAGACCGGCGAGCCGCCGTAGCCTGCAAAGCAAACTCCGTCTATCGTTCTGGTTTTCATATGCAGATCCCACGGCGCAAGGGCCGTTTCTGCAAGGTCCATATCGTAGTTTCCGGGAATGGTGATGATGGCAGGCTTGCCGGATGCGGCAAATATTTTAGCCATGCGCCCGTATTTTTTTAGCATGCTTGCCCTGGCCAGGTCGGTGAGGCGCAGAAACTCTTTTGCAAGGGCCTGCTCGACCAGCGAGGCCTCCGGTGCGTCTGCCATGCGGCAAGCCATGTCAAAACGCGAGCCCTTCATGCCCCGGCTGTGCCCCCAGGAGTACACCCGCTGCTGCATGTCGGTATAGCGTGTTGCAAATTCCCAGGAGGGAAATGCGCTGTAGAGCAGATCTCCGGCGATGATGTAGATGTCTGCTTCCGTCATGCGGAACAGCTTTTGCAGGTTTTTGAACGATTCGTGGATGTCGGATGCGTAGATGATTTTCATGCCGTGCCAGAGTGCGGATGCTGTGCGCTCAGAAACTTGGTGCGCGCATGTCTCTGCGTGCAGGCCGTCTGTCCGTGCACAATGTTAAAATTTAAACTCAACCCTTCCGCCCAGAACAATGGCATCCTTGTACTGGCCGCCGGGGTTTACGATATACTGCATGTCGGGCTGCACGGCCAGCCAGCCCGTGAGCTGCGCCTTGTAGAAGAGTTCGATGGCGGTTTCGTACCGTTTTTTGAAACCAGCCTTCTCGCTGAAATAGACGTTGAAGACTCCAAGCCCCAGCACATCATCGTCGCGCGTGGGGATGGCGCCCTGCCAGCGCACACCGCCGCCCACAAACTGTTCTGCCTCAGAGCGGTCTTCGGGCGCCCAGCCGTACTGGGCGTACAGGCCGATCCCCTGCGTACAGTTGTCATCTGCGGGATTCTTTCTCCATAAAAGCTGCTGCCAGAATCCGTAAAATCCGTACGACTTGCCGTGATAGTCGTGATCTGACGGGTGCTCGTGGTAGGCGGGAAACCTGCGCCCATTCCACCAGGCGCCGATGTTGACTTTGCCGGGAAGTCCGCCCAGATCGTATTTGAAGGATGGCTCCACAATGAGCATGGGGCCGCGCAGATCGCCCAGCGTATCGCCGATGGAGCGGCTGCCGTTGTTTTTGCCCTGGTAGATGCCGAAGGTGCAGCCGAACCAGTCTGCTGGCTGCACGCCTACGGCTGCGCCCCAGTCCTGGTTTGGATAGGAGGGCAGGGGTATCGTCGGGTTGAGCGCAGCCGAGGAGTTTATGAATTCAATGCTGAAATCGATAGCGTTGAAGTCGCAATTGGCATCCATCTTTCCGAGCTTGACCCAGAGTTTTTTGTCCAGAAAGGTATGTTTGTACCAGAACTCCGATACCTGATTGCGCCGCCGGTCTTTTGACAGCCATGAGAGCCACTGCCAGTCGCCCGTCTGCCGCAGCGACGGATTATTGCCCGACAGGTGCTCAAGCCCGAGAAAAAACGTGCCGTTTTTCCAGAGACGAGCCTTGTCCGTATCAAGCTCAAGGTGGAGGCCGAACAGGCGCGGGTACTCGCCTGAGTTATGCGTATTGATGCCGCCGCGGGTATTCCAGAACATGTCCTGCAGGTAAAGGATCTCAAATGAGAGGCCCAGCTTATCTTCCAGCGTGCTATGCAGTCCCCATAGGTTGTCTGAAAAATGGCCGCATGTCCAGAAGTCTTCCCGTCCAGGAAGAGGAACATCGGCTGCACTTGCTGAAGATGCGGCAGAAACAACCAGGATGAAGGTTGCCATGATTAAAAGAAAGGCCCTTCGAAGCATCTCAGCACACCCTTGCAAAAAGTGTTTATGTTCAGATGTGATCTGCTCAACAAAAAACGGACGATTCATGTGAGGTATCATGCAGCTTTTCCCCTAGTAGACTATGACATTTAAAATTATCAGTTAGGCACCCTCCCCTTCATCCCCTCCCATCAAGGGAGGGGAGAAAAAATAAGCCTCCCTCTCCCCTTGTGGGAGAAGGTCGGGGTGAGGGGTGCCAAAATGAATTGTCACAGCCCACTAGAGCTTTGCTAAAAAAGATAGCAGGCCATGCACTGGTTCACCGGGGAAGCAAACATGGCGTACCATCAAATACGCCTATCAATTTGAGATAGTCTTGCAGTCCAGGAAGTCGTTTGCGGATTCACAGTCCAAAAGAACCAATTTTTCCAGAAGAAGTTTTTCGGGATACGCTAAAATAATATTTTTACCTTGAAGGGCCTTCTTGAAGTCATTTAAAGTAATTTCTTGGGGAATAGACGACGGCATTTTTGGTTTAAAAATTTTACCATCTGGCGAAAGATGAAAAATATCATGACATTTAAAATAAGCTTGTGCCACCATAAAACGATCCCCATTAAATTCTTTTTCATTTAATATCAAAGCCGTAGGACGATTATTAAATTTGGGCTGTATATTAACTTCAAGTTTCTGCAGGAAGTCTTTTGAGATCATGCTATCGTTCCAATTTTTTGTGTTTTTATAAACAACAAAATAAGAATAAATATTGTAAAAAATAATGAGAGTAAAGGCTGCTAATAGCACATGACCCCATGATATTTCATAAGATCTGAACAGTTTTTTGAATTTGCCAAATTTTGAAAAAAATATCCCCAGGAAAAGAATAAAACATGGAATCAAAATATACCATTGATCAGAATTTCGAATAAGAAAACAATAATAGAGGCTTGACCATTTCAATGAATCAGGAAAATCAAAAAGAGTATAAAGAATAAACGACCCAAAAATAGCTATAAAGATATCACTCAAGGAGAGTTTGAAATTTTTTAGAATTGATCCTCTCCGGCAAAGCTGACCAGTAAAGGCTCCTATTAATAGAATAATGCACGGTATTTCGACGTCCCACCGTTCAAGACTCGAAGATTCGTAAATAAGCGAATGTGGAATATGGACGGCTATAAAAAGCAAAAAAATTTTTTCTCTCAATTTGCACAGCAAGTCGTTTGAATTATTTTTTAGTGCAAAAAAGGAAAATAAAATAATACCATATAAGAAAAATAAATATTTAGAATGGGAAAAATCCGAACTAAATATTTTGGATATCCCTATGCGAATTTGCCAAGTCTGATAGGGAATGTTCCATCCGGAATTATTGAAAAAATAGCATTTCCTATAAGCACCACCACCGGGTATAAACCAGTCTCGCATACAAGAAATCCAAAATTCAAAATTAAATTTCCCCCACGGCAGCCATTGTTGTGCCAAGTATAAATAAAAAAGTGAAAACAGTACGCATGCTATGAGATATATTTTTGTAATTTCAAATATTCTTCGGCCTCTGCTCAATGAAGGAAGGAAAAAATAAAGGAAAAGAGGCGTAATAAGTAAAATGATAAGCTGGCGGTGGTCCATAATAGCAACCGTAAGAGAAACCGGGAGCCCCCATGTTAAAAGAGTCTTGCGCAGGGAACTATTAATATTATTTCCCTGATTTATTTTAACAAACAGGACATACATATATAAATATTGCATATTGAAAAATTCAGAAGGAATGTTGTCTTCAAAAACAGCTAGCAGAGAAAGTATTCCCGGATTTGTTCCTAATACAACAATTAAAACTATGCGCCAAAAAGAGCTGTCTATACATTCTTTTAATAATTGATATACAATGGTTATAACACCGATTAAGCAACCTAAGACCACCAATTTATAAGCAAACAGATAATGGTTGGACACTACACCAATTTGATTTAGACCGATATTCACAATTCCTGTCAAGAGCCCATTTAGATAATATCCATTCATGTAAACGAAATAACTTGATCTGTCGCGAATAGCTCCTAATGTAATAAGCGCATCACCGTCTAGGGCAATAAAATTGAGAAATGGTATATAGAAACCGACAACAATTAAAACCGGGAATAGATTGACAAAGAAACTTTTTCTTTCAGGAGTTATTTGTGAAATAAAATTTTTTTCAAGTTTTCTGAAACTGAGACAAACCATTGGACGCTCCATGTGAGTATTGAGTCAAACGGCGCTATGAAATTTTCTTATAATACATATCTTAATCTGACATGTGAAGAAGCCCTTTTCCCCTCCCGGAATGCATTACAGCACTGTGTAGACGATGTCAAGTTTATACCGGAAATCACATAGCTGGATGTGAATAGTACGATAAGCAGAAGCTTTACTGCCAGCACTGTGATCATCATCGTTGGCCGGGCAAAGCCGCTGTATAACCCATATATGCCGCTGCCGAAAAGTCCCAGCAGTACCAGATTCGCAATCATCAGCACGCCGCGGCGTTCCATGGGCCTGCGGTCGGCCCAGAGTGATGCTTTGCGTGGCTACTGCCCCTCTGGCTTGTCAAACGCATGTGCGGATGCATCCTAACGGGGAATGACGGAAAGAAGGATATGCGAGGGATACCTGCTGGTATGATATATGCGCTGATGTGCGGGCACAGCCAGAGTCGCCTCCGGCACGGGGTTGCCCGTGTTCAGGTTGCGGTTGTAGCGGGGGAAGTTGGAGCTAGAGACCTCGATGCGGATGCGGTGCCCATTTTTGAAAACTAGCGACGTTGCCCACAGGTCGATATCATAGCGCTCGACAGCGCCGGGCGAAAGCGGCGTTGGCAGCAGTGGATTATTGTCGCGATAGAGGGCGCGCACGATACCGTCCTGGATATTAATTGCCCTGCCATCCGGGTAGACATCCACGAGCTTGACGGTAAAATCCGTATCCGCTGCATCGGTTGCAGCATACAGCACGGCGCTGATCGGGCCGGTTACTTCCATATCACGAGTGAGCGCACCGGTTGTGTAGCAGAGCACATCATCGCGGGATTCCACTTCCTGCTGGTCATAGGGGCCCACATTGGTCGCCAGATTGCTGCCGCCAAGGGTGGGCACAGGATTGAGCGGGTCGTAGAGGTAGCTGTCTTGCGGTTCACCTGCCTGAGGCTCTGTTTCAGAAAGCGAGCCGTCTCCGTCTGAAGTATGTGCCCCGCCGCCGGAATGCAGATAATACGGGGTGAAAACCGCCCATGCCAGAGGCCATTCCTGCTCTGTGCGCCACACATTGTCGCCCATGACATAGATAAGCACTTTCGGCATGGCGTTGATGCTTCCCATATCCCGGAGCCAGTAATCATACCATGCCACGACAGCAGCCGAGCCTGCAGCGTCACTAAAGGATGATTTTTCGAACGCAACAGAACCGTCTCCGGAGGCGCCGTGCCCCCATGGCCCTACGATAAGCAGCGACGATTTCGCATTGCCGCCGCCCTGCGTGAGCATTCTTTGAAAATCCAGAAGCTGCGGCCCGAGAAACATGTCGTACCAGCCGGCAATCGACAGCAGGGGCGCTGTTATGCTGCCGAAGCTGTGTGTCACATCAACTGTTGCAATGGTTTTGAAAATTTCAGGCGCATCCAGCCCGTCGTTAAAGTAGGTAACATTCTGCCACGCGCGGTCGTCTGCCTCATCAAGGGGAAGCGTTGTCAGATAGCCGGCGAATTTCGAAAGGTTGAGCATCCCCAGCAGGTTCATCGAGCTGCCGTCGCCGAGCAGCATTGCCCAGTTGAAGGTGGTCAGCAGATTAAGCTGCCCGCCCCGGTACATGACATTGGCAAGGTCGGGCGTGGCAAAGCTGGTGCACATGGCCCCGATATCCTGCCCCGGCGCCTCGAGCCACTGGGCTATTCCCAAAAAGGACTGACCAAGGGTGCCAAGCCTGCCGTTAAACCACGGCTGCTGACGAATCCAGGCAATGGTATCCATGCCGTCGGCGCCGTCATGCACAAACGGGTAAAAGCTTCCCCCGGACCAGCCGCGGCCCCGCACATCCTGAACCATAACAACATAGCCCGCCTGGCTGAACAGCTGGGCTGCATCGCTGTCGCCGATATTCATGCCTGTATCCTTGCCGTAGACGGTGCGGATCAGGATGACGGGAAATTTTTTAAAGGCCAGGGGAAAATAGATGTCGGTTGCGAGCCTCACGCCGTCGCTCATGGGCACCATCACATTGCGAATTACCCAAGTCATGCAGGCGTGGCTGCAGCCAGCGCGCTCTGTCATGAGAGGTCCTGCAGCGCTGATAAAAAATAGGGCTGCCGTGATGACGAGCAGTTTTTTTAAGTATCTGCCAGCGGCACAACCTGCAGCAGCAAAAAACATCCGTTTGCTTTCCATACGCCAAACACCAATAAATTTTTCAACCGGCAGAAATTATCCGCAATACACCGGTACTCTTACTATATATTGAATATTTAGAGCATGATGTCCATTAATTTTAACTTTATGTGAAAGGATCGGTCCGAAGGAAGGGCTGACGGGCAATAAAAAGCTGTTCATTTTTCCTCTCTCGACGCCAATGGCCGTTCGGTTATTTAATCGGCTGGTGTTACTGAATTGAAAAGTACATATTATAGTATCACGTAATGTGGACTTTTACAAGATACGGAATGGAGGTTTTTGGGTGTGACACCTAATTCTGAACGCTAATCGCAATATAGTGTGGCCTTGACTTGCTGGCCAAAATTCCACATTACGGCTCTCAGGCTGAATAAATAGTGCCCCGGCAAATTACACATTCCCAAATCTGAAATGCAATAAACAGCATGTTGTCTTGAAACATAAGCGCCCATATTTTCTAATAGCTCCATACCAAAGCGAGTTCCTTTCAGCTTAAGCTTGCCGCCGCTTTCGAAGTGTAAAAATTTCTTTTTTAAAGATTGTGTCGGGCTGAAATGTCTGCTAACTAAGAATTAGAATTAGTTCAACTGTTTTATAATCCTGCACTGCGCTGTGTGTCGCAGGACCCCTGATACAAAATTTATTTCAAGAGGTTCAGGCCAATGAAAAAAACATGTGTGATATGCTGCCTTATTATTCTCTATGCACCAAAGCTCTTTGCTATCAGCGAAAAAGACTATCAGCATACCTACAGGGACTATGTAAAACCGTATTATGAGAGCGGCGTCTTCGGCACATTTGACGGTGTTGATTCAATTAAGATTGCCTATTCGAAGTTTGAAGTTGCTGATGAGAAAGGCGCCATAGTTATCCTGCACGGAAAGTCGGAATCAATGATTAAATACGCTGAAGTAATCTATGACCTCAAGGATCTTGGCTACTCAATGTATCTTATGGACCTTCGGGGCATGGGATTTTCAGAAAGATTACTGGATAATGATACGGACAAAGTCTATGTGCGCAGCTTTAACGATTATATTACGGATGTAAATACTTTTGTTGACACTGTCGTAAAAGCAAAACCGCATAAAAAAATGGTTCTTGTTGCGCATTCCCTGGGCGGGGCTATCTCTGCGCGATACCTTGAACAGTACCCTGATGTTTTTAATGGAGCTGTGCTGTCATCCCCCATGTTGACGATCAACACGGAACCCTACACGCAGCTTGAAGCATATCTGATTGCAGCCATCGGCACCGGCCTTGGCCATGGGACAGACTATATACCGGGTGGTGGGCCATATACGCCATGGACATTTGTGGAAGATACGGTTACCCACAGTTATGCCCGCTACGCAATGGAGAGAGATATTTTCAATGAATATCCGCAGCTCAGGCTTGGGGATGCTACGTATAACTGGGTAAAGCAGGGCATGGAGTTAGGCTGGGTTGCACAGTTTGATGCCCGGGGCATAATCATTCCTGTTCTGCTGTTTCAGGCCGGAGATGATACTTTGGTAAAACCTGAAGGGCAGAACTATTTGATTCAGCAGGCACAAGACGGCACAAAAATCTTTTTCTATGGTGCTCGACATGAAATTTTAATGGAAATAGATTCGATACGCGATGTGGCGATCAACTATATACGAGACTTTATTGAAGAGCTGTAGTCAATTAAACGGATGATGGAACCAGAGGACAAGCTCAAACATTCACCACAACATCTTGTGCCAGTGCTTGTCTCCTCAAAATTCAACATTACGGCTCTAATGTGCAATCCGGAATCACTCCATAGCCTCCATTTTTTGGTTACTACATTTTTACCGGAATCCTGCCTTGAAAGCCCCGCTTTGTAAGCGGGGATGAAAAGGCAGGTATCTAATTAAATCAATTTTAAGCACCGGGATGCCCCGCCTTGTAGGCGGGGAGCATCACTGTTAGCAGACTGTCGGCGATGCGCCAATGGCACCTTGTTGTCAGAGGTCGCAGTATATTTTTGCAGACTGGTAGCCAAGTCGAAGGGCGGGGGCAGCGAAGCTGAACCCACCAATTTTATTCGTCGGCATTAATGGCGGGTTTCACCCACCCCGGTTTCTTTAAAATACCTGTACGATGCGCCCGTTTCCGGCGCAAGCTGTAGGGCTCTTTATGCCAGCATTTCGATAAACGCGCTGATGCGCGTGCGGAGCTGGCCTTCGTCGCCAGAGGAGTAGTCGGTTTCTATGCCCATGCAGGCAATACCCTTTTCTTTCTGCACAAGCTCTTTAACGCGCCAGGTTTCCATATTGTAGGTGTGGCAGGCGTGCAGGACAACATCTATAACGCCCTGCACGGCATATTCGTCGATGAGACGGGAAAGAAGCTTGATGCGGGCATTGTTGGGGCTCATGCAGGAGCAGGCAAGGCGTATATATTTTTGCGCAAGCGCTTCGTACGGATCGATCTCTTCATCAACCGGAAATTCCCTGTCTTTTGCGCCGCCGCAGTTTTCAAAGCAGACTATGACCCCGCCGCTTTCTTCGATGATGTTGATGATTTTTTCAGTGGCGCCGCCGATGGGGCAGCCCGTAACCAGTATCCGCGGCCTGCCTGGCGGTGTTGTCAGCTCTCCGCGGCTGGAGGCTTTTTTTATCTCATCAATAAGTGTGCGGACTTTTGCAAGCTGCGCGCTCTTATCAAAAGCATAGCCCGAGCCGTGCAGCACGCGGTGCACCTGGCTGCCCCACAGGGGCGGAGGCTGAAGCTTTGATAGCCCGTACAGATCGCGGTAGACTTTGCGCTCCTCATTTTTTTCTTTGATTGCCCTGCGCAGGGCTTCGTCGGTTATCTCAATGCCGAACTCAGCCTCCATGCGCTTTTTGAGCAGAACGATCTCCCGTTTCCATGCCTGAACATCCTCTTCCCGGTCATTGGCCTGGGGCAGGCGCATGACATGTACGGGAGCGATTTTTTCGAGCAGCTCGAACATTTTCTTCTTGCCATCACAGGTCGTCTCTCCGACAACCAGGTCGGAATAGTAGAAGTAAGGGCAGGTGCCGGTAACGGCATAGCCGTAGCTTGACTTGATGAGCGGGCAGAGATTGCGCGGCAGGTGCTTTTCCGCATGTGCTATGGGCTCACTTGACATGCCGCAGAGCGACACGGGCACGGCGCCAGCAGCGGCTATTAGTTCAGTGGGAGCAAACAGGCAGTACGCGCCGACGATTTTTTTGCCTGCATCTTTCAGATGCTGCAGGTCTTCGACAGCGCTTTCGCGCGTCTTTGCCAGATCCGCTATCATGCTGTCGATGTGCATAGGGTTTAGGGTCCAGGGTATAGGGTTCAGGAAAAAATTGCTTCAACAGTTCCAGCCGTTCCAAGGGTTTCAGGAAAACAGTTTGGTCAATTTGAGCTGTTTGAGCAATCTTGCATACAGGCCTTGGCGATACCGTGTTTCAGAGATACGTTTCAGGGTACATGGTTTTGGTTTTGAGTTTTTACTGAACCCTGAACCCTAAACCCTATTTAGTTCCACCCGATGACAGCGCCGCCCAGGGCGCCTGCTATCTGTGAATTAGGCGAGGTGAACACGGGCATGCCGAGGCGCTCCTGGATAATCCGGCACAGTATGCGGCTTCGGGAAAGGCCGCCGGTGAAGGCTATGCCCGGCTCGGGGCAGATGCTGCCCAGCAGCGAGGCGACCCGGTCTGCGATCGATTCAAGTACGCCCCGCGCAATTGACTCCCGCGGAGTTCCTTTTGCCAGCAGGCTCACCACTTCTGATTCTGCAAATACGGCGCACATGCTTGTGATGGGCACGGGCTCTGCGCTTTCGGCAAGGCTGTCTAGGTCCTGCACCTCAGTTTGCAGAATGCGGGCCATGAGTTCAAGGAACCGGCCCGTGCCGGCGGCGCATTTGTCATTCATGGTGAAATCAATGACAGCGCCGTTATTGCCGAGGCGAATGACTTTTGCGTCCTGCCCGCCGATATCAAGAACGGTGCGGATGCCGGGGTGCAGGGCGTATGCTCCCCGGGCATGGCAGGTTATTTCTGTAACAGCTTTGCTGGCAAAATCAGCAGATACCCTGCCGTAGCCGGTTGCAACGATTGATGTGACCGTATCACGGGCGATGCCGCCCCTTTCAAGTACCATATCAAGAGCTTGGCGCGATGCCTCGCGCGGGCTCCATCCCGTGGGGATGATGATGCTTGCCGCAACCCTGCCATTGTAGAGCACGCCTTTGGTGGCAACCGAGCCGATGTCTATTCCTGCTGAGTACATGCACTATTCTTTTTGAATTATTTATCACCTAGTGGGCCTTCACATTTGATTTTGCCCCCCCCCCTCACCCCGACCCTCTCCCACCAGGGGAGAGGGAGTACAATACTTTTCCCCTCCCTTGATGGGAGGGGATTAAGGGGAGGGTGATCTCAAATGATAATTTCATATATGACGATCCACTAGTCTATATTTCGCTTATAGTGCATGGAGAGTCAAAGTGATTATTCCTATGAAGAGGTTCGGCTTGATAGGTTTTTTGTATCGCTGGCCAGCGGTATGCGGGGGAATATAAGAAAGACCCATGTATGTGATGAAAGTTATCGGGCCGATGTGTATCTGGCGATCGTATAAAGAATCTTCAATCCTGCCCTTATGCTTCCGGACAGGGTCCCTGATATTTTCGATTCGCCGATTCTGTAACGATAGCGCACGGGAATCTCCCGTATGCGCAAGCCCAGCTGCACGGCTTTTATCTGCATTTCGATGGTCCAGCCGAAGTTTCGGTCGCACATGGCAAGCCGCTTCAGGGAGTCAGCCCGTATGGCCCGGAACGGGCCAAGATCGGTAAAACGAAAGCCATATAAAAGGCGTAAAAAAAATGTTGCCAGGCGGTTGCCCCAGTATGCTTGCGGCGGCAGCACGCGTTTCGCATTTGGCCCTGTCATGCGCGAGCCGATCACAAGGTCTGCAACACCCGCACGTATCGGCTCCACAAGATGCCGCAGTTCTTCTGGATAGTCGCTGTAGTCGCCGTCGAGAAAAACGATAATGTCAGGGGCAGCGGCAGCGGCAATTCCCGCAAGGCATGCAGCGCCATAGCCGCGATGGGGCTCATCTACTACGCGCGCCCCTGCCTGCCGTGCAATCTCTGCCGTTCCATCGGTTGAACCGTTATCGACAACGATAATTTCGGTCGCACAATCTCGGGGAATATCCTTTATGACACTGCCGATGGACGCTTTCTCATTGAGGGCCGGGATAATGACTGAAATGCGGGCTGCGGCAGGAGTCATAGCGCAAGGCCTTTTTGGCGATAATAGTCAAGGTCTTCTATTCTGTCTATATCGCGCAGTTCCGGAAGCAGGGCACAGGTTATATTCAAAGCGCGGCAATGTGCAAGAGTTTGATTGCACACCAGCTCTGTTCCCCAGGAAATCTTATCAAACAGGGCAGACATAGTGTGCCGCAGGCCGATGAGATAATACCCGCCGTCTGCAGCAGGCCCGATGACGGCATCCTGAGAATCAAGCAGCACAAATGCCTTGCTGATCAATTCCTGCGTCACGGCAGGGCAATCGGCGCCTATAATAATAATTTTTTCATACCCCCCGGTAAATCCTACGGCAAAGGCATGCTGCATGCGGCTGCCGAGATCATGGCCCTGCTGAGGTGCAATTTTTATTTCAGGGCCGATCCACAGCCGCATCTCATTAATTTTTTCCGGCGGCCAGAAGGCAAGCGCCACATCATAACCTGCGCTGCCTCCCGGCGAGTCCGTCTCGGCAAGCACCATTTCAGCGCAGGCGCGATAGACCCGTACAGCCTCGGCATCGCCCAGTTCAGCGGCAAGCCGCGTCTTCACCCGGCCGGGCTCAGGGTATTTTGCAAATATGATGAGCAGGTTTTGAGTCATTGCTTTCAAGGGTTCTGCTGCTGGTTGAGCAGGTTGCCAAGCGGGTCAAATGCCTTGCGCAGCCTCAGGTTTCCATGTTCATAGGTGTCTTGATATCTGACTTTACCATTTTCATAATAATAATATGAAATACCTTCATATTTTCCGTTTTTTCCAGTTGCCTCATGCTGCAGATTACCGCTTTCAAAATACTCTTTTCCTGCTCCATGCCAGGTACCTTCGGCATAGCTGTACTGGCTTTTGAGATTGCCGCTCGGGTAGAAATTTTTCAAGTCGCCGTTCTGCATGCCGTTTACATAAAAATACTGCGTCATCAAATTGCCGCTGGGGTGATACAGACTTCCCGTGCCAGTCAACACGCCGGCCCTGTAGGTGAAAACAGCTTTTATGCTGCCGCTTTCATAATATTCCCGGCTCGGGCCGTCAAGTTTGCCATTATTCCATTGTTCTTCTTTGAGCAGATTACCGCCTTCATAAAAATTTTTACAGGTTCCATTTTTAAGATCATTGCTGAACTGTTCTTCCGACATGAGCCTGCCGCTTTCATAATAGCGCCGGGCCAGCCCGTTTTTGATATTGTCGGTATAAGTTTCTTCTGCTTCAAGCTTCCCACTGGGGTAATAGGTTTTAACCATCCCCTGAATGCGGTCGGCGGTATACGGGGTTTCGCTCTTCAGCCTGCCGCTTTCATGATAGGTTTTTGCAGTTCCATGCTTAATGCCGTTTGCATACACGGTCAGCGTTTCCGTGCCGCCCGTTTCAAAATAGGTGCGCGCTTCGCCATCAGGTTTGTTATTGCGGTACACACATAATTTTTTAAGCGCCCCATTTTCATAAAATTCCCGGGCTTCGCCATTTTTTTTCCCGCCGGTGATCTCGGTTTCGCTTTGGACTCTGCCGCCCGGGTAATAGTCGCGCTGAAGCTCTGCCCCGGCCAGTGCGGCTGAGAATAAAAAAACGCCAAGCAGTATGGTTGCAATCAAAGGCTTCATGCCGCGAGCTCCTCGTCCGCAGTTTCCTTATATTTCAAATGCGCACGCAGGCTGTAGCCAGTATAAAGTATATTAATAAGGAGTTTCATGAGCACGTTTCTTTTTTGACAGCACAAAATCAAACAGCAGCAGGCTGTAACAGGGCGCGTATTCAATGAGCAGCACAGCCGGTGATTCCTGCCACTGGCCGCTTGCGGCAAACTCGCGCAGCACCCAGTATGAGGCAAACACCAGCCCGCTGAACAGCAGGCATGCCCTATTGGGGGCTATGGCTGCAAGCGGCACCAGCCAGCACACATACCATGGATGCACCACCGGGGTAAAGAGCAGGAACAGCCCGAGTACGCATAGGCACTGGTGAAAAATATGTTCTGGCTGCGCAGTGCGGTCTTTTTTAAAAAATTGGTAATATGCGCCAGCAGCGGCCAGGCAGAAAAGGGCGGCGGCGATACGACGCGCCAGCTGATTGTCGGGCACTAAGAGAAGAAGCAGGTTGTACAGCGAGCCGTTAAACATCCAGTGCTGCGTGTAGATGTCAAGCGAGGCCCACAGCTGCCTGCCGGCTCCTGCAAATGGCAGAAAAGCAGCCGCTGCAATTGCCGAAAAAAGCGCAATGGCTGAAAGGCTTTTTTTGCGCACCAGGGCCGGCAGCAGTATAACGGGCATCAGCTTCACCAGAAACGAAAGCGATAGAGCCGCTGCCGGGTAGAGGTGTCTGCGCTGCAGAAAAAGATAGAGCGCCAGCATCATGAAAAAAATTCCCGCGCTGTCAAGATGGCCGCTGCCGGAAAACTCCACAATGACCAGCGGATTCAGCGCATAGATTGCCGCCCGCAGCGGATTTTTGCCAAGGGCCGGCAGTATTTTCAGCAGCAGTGCGATAACGGCAAGATCAAAAAGAATAAAAACAGCTTTCATGGAGGCAATTGAGTAGCTCACGGCTGACGCCGCGGCAAAGATGAACTGGGCAAGGGGCGGATAAATAGTTGTAAGATTCGGCCGAGACACAAGCGGAAAAATCGACGCATCGCGCAGGTGTGTAAGCTCCGGTGCCTCAGGGGCAAGGGCAAAGGGATTAAAGCCGTTGCTGAGCACACGGCCTTCCCAGATATACCGGTAGATATCATCGGAAAGGGTTGGAGCACTGGGCCACAGAATAACGCGGTACAGGACAGCAAGGCCGAGGACGGCCAGCAAGTATCTGCTGCGGTGCAGAAAGCTTTGCCGTGCTGCGAGCCCTTCTGGTCCTGTACTTTCAGTGCGCAGCAGCAGTCGCAGCGTCAGCAGATACAGCACAAAAGCCCCTGCAAAGAGGCAGATCGTTTCTGGTATATGATGTCTGAGATTTCCCAGAAGCGCCAGAGCCACATAACACCCCGCCTGCCCGAGGGCTGCGGCGCAAAAAAGCAGCGCACTCATTGCAACATCCTGCCGAGCACCTGCTCTTTACCGCCAACATATTTTTTGAACACGGTGGCAAGGGCCGGGTTGTCCTGCACGCGCATGCTGGTGTCATGCAGGGGGTTTGCATCATTCTGCCATGCAGCGTTCCACCACGCAAAGCCGATCATCCGGGGCCAGCGGCCGCTGATCAAAGATTCCAGAGCGCGCTGCGCCCACAGGGCCTGGCTGCCGCCGGTAGAGTTTGCCGAAACGCCGAATTCCGCAACCACTATCGGTTTTGTGCTGCTGAGCTTTTCCAGGCGGCGGTACACCGGCTCCAGAAGTTCGCAGAATTCCGGCCACTGCGCCTGCGTTGGCTGCTGCGCCCCATAGACACTCACGCCGAACCAGTCAATATAGTCATCGCCGGGATAATAGCTTTCAAGCCGGTTCCAGGGCTCCTGCGGCCATTCATTATAATTTACATGAAACACCCAGGTAATGTTGCGGGCACCTGCCTCCCGCATAATGCCGATGATTCTTCGATAGGCATCGCGGAAGCGCTCCGGGCCGTCGGCAAGCTTCGGATCGCCATAGCCCTTTGTTTCGCCCCCGCCGTTCCAGTGCCCGTTCCAGGGATACCACCAGCCGTTCATCTCCGGCCCGAATTCTACGATAAGGGGAGAGCCGAACTGGCGGGCTCCATCTGCCCATGTCCGGAAATCGGCGTCAAATGTTCCTTTTAGAATCGCATCGAGGGTGAACGCGGGCTCCTGCCGGTGCTCTTTTTTTTCGCTCCAGAGCATGAGGCGGATATACGGAACGCTTCCGGCTGTGCGTATCCATACTGCTGCGGCGGGAAATTTTCTGCTGACCCCCCAGTGCTGCGAAATATCGACCCAGGCGGCTTTTTTGCCCACAGCGCTTTCATACGAGGTGAGATCATCGGGCCGGATGTCCTCATCGGCTGCCGACAGCGGAACCGGATGCACGCCGTGATAGAGGCAGCCCGCCTGCGGAGCAAGCATGCCGCCGCTATTCTTATGCGCAGCAGGAACACCGTCGCCCATAGCCGATAAAAAGAAGGCTGCGCAGCAGAGAAATAGATATTTCAGCATGGTCTGCATGATGTATGGTTTTTCCCCGAGGGAAGAGTGTAGAATGACGGCCGTTATCTTAGCACTATTTTTAATAATAGGCGCCGCGAAAATACTGCTGCACCTCCCTGATAAATCCGGACAGGCTTTGCCTGTAGGGATAGATGCGAAAGCGAAGGCAATAGCCCTTCCAGAGCCGGTCGAGAAACTCATATGGCCGCCTGAGCGGCAGCCGGATCAGCAGCTGCAGAACCGGGAGGGGCAATCGCATGCTGACGGCTATGGCGAACAGGGCGCGGAGTCTGCCGCGTTTTTCCTTGCCGGGAATGGCCAGGGTCGAGTCATGGTAAAAGGTCGGCGGAAACTCGGCCGGCGGCTGGTCGACAAGCCCCTGTTCGAGGGCATAGGCGGCGATGCGCGTACGGGGATACACCTGCATGAGCGTAGCAAACGTATGGTGCGGCCTGACGCGGCAATTGATTTCATAGGTGCAGAGATCATCGGCAAGGCTGGTGCCGGGCACGGCCAGAATATTTTCCGTGGCAAAGCGTATTTTATGCCGGTGCAGCAGCGCGCAGGCTTTTTCAAACTGCTCAAGTGTCATGCCGCGTTTCAGGATGCTGTTGCGAACATAGTCGCTGCCAGCTTCAAGCCCCAGCTTTACGGAAAGGCAGCCCGCCTGTTTCAAAAGTCCTGCTGTTTCCTCATCAAGCAAATCCGCTCTGAGATGGCAGTGGAAGGGCAGGCTGATTTCACGGGGATATACATCAGCAAATTCCCGCAGCCACTTCCGGTCAAGGTTGAAAGTGTCATCCTGAAATACGGCTATTTGAAGGGGATAGCGCTTTTTCAGCTGAATCAACTCTTCAATAACATTACCCACACTTTGCCTGCGGCACATGGTGCCCTTGCCTGCATACAGATCGCGGTAGGCGTGATTAAAACAGTAGCTGCAGTTATAAGGACAACACCGTGATGTCATGACATAGGTCGTCACGGGCAGGCGTCCCGGAACTGCACGGTCGAATATATCGCGGTCAGGGAAGGGGAGGCCGTCAAGATTATTTATAAGCGGTTGTATGTCTGTGTGGCTGATCGAGCCATCGGACTGTTTTATGCACCAGTTCGGGATCTGTTGTGGCAGACCGTTGGTTTTTGCTATGGTGTCAACCATGGCAGGCAGGGCTATGTCTCCCTCACCGCGGCAGACAGCATCAAGGCAGGGCTCTTCTATGCATTCCGGATAAAAGGTCGGGTGCGGGCCACCTGCAAGCACCAGCAGGTGCGGGTGCTCTGCTTTTATCCGGCGCGCCCGTTCGAGAAACAGGGGGTGCTGGCCGGTGATGAGCGATAGGCAGAGGATGTCGGGCTTGAAGTCCTGCAGCAGCTTTTGCTGCCGGGGTATGTCGCGAAGGGCGGCGACCTCGGTGCTGTGTCCTGCCTGCGCCAGCGCTGCCGAAAGACTTGCAATACCCAGAGGCTGGGTCAGATAGTCAAAGGTGAGAAAGATGATGTTCACGACGCGCTTGATGCCGCCAACGCTTCTTGAGCGGCAATGAGCCTGCCGTGGCAGCTGCTTCCGCTGCCCGCGGTACAGGCAAGACAGTGCCGGTCAAACGTGATTTCCGGGGTGAAGCATGAGAAGTCGATCCCCCAGAATTTTTTGCCTTCAAAGCCGCGTATTTCCCTGCCGAGGGCAAGATTAAAATCGCAGTCATATACAAACCCCTGATAGTCTACCGAGATAAGCATACAGCACATGAGGCGGTCGCAGGTTGCGGCATTGAAGCTTTGCTGCAGAAGGTTCATATATCGGCCGTATGCGTTCTGCGCTGTAAGGCTTTCCTTAAACCGGCCGATGGGCACGTTTGTTATGGCAACAATGTTGTTGAAAGTAACTCCAAGATCGTGCAAAGCGCGCCTGTATCCGAGCTCAAGTCCTTTCTGGTCTGGTGGCAGAACATCGGCCAGAGGATTATATACAAGGTCGAGCTCAAGCTCGCCTGAGCCGTACCCCTGGCTGTTGAGCCTGCGCAGGACGGCGATGCTTGTATCAAACACGCCCTGGCCGCGCTGCCGGTCGACATTTTCCGGCAGATAGCAGGGAAGGGACGCCACGAGTTTCACCCCGTGCTTTTGATAGAGCTCGAAAAATGAAGCATGCTCCGGCATGGCAAGGGCGGTCAGGTTGGTCCGAACGGTGATATGCTTTTTGTGTTCGGCCAGCTGTTCTATAAAAAGCGGAAGATGTGCGTTCAGCTCCGGCGCACCACCGGTGAATTCGATTTGCTGCACTGAAAGCGCCGTAAGCTTTGCCAGAATCATCCGGGCTGTGTGACGGTCCATGGACGTGCCGCCGGGTGACCCCTCAACATGGCAATGCGAGCACTGCTGATTGCATCGGTTGCCGAGGTTTATTTGCACGATTTCAAGGTCCCGCCTTCTGACAAGCCAGTTATTGGATGATGATCGAGAGTTCATATGCGCTTTATATAGCAGAATAGATTGATACGAGAAAGGGGGAGGAGCCCTGCCTCCCCCTGTAGATACCATTTCGCACGAGCACACCGTGTGATTTCATGATGCGCTTAAGGCGCCAAAGATAACCGCAGTTGATAGCGGTATTTGGGCTCAGTGGGCGAATAAAGAACTCCGCAATAGATCCACGCGAAGCCCTGCGGCCCAACCTCAAAAATCTGATCGATCATGCTCTTTGTCTGGCCGATTCTGTAAAGCGGAACCGTGCCGGAGTTCGTCGATACGCTTCCGAGCATGAAAATGGTGTCGCCGGCCGCATCGTCTTTTTTCAGCGATATGCCCAGCAGCCCTTCGCCGACGGTGAATATAAAGAATATCGGACAGCCTAAAGGGAATATGTCGAGCTGTCCTATGTCGATACTCTCGGTCATGCCGGTTACGAGGGCTTTCACATTAAATATGGTATTTACTTCAGCACATGCCCTGCCGCCGGGGTTCATAAGCAGCAGCGCCGCAATGCCCGCTGCAGCCAGCATACATCTGAAAGCTTTAATCGTTCTCATCACTGCAGGTCTCTTTGGCAAAAGGGACCGCGGAACCACCTTATCATCTGTGGTTCCGCGGCCGCTCAGTTCGACATGATATAAAACACTGGAAAATGCTACTTATTGACTTTCACGGTTATGGTGCAAACAGTACCGTCTTCAGGAACTACATCGGGATTGGCGAAATATCTGAACTTCCCGTGATCATGATTCACCATTATATACTGATCGTCTTTGGCACCGCTGGCAACACCAATCGCGCAGGAGTACTGGCATATCACGCAGCCGGTTCCATCTGAGAGTTGGGGGGATGTGGGTTCAGTTGCGCGGTTGCCTCCGAAACGAATTTCCTGACCGAGCTTTTCATTCAAAGTCGAGTTGTCAGGTATGACTTCCTCCATAAATTCGGAGAGCGCGTATGTTTTGGCGGCGCCAGACCAGGTGATTGAGACATCGAGGACCGTCCCTTGCGTGAATGTGCCTTCTGATCCCATATTTGCCATCGTCACATTGTTGCCGGCAACGGCCTTCAGCAGCAGTAAACCCTGATAGAACTGGTGCGGGGAGACGCCTGTTGAAAAAGGAGTTGCAGTGCTGCCTCCGGCCTTGCCCTCTTTGTGGGCGATAAGATGCCATGAGCCGGCTGTGGCTGGTGCGCTGTTATATACTGCGTTAAAGGTGAGCGTGTTGGTTAAGGTATCGTAGTACAGCGTGTCATGGGACAAGGGATCGGCGTAGGTATCATCCGGCACCTGTTTCTTGCAGGCGCAGAGGCCCAGCAGCACAAACGTCACGAGAACCATTGAAAAATATTTTCTAGCCATACGATCTCCTCCTAAAAAAAGTTAAGTAAAGCATTTTTTCATGTCCCACCAGTGAGACACGGACGGTTTTTGTTTTATGGGACACCGGACCAAGTACGGTGCAATCAGCTCGTTATGGCTCAAAAGAAAGCTGAATTGTGTACGAATATTTTGGGGAAATCGCTGAGTAGACGACCCCCGAATAGAGCCAGACGAAACCGTAAGGCTGCGATTTCGAGCCAAGGGCAACGCTCTGCGTTATAAGACCTTTCGACTCGCCAATTCTGTAAATGTATGCCGTGCCCTCCCCTGATGCGGCAATGCCGAGCATGAAGATGACGTCGCCTGTAATATCGTTTTTCTGCAACGTGACGGTCAGAGTGCCTGTGCCGGAGCTGACTAAAAAAAGGTGCGGGCAGCCTAGGGGGAAGGCTGCTGTCTGCTCCATATCAAGTGTCATGTTTGTGCCGGGCGCAATAAGACGAAACGTAAAAAGATCCGACGTGGTTTCAGCCCGAGCAACCGAATCTGCGGCGCATGCCAGGGACAGGGCTGCCATAATGAGGAATAATCTGCGGCGCATAAGCGTATGCCTTTTCAGTAAGCTTTGACGAGCTCCATCCATCATTTTTCAAGCATTACAGAAGAAGCATGCTGCGGTCAATTTGGTAATTTCTATGCATGGGATGGTTGTTATAGGTTATATCTATTTGACGGTAATGGCTGTTTGAATTGATAATCTTTTGTCATGTTCAATGTCATGAGGAGTTACGACAATGAAGCATATCCCGTCTGCGGTTTCTCTGATCTTTCTTTTTATGCTTTTACCCGGACGCTGCTTTGCCGGCGCGTGGTGCGCTCCACAGGGGGCGTTTTACGGCAAGCTTTCCCTTAACCGGTACACAACCGACAAGACGTTTACGTCAAGCGGCAGCCAGGACCATCTGGCCAACGGCGGCAAGTTCTACGATACCAACATGACCTTTTACGGCGAGTACGGTTTGCTGGACAGACTTACGCTTTCCTGCTCGCTGCCCTACAAATGGCTGCAATCGGGGTACTGGAACCAGTATACGGAAAATAAACATGAGTACAGCCGGCATGTAACCAAACACTATAACGGGCCGGGCGATGTTGAGACGGGTCTGAAGCTGGGGCTGATCAAAGAGCCGTTCGTCGGTTCGGTGCAGTTTCTCTATAAAAACGCCGGCCTGTATACTTCCGGCGAGAAGGTCTTGCCCGGCAACAACCAGAGCGATTATGAAATACGGCTGCTTGCGGGCAAGTCGCTGTGGCCCTTTCCGGGATACTGCGGCCTTGAGGCGGGTTACAGATTCCGCTCAAAAGCCCCGTCCGATGAGTTTAAGTATCTCATCGAGTTCGGCATGGATCTTGTCGGCCCCCTGTCGATGCGCCTGAAGCTTGACGGCACCAAAAGCATGCACAATGCCCGGAGAATAAGTACTGACACGCAGAAACCAGAGCGCAGCGCTTATGTGGATTATGACACTGGCCAGGTGATTGCTTCAAACCCGTCTGCGACAGCGTCTCAGCAGGCATCGTCCAATCCGTCGCTGGGGCTCCAGTATGATCTCGGGAAGCTTGAGACCACGCTGTGCCTTAAACTGGCAAAATGCTGGTTCACCGAAGTGAGCTACACGGCCTATCCTTACGGCAAAAATATTTCCGGCGGGCGCCAGTATTCATTTGCACTTGTGTATTATTTCTCCGGGCCGAAGAAGGCCGAGTAGGCTGGAGCCCTATGCTATGATTGCTGATTGCGCAATTGTCGGGGCATATTTCACAGTGCTGCTGCTGCTCATGGCATACTGCGTGCACCGCTACCAGATACTGTATTTGTACTTCCGCCATAAAAATGACGCGCAGCCCGCCGCCGCGCTGCCCGCGTGCCTGCCTAGGGTGACCATACAGCTGCCGGTTTATAATGAACTGTATGTCGTCGAGCGGCTGATCCGCTCCGCCGCTGCGCTTGACTACCCTAAAGATCTTCTTGAGATCCAGGTGCTTGACGATTCAACCGATGAGACGTCGGCCATTGCCCGGCATCTTGCCGATCAGCTTCGAGAAAGCGGTCACAATATAACTTATCTGCATCGCGGTCAGCGCACAGGATTTAAAGCAGGTGCGCTTGAGGCCGGACTCAGGCTGGCTGCTGGTGATCTTATAGCAATTTTTGATGCCGATTTCGTGCCCCAGCCCGACTTTCTCAAAAAAACGGTTCCGTATTTTGCTGACACGCAGATTGGCATGGTGCAAACCCGCTGGGGGCATGTGAACCGCAGCTACAGTTTGCTCACCCGTCTGCAGGCTACACTGCTTGATGCACATTTCATGCTTGAGCATACGGCCCGCAACCGCTCCGGCAGATTCTTCAACTTTAACGGCACGGCAGGGGTGTGGCGCAAACGCTGCATTGTGGATGCCGGCGGCTGGCAGCATGACACGCTCACAGAGGATCTTGATCTGAGCTATCGTGCGCAGCTTAAAGGGTGGAATTTCATGTATCTCCCGGATACGGTTACACCGGCTGAAATACCGGTTGATATGAATTCATTCAAGGGTCAGCAGCACCGCTGGTCAAAAGGCGGCATTGAAACCACATGCAAGCTGCTGCCGCAGGTTTTTGCAAGCGATCAGCCGCTGCGGGTAAAGCTCGAATCTTTTTTCCACTTGACCGGAAATTTCAATTATCTGCTTGTCGTAGCGCTGGCACTGCTCACATATCCTGCCCTGGTGATACGGATCGAGCGGGGCTGGACGCATCTGGCGGCCTGCGATGTATTCTGTTTCGCCGCAGCGGGCCTGCCCATAACGCTCTATTACTGCATTGCAGGCCGGGAAGTCGGTGGAAAGTGGCTCTCGACACTGGCCTGTGTCCCGCTGCTGATGGGGCTGGGCATCGGCCTGTGTATTAACAACGGCAGAGGGGTTTTTGAAGCGCTCACGGGCCGAAGGTCACCGTTCGTGCGCACCCCGAAATTTAAAATAGAAAGCGGCGGAGATACCTGGCGGTTTAAAAAGTACCGCGTCATGGCGGAACGGGTGCAGGTCTGTACGGAACTGGGGCTCGGCATTTATTTTATCGGCGCGATTCTTTTTGCAGTGAAATACGGGGTGTATGCTTCGGTGCCGTTTCTGAGCCTGTTCTGCATGGGGTTTTTATATGTGGGCGGTCTTTCTTTTTATCAGGCATATGCAGACAGGAAGGCGCCAGGGCGCGCATGAATATGACACAAAAGTTTGACATACCGGGCAGTAATCAGCAGGCGGATAGTCATACCATAAGCCCAGCGGTTAAAATCGTCGCCGGGATCTGTCTGGTAGCATATGCCGGGCTGGAGCTTTTTTTTACCAAGATCGGCTCACATCCCATCGGTGCTGCCGCTTCATGCATCCTGATCGTCTTCGGCATCTGGCGCATTGACATGGAAAAAGACCGCTTTCAGAGAATACGTTTGATCGTTATCATCTCCACTTATGCATTTTTCTGGATGATCGTGCCCCTCGGGTTCAAGCTGCAGGTGCCGGGGATCGGCAACCAGTGGTACAGCTTCCCCGCCATTCATGCCATCGGCTCCCTTATGTTTTTCCTCTATTTTATCCTGATATTGCTGTTCGGCAAGCGGATCGACTGCGGCTGGTGCTGTCCGTGCGTAACGGCGCGCGAGACCATCGGTTACCCCTTCCGTGATAAAACGCCGCGCAACCAGTTCTGGTGGCGGTTGCGCTGGCTGAAGTTCGCTCTTTTGGGGCTGCTTGTGGTCTATCTTGGCTGCATGATACAGGATGTGAATACCTCCTATGACCGCGCCGGCAAGCTTTATTACGACATTATAACCTATGGGTACTATATCAGTTTTCTGCTCATTCCGTTCACGGGCAACCGCAATTTTTGCCGTATCCTGTGTCCGTATGCCGCCCTTTGGGGAACGCTGAGCGTTGCAGGGCTTTTTCACATTAAGGCAAAACAGGAGCTCTGCACCGGCTGCAAAAAATGCGAGAGTGTCTGCGACATGGGCATTCCCATTGCCAGGATGGTGCGGGAGAAGGGCGAGGTGCGCACGATTGAATGTATGGGTTGCAACCGCTGTGTGGGCGTTTGCTCGGCTAATGTCCTTTCGTCGCATTCGCTGCTTGAGTCAATCGTGAGGCGCTACCGTTCTTGGCGTCAGCAGCATGCATGATAGAAGTTTTTTGAGATACAGGCTATTGGTTTTATCAATGATGCATGCTGATTCTATAGGTCTAATCAATTTGAAAAAGCTAGTGAAATAGCTTTAAATTATAAATGTAAGTGTTTAATTTTGCTATTGAAAGGATTTTATGAAAAACCTGTTTGCCACAAAAAAAGGAATTTTTGCTGTAGGCATATTCATTGGACTTATTGCCGTTGTGCTCCAGAAAATGGGCAATCCGGCCAATATGGGTGTGTGCGTGGCCTGTTTCTGTCGCGACATTGCAGGCGCTTTGGGGTTGCACAGGGCAGCCGTAGTGCAGTATATGCGGCCGGAAATCATTGGCTTCGTGCTGGGCTCAATGGCCGCAGCGTTTGCATTTAAAGAGTTCAAGCCACGGGCAGGCTCTGCGCCGGTTGTGCGTTTTGTACTCGGTTTTTTTGCCGCTATCGGCGCGCTCGTGTTTCTGGGGTGCCCGTGGCGTGCGCTGCTGCGGCTTGCCGGCGGCGATATGAATGCCCTGGCAGGTATTGCCGGACTTGTTGCTGGCATCTGGATCGGCATACTGTTCATAAAATCCGGCTACAACCTTGGCAGAAGCCAAACCACCTATGCCTCGGCAGGGCTCATCATGCCGGCGGTTATGGTCGGCCTGCTTATCCTAGCCATGGTACAGCCGCAACTGGCAACAGGGCCGGCTTTGTTTTCAAGCAAAGAAGGCCCTGGCTCAATGCACGCGCCGCTGTTTTTGAGCCTTGCCGCGGGGCTCGTAATAGGCATACTGGCGCAGCGCACCCGGTTCTGCACGGTCGGCGCCGTGCGCGACGTAATTCTCGTGCGCGACTTTTATCTTATGTTGGGCGTGGCAGGGCTGGTGGCCGGGGCGTTTATCGGAAATCTTGTTTTTGGCCAGTTTCATCCTGGCATGATTGGTCAGCCCATAGCCCATACCGACACGCTATGGAACTTTGCCGGTATGGTGCTTGCAGGTCTTGCCTTCACCCTTGCAGGCGGCTGCCCTGGCAGGCAGCTCTTCATGAGCGGTGAAGGCGATGGCGATGCGGCTGTGTTTGTTTTCGGGCTTCTGGCGGGAGCGGCGTTTGCGCATAATTTTGGCATTGCCGCATCAGGCAAAGGAATCGGAGAGTGGAGTGCGCTTTTTGTAACCATCGGCCTTGCGTCCTGCATAACCATTGGGTTGACTATGAGAAAAAAGATTTGAAATAAAAAATGCGGATTTCGGATTGCGGATTTCCAATTAAAAATTTTGAAATTTAGATGCTGAGAGAAATTGGGAGTATATTATGGAACGGATTGATGCGCGAGGGCTTTCATGTCCGCAGCCGGTAGTTCTGACGAAAAACCATATTGATAAAATCGGTTCCGGAGAATTTGAGATCATAGTTGACACCGGCACGGCTCGTGATAATATCAGCCGCCTTGCCGGTAACTGCGGCTGGGCTGCCGCTGTTCGCAACGATGGCGAGGATATTGTTCTGACGCTGAAAAAATAGTCGGCAAGCGGTATGGGGTTTTTAAAAAATTTTATCAGCTCAAAAAAAGACGACCAGCCTACAGACGGAAATGTCGAGTGGGGGCTGCTTATTTTCGACAGCGTCAATGATGTCATGCAGGCTGAGTCGACGCTGAAAAAAGTTTCTTCTGAGGGTATTAGGGTCGTTGCGCCGCCTCCGCGGTATCGCACGGGCTGCGATCTTGCCATACAGTTTCCGATTATCGAGCGCATGGGTATAGTACGCGCGCTTGAAAACAGCAACAATGCACCCCGTGATATCATTCATGTCAATGAAGAGCTGATGCAGCCCACGGAAATCTGCTCGGTGAAGGATTTCGGCCAGTACCTCATGGTGCGCACGGCCAATATGAAAATCACGGTGGAGAAAGAAACAAAAAAGATCGTCAATATTTCTGGTGGGGGGTGTTCCGATGTGCCGTATCTTGCCCAGCAGATGATCGGAAAAAGTATTGCCGAGAGCGCTTTGCCGCGCCAGATCGGCTACACGCTGTGCGCCTACACGCTTGAAATCGCCTTTGAAGAGGCCCGAAGGAGGCTGGGATGAAGACCATGCTGCTTGCGGGCACGATTCCCGACAGCAGCCTCGATCTGGTCTGCGGTACCGCGCGCCTGCAACGGGATACCCTCGCCATCGACGGCAGAATTTTTCCGGTTAACCGCGGCACAGCTGCAATGATCGGCGCGGTATGTGCTGCGGCTCAGTTTTTAGGCAATACTGCGCCGGACTGCGTAATCGGCGGGGATATTGGTACGCGTGCGGGCAGCCGCGAAGTCTACCGCCATCTCATTAAATTTTTACCGAAGACAAGCGCCGAAGTCCTCTGCCTGCATTATATTATTCCTGAAATCGGGCTGCACAATCAGGTGCTGACAGCAGTGCGCAAAATGAAAACAAAGCCTGTTCTGATAGCTGATGCGGGTTTTATGTATGTGGCAAAGGCAAGCGGCCAAGCCTCTTTTTATGATCTGTTTCTGCCTGATATCGGCGAGCTTGCTTTTCTTGCCGATGAAAAAGCCTCGCATCCGGCATATACGCGGGGCTTTCTGACCCGGCTTGAGCAGGATCCTGAGCAGCTGATAAAAAAAGCCGCCGAGTTCGGCAATGCGGCAAAGCATCTCTGCGTAAAGGGGCTCACTGATTATATCTGCCGTGAGGGTGCGGTTATTCAAAAGATTCATGATCCGGTCGTTGAGGAACTTGAGCCGATCGGCGGCACGGGAGATACCGTAACAGGCATAGCCGCAGCGCTTATTGCATACGGCATGGAAATACCAGCGGCCTGTGCTACCGCCTGCCGGGCAAACCGCATGGCAGGGCTCCTTGCCCGGCCGACGCCGGCAACGCAGATTAATGAAATTATCGCAAAAATTTCCTTGGCCCTCGACATGGCGCTTCGCGAGAACCAGGCAAGTATAAATCATGCAACATTTCAGGGAGGAACCACTGATGCAAACTAAAATCATTGATGCAAAAGGGCTCGCCTGTCCGCAGCCCGTGGTGCTTACAAAACAGGCGCTTGATGAGATCAGCCAGGGTGACATGTGCGTGCTGGTCGATAATGAAACGGCGCGGGACAATGTTTCCCGGTTGGCAACATCGAAGGGCTGCAGCGTGTGCATTATTGATAAAGGCGAGTCCGTATTTGAGATTCTGATAAAAAAAGAAGCTGCGGGCGCTGCCTGCCCGGCACCGGCTGAAACAACCGAAAAGATCGCGTACCTGTTTGATGCAGATCATATCGGTTCGAATATGGAACTCGGGAAAGTGCTTATGAACGGATTTCTTTCCGCCATGCAGAATCTTCAAAATAAAAACTGCGCAATAGTGCTCATTAGCAAAGCAGTGAGGCTGTCTACATCCGGCTCGTATGTGCTTGATGTGCTGAAGGGTCTTGAAGGGCAGGGCTTCTCGATTCTTATCTGCGGCACCTGCCTCAATTTCTTTAAAATCAGGGAAAACGTAAAGGTGGGTACTATCTCAAACGCCCTTGAAATACTTGAGTGCATGACGGCTGCCGCCAAGGTGATAAAGTTTTAAATGACACGTATGCCTGCCTCTATTGTGCCGGTTTGTGATGGTGAGGGATAACCCCCAATACTTGTTCATTAGACTGTATAATAATTGAAAAAATAAAATCCTAGAGCATTTTTCTAAATACTGTAGCCGAATTGTCATTTCGAGCGCAGCGAGAAATTTTTAAAGATCTCTCCCTTCGGTCGAGATGACAGAAAAGAGAGGTCTACAGTAAAAAGAAAAATGCTCTAGTGTCATTCCGGCTTGTCCGGAATCTTTTCCACCGCAGCGTAAGGATTCCGGACAAGCCGGAATGACAGGAGTAGGGTTGTTTACAGGAGATTTCGTTTTTCTTAATTCACATGTATGGGGGATAACCCCGCCCCTACCCTTTAAAAATTCCGTATGTCCGCCTCGATTTCTCCGTCCTTAACAGATGCCCAGATATAGCGGCCCCGACGCAGCGGTCCGGGATTCAGTATCAGCGTATTTCCTATGTAGTCGAGTCCCGTTGCCTCATGAATATGGCCGCAGAAGCAGGCAAGCGGCTGCTTCTGTTCAATAAATTCCCGTATTGACCGGCTTCCGACATGCTCATCGGTGTAGGCAAGATCCGCGCTGGTATCAAACGGCGGTTCATGCGTGACCAGGATTGAAGGAAACCCGGGGGACAGCTCACCCGCCGCACTGGCTAGAAATCTTGAAAAGCGCTCATCGGAAATTTCGCCCGGCGTGCGGCCGGGGCAGGGCAGCGAATACCCGACACCTAGAAAGGCGATGCCGTTCCAGATCATGCAGTGGCTGTGCAGGCTCATAGTGCGCTCGCGCATATATTCAAGCACGCTGTCATAATCGCAATTGCCATGCACGCCAAGTGTCTGGACATTGTACTGATCAATCACAGAGATAATTTTTTCTGCAGCTTCCCGCTTGCCGAAATTGGTAATGTCGCCCATGAGCAGCACAAGATCAGCCTGCTGCTCCTGTTTGAAAACCCGCTGGATGCTTGTGGTATCTCCATGAATATCGGCAAAAGCAAGAATTATCATATTGTGAACCGTTCTCTGATTGGCTTAAACCTCAGGAAAAGTATACAATAGAGTTGAACGGGGTGTCCAATGCAAATAGAGAAGCTTTTTGTGCGAGAGTTTAAAAGCTGTAGCGTGAGCGGTTGTCGTCAATCGCCAGCAGCTGATTGCAGGTTGACACGCAGGCCCGTGTTATATAAAAGAGTAGAGCCACTTACCGGCATGCAAAAAGCTCGTGGTGCGCTTGGTCATGAGAGCCGGCATGCAATGACGGGCAGCATTTATACAGGAACAGTGCCATGGTACAAACCCGCGAGCCCATAGGCCCCGGTACAGCCGGGAAAGCCGAATATATAACAGATGAGGGATACCGCCGCCTCGAAGAGGAGGCCAACTTTTTATGGATGAAAAAGCGGCCCCAGGTTGTCAGCGCCCTTGCCGATGCGGCAGCCGAAGGTGACCGGTCGGAAAATGCAGAATATATCTACCGCAAGCGGCAGGTTGCCGAGATCGACCGCAGGCTGCGCTTTCTTGCCAAAAGGATGAACGTGGTCACCAGAGTGTCGGAAAAGCCAAAGGCCGACGGCCGGGTCTATTTCGGCTGTTATGTGACTGTTGAGGATGAAGAGGGCGAAACGAAACGCTACCGCATCGTTGGCGCCGACGAGTGGGACAGCAAGCGCTCTGAAATCAGCATGGACTCGCCCATGGGCAGAGCCCTGCTTGGCAAGCGGGTGGAGGATGAAGTGCTGGTGCGCCGCCCCAAAGGAGATATCTATCTGACCATAGTTGATGTGTCTGTGGATCCGTAAGCCATTCCCCGCGATCTGAAGCCGTATAAAATTTTAGGTAAATGACGGCATGTGTGCTATAATTCCATCCGTTTCATGACAGGCATTTGAAAAAAACCTCGCTGTCCCGATCCTATCTGGGCCGTGCATAATAATTGCCGCTGCAACGTACAGTGTGTCTGCGCTTTTACTGCTTCGGATTTGTGCGCCCTGCTTCAGGAGATTTTCTTTCTGTCATCCGTTTATTTATGACCGTATGCCCGTCGCACAGGCCGGGAGCATATCGGTTCCAACAGCAGCACTTTTTTTTGGAGCACTGTTTTGATTTCTACTTCCAATATTGCCATACAGTTTGGGGAAAAGCCCCTGTTTGAAAATATTTCCGTCAAGTTCGGCGAAGGCAACCGCTATGGCCTCATCGGCGCAAACGGGTGCGGCAAGTCGACGCTTATGAAGATACTTGGCGGAGACATGGAGCCCTCAGTCGGCACTGTTTCCGTTGACCCCCATGAGCGTGTCGGCAAGCTGCGCCAGGACCAGTTCGCTTTCGAGGACTGCACGGTGATGGATACCGTCATCATGGGCCATGCCGACCTGTGGCGGGTTAAGCAGGAGCGCGACCGCATCTACGGCCTTCCTGAAATGAGCGACGAGGACGGCATGAAAGTGGCCGAGCTCGAAGCCGAGTTTGCCGAGATGGGGGGCTACAATGCCGAGAGCGATGCCGGCGAGCTGCTGCTCGGGGTGGGCATCCCCCTTGAGCAGCACACAGGACTTATGCGGGCAGTTGCGCCGGGCTGGAAGCTGCGCGTGCTGCTGGCGCAGGCTCTGTTTGCAGACCCCGACATCATGCTGCTGGACGAGCCGACCAACAACCTCGACATCAATACCATCCGCTGGCTGGAAGGTGTTCTCAATGCTCGCAACAGCACGATGATCATCATCTCACATGACCGGCACTTTCTGAACAGCGTCTGCACGCATATGGCTGACCTTGACTATGGTGAGCTGCGCGTCTACCCGGGCAATTATGACGAGTACATGACCGCAGCCAGCCAGGCCCGTGAGCGTCTCGTTGCGAGCAATGCAAAGAAAAAGGCCCAGATCGCCGAGTTGCGTACCTTCGTGAGCAGGTTCTCCGCCAATGCATCAAAGGCCAGGCAGGCGACTTCACGCGCCCGGCAGATTGAGAAGATAAAGCTTGAAGACATCAAGCCGTCGAGCCGCGTGAGCCCGTTTATCCGCTTTGAGCAGGAGAAAAAGCTGTTTCGCCAGGTGCTGGCAGTAGCGGGCCTGAGTAAAGGCTATGACGGTGTGCCGCTGTTCAAGGGGCTCGACCTGATGGTCAAGGCCGGTGAGCGCATCGCCGTAATCGGCCCCAACGGCATAGGCAAGACCACGCTGCTGCGCTGCCTGGTGGGCGATCTGCTGCCGGATGCGGGCGCTGTCAAATGGTCGGAAAATGCCGCTATCGGTTATTTTGCACAGGACCATGCCGCAGACTTTGTTTCCGACATGCCGATTGTAGACTGGCTCAACCAGTGGAAGCCGGCAGGTCAGGACGAGCAGGTGCTGCGAAGCACGCTGGGGCGGCTTCTTTTTTCCAAAGATGAAATTTATAAAGCGGTTAATGTCGTTTCCGGAGGAGAGCAGGGGCGCCTGCTGTTCGGCAAACTGATTCTGCAGCAGCCCAATGTCATGGTCATGGACGAGCCCACCAACCACATGGATATGGAATCCATAGAGGCCCTCAATTATGCGCTGGAAAATTATCCCGGCACACTTATTTTTGTGAGCCATGACCGGGAATTTGTTTCATCGGTTGCAACGCGCATCATCGAGCTGAAGCCCGATGGCATAGCCGACTTTTCCGGCGCCTATGAAGACTATCTTCAAAGTCAGGGCGTGGAATAGGAGCCCTCGCCAAGATTCCCCCCTCTGGAACAACCGGCTACATTATATCGGTGTCTGCAGCATAGCCAAGCATCCTGCGCCCTGAAAGACGTTTACAACTAAAGATGTTTTGTGTATATTTTATTAAAATGGTAAAGCATTTTATGAGGGCTAGACAAGCTAACGTTACAGGAAAGGTGCTCAGGTTATGTATAAGATTGCAGTAGTCCCCGGCGATGGTACCGGCCCGGAAGTCGTGCGCGAGGGGTTGAAAGCCCTTGCCGCGGTTGCTCAGAAGAAGGGCTTCAAATATGAGCTTATAAATTATGATCTCGGCGGAGAGCGCTATAAGAAGATGGGCGAACTGCTGCCCGAGAGCGTTCTCGGCGAGTTTCGGCAGTGCAGCGCCATTTATCTCGGGGCCATCGGGCACCCGGATGTAAAGCCAGGCATTCTTGAAAAAGGCATACTGCTGACCATGCGCTTTGAGCTTGATCAGTATATCAATCTGCGGCCTGTAAAGCTGCTGCACGGGGTGGAAACGCCTCTTAAAGACAAGGGGCCGGAAGATATCGACTTTGTCGTTGTGCGCGAAAACACCGAGGGCCTTTACACCGGCGCAGGCGGATTTTTAAAAAAGGGCACGCCTGATGAAGTGGCCATACAGGAATCGATAAATACGCGCAAGGGTGTTGAGCGCTGCATCCGCTATGCTTTTGATTTCTGCCGCAAGCGGGGTCAGGAGAAAAAACTCACCTTTTGCGGCAAAACCAATGTGCTCACCTATGCCCATGACATGTGGCAGCGCGTATTCAATCTGGTGGCCCGCGAGTACACCGATATTACCCCTGATTATGCCAATGTCGACGCCATCTGCATGTGGATGGTGAAGAATCCCGAGTGGTTCGACGTTATCGTTACCGACAATATGTTCGGCGATATCATTACCGACCTTGCCGCCATGATACAGGGCGGCGTGGGCGTTGCCGCCGGCGGCAATATCAACCCGGAAGGCGTTTCCATGTTCGAGCCCATGGGCGGTTCCGCCCCGAAATATACGGGGCAGAATATCATTAACCCCATTGCAGCCGTTGCAGCCGTGCAGATGATGCTGTCTGTTCTCGGTCAGGAAGGGGCTGCAAAGCTTGTTGAGGATGCCATACAAAAGGTTGTCAGGCAGGACATGAAGAGCATGTCTGCGGGCAGGATGGGGCTTTCGACCAGCCAGATCGGCGACAAGATAGCCGACTATATCGCGCAGGCTTAAGGCTATATATTTGTTTTTCAGAAGGCGCAGAGGGCTGCCCCCTTTGCGCTTTTTTTTGTCTTGTGTGCCGCTCGAAGAAGGCATTTATACTTGCAGGTTTCTGTTTATGTGGTATAATTTTTCAATTATTGAACTATATTAAGGAGGTTTTTATGCCGGGAATTAATTTTCAGTTTGATGAACTTGCAGCCGATGTGACACCGGGCGTGCGGATGCTTTTTCAGACCTATACCGATGTTGTTCCCTATCCGCATAAAATGAACGATGCGCTGGTAAAGGCGCATCTGACTGACCTTGATTTTGCCGTTCGGCACAATCACTGGCAGGAGGCTGTCGATCACTGGGTATATACGCTGGAGCCGATTCTGGAAATGATCGGCGGATGGGTTGAGCAGGAGGGCCCCGACAAAGGCCTCTACGGCATGTTTGAAGCAAATTCCTGCAATTACCAGCTGTTTGAAAAGATCGAGGTGAAGGATTGCGAGCGGCTGCTGCAATGCCCCTATAAGGAGATGCTCGAAATCGTGAGCGTTCTTGACCGCCACACCATTACTCTTGACGATGTGTGCAACAAGTGGTGCATTCCGCTGTGGAAGGGGTTTGCGAAAAAGATAGGATTTGAACTCGACGTCACGCCGGGCGAGACATGCCGCGTCGTGGGTAAAAGCAAATAACGGGCAGCTTCTGCCCTGATCCTATCTTAGTACAGCCCCACAGAGAAAAGGGGCCGGTTCAAATCCCCCTTAATCCCCCTTTGCAAAAGGGGGAAGCAAAAAGTTCTCCCCTTTTGCAAAGGGGAGTTAGAGGGGATTTTTAGTCTGCACACAACCGACCCCTTATATTGTGTGGCTTTGTACTTAGAGAGCAAGCTGCCCCAGGCGTTGGCGCCCGGCACGTTTAAGGGGCGTCATTTGACGCCTTTTTCCTGCAAAGACTCCTGTATGCGGGATAATAAGCCTTTGTTTATCTGCGCGCCCAGGCTTTCGGCTTTCTGCAGATCGGCATGGGCCTTCACGACCTGCCCCATGCTGTAGAGGGTAAACGCTCGATTATTGTATGCCTCGGCATAGTCGGGGCGGGCTTTTATCGCGGCGTCGAACTCCTCTGCACCCCGGCGGTAGTCGCCTTTCTTCGCATATGAAAGTCCTCTGATATTATATGCTTCGGCATAAGCCGGGCTTGCCGCAAGCACTCTGGATGCGTAATCAACAGCAAGGTTGTACTCTTCCCTGAGATACGAGAGCACGGCACTCTGATACAGCAGCTGGCGGTGATCCGGATTGAGGCGCAGCCCTTCCATGAGATCGGCGCGGGCCTCATTATAAGCCAGCATCTTCATATGAATTCGTGCGCGGTACAGGTGCCCTTCCTCATTCATGGGGTCATAAGCCGTGTAGGCGTTCATGTCTTTAAGGGCCTCTTCATAATGGCCGAGTAAAAAATGACTTTTTCCCCGGTTGAAATAGGCTGTTTTAAAAGCGGGGTTTATTGCGAGTAGTGTCGTGTAATCCGCAATTGCAGCATCATGTTTGCCCATGATGCTGTTTACCGCCCCGCGGTTGTTGAGGGCGGGTACATTTTTTGGATCAATCCGCAGTGCCGACTCGCAGTCTTCCAGGGCAAGACTGAATGCGCGTGCTTTCATGTGCACCGTGGCGCGGCAATAGTAGGGGCGGGCTTTCATGGGCGATTTCGCCACGGTGTCATTCCACAGCGACAGTTCGGTGCGCCAGACATTGTTGCGGGCATAGGCCAGTACGCCAAAGATCATACAGCAGGCAATGATGCAGGCAGTTGCAGGCTTTCTGTATCTGCCGTCCAGGAAATAAAATGGCGCTGCAGAGGCAATAATGCAGAATCCCGCCATCGGCAGATACAGGCGGTGTTCAAAAATGACATCCCCGAGCACCAGCAGGCTTGATTCGGTCAGCAGGCTGACAAAAAACCAGGCGATGCCAAGGCTTATCAGCCGGTAGCGGCGATAGCACAGAGCTGCGCAGCCAGCCAGGCTCATGACAAGGATAAGGCCCGCCCATGCATGATGCATGAATATACTGGACACGACGGGGTAGTGATAGTCGAGATTCTGGTTAAAGGGCAATAGCGCCAGGCGCACATAGGTTATCATAACGCGCAGCTGGGTAAGCAGGTACTGCCATGTGGAAATCTCGATGTAGCCTCCCGGAACTTCCTGCGTGCTGTGGGAGATAAAATCCGGAGTAACGTAAAAAATAAGCCCGTAGAGGCAGAGGAGTATATAGGCAAAAAAGGCGATAATCTGCTTCCAGCTGAGGTGAAAGCCCCGGTGCATAAGCATGCTTTCAAGCATTATCAGCATGAGCGGAAGGGTTGCCATGGTTTCTTTGGTGAAGCACCCAATGACTGTCACCAGCCCCCAGAGCGCGTAACGGGCTGCCGTGCCGGCCGTGAGACCGGTGCGCATGTGCAGCAGGCGGGATTGTATATACAGAAAAACCGAGGCGATATAAAAAAGCGCCGATAGCGATGCGAGCCGCTGGACGATATATGTCACAGCCTGCGTCTGTACCGGGTGTAGGGCAAACATGAGGCCGCAGAGCCATGCGAACGTATGCCGGCCGGCATGGATGGCCGTTTCCTTCATCGCCGGCGTTGAGCACAGCAGAAGGGCCAGCCGCCACACAAGAAGCGACGACAGCAGGTGAATGAGGATGTTGACTATATGGTAGCCGGTGACATTCAGGCCGTGAAAATAATAGTTCAGCGCAAAAGTTAAGTAGGTGACGAACCGCAAGGGCGAAAAATGCCATATAAGGTTGATATTTTTTATGTTTTTAATGGCGCCGTTTTCAATGATGGACGGCATATCATCAAAATGAAATGATGCCTCAAACGTGTTGCTGTAGGCAAGCAGCACCGCAACGGCAATGGTGACAGCAGGCATCGCCATCATCTGCCATGGGCCTGCGGCAATGCATTGCCGCAGGGATCTGAACCTCTGTCTTTTAGAGTTTTCTGTTTGTTCTGTCATTGCGGTTGAAGAGCTCCTCATGGGTCCATGCGTATGGCTGCAACCATGGGCTTCGCCTTCATGCAGCTTGTGCTGCTTTAGTCCTGCCTCAGCTGCGATACTACCAAAAAAGCTCTCATGGTGTCCAGTAGATAATGATTGAACCGTTCTGACGGGAGCTTTTGTTTTCCAGCCGGCGGCGCTGATGCCCCATATGCACGGTGTCATGGCATGATATGCCGGTACGGCCTGCAATCATTTTGTGTTGTGCCGAAAGGCGGAGTATTGTAATGGTAGAGTCATGTAAAAATCATTGTAGGGCATAGTATGATGAAAGGGTATGTTCAGGTATATACCGGCAATGGCAAGGGCAAGACGACAGCAGCACTTGGTCTTGCACTGCGCGCCGCGGGCGCCGGGCTGAGGGTTTTTGTGGCTCAATTCGTTAAGTCCAGCGAGTACGCTGAAATTAAAGCGCTGCGCCGGTTTGAGGATCTGATAACGCTCAGGCAGTACGGCACGGGGCGCTTTATTTCGGGTACACCGGATGATGAAGATATCCGCGCCGCCCGGCTTGGTTTTGATGAGGTGAAAAAAAACATAGCCGGTGGCATGTATGATGTGGTGATACTTGACGAGGCAAATATTGCAGTCTATTACAATCTTATTGCGCCGGGAGAGCTTGTGAAACTGATTCTAAGCAGGCCGGAGCATGTCGAGCTGATAATTACCGGCAGGCATGCCCATGAAATGGTGCTTGCCCATGCCGATCTTGTGACGGACATGCGCGAGGTGAAGCACTATTTTGCTGCTGGCGTTCCGGCCCGCGACGGTATTGAAAAATAGTGTATTTATTTTTTAAGTCTTGCCAAGTCCGCTGCAAACCGCTGCTTGATTCGCTGCTGGGCCTCAATTTGCTTGTCGCTGTTTTGGATGCGGTCCTGCATATCATTAAGTTTAACATCAATCTCTTTTAACTTACCCTGCTCAAGCTCGATTTCCTCTTTTACGCCTCGTAAATCAGCATCGGGCCCCTTTTTCAGTTTATCGATGCGTTCCTGGGACTTTTGCATTTGCTGCTCATACTGCGCTTTTTGCGTGAGATAAATACTTTTGTTTTTGTCAAGGCTTTCAAGGTTGGCTTCAATCACGGCAAGCTGGTCCTTAATCGACTCGAGGCGTTCATTGGACCGCTTTTTTCCCTGCGCTGCCTCACCCGGCTCCTTTTCGCCATATTCGTCCTCACCTGTTACCTCCTGAACCTGCTGCCTATCCTTCTCGGAATCAACAAGCTCATCAGTGATTCTGCCGTCATCGGACTGTATGGTCTCTATTATGGACTTTGGTATTACTACGGCCCCCTCATTCGTATAAAAACGTATCATTGATGCGTCAGGATCATCTGAGGCTGCCTTAAGAGTCGGGCCGCAGCACTTCGTGGTGCCATTATCTTTTGAGTAGTAATCGGTCTTCAGCTCATTGCCGTTTTTTAGCTTCATAATGAAGTAAATGCCGTGCGATGTGTTTGCCAGCGCAAGCATTGCTAAAAATCCGGCACACAATAAAACCAAACATTTTACTGGCTGCATAATGCCCCCTGTATAATCAAAATAATTTTATCCTGTTGTAGAACGACTTTTTTTGTAAGAATAATTAATTGTCTTTATTGCTTTATTTTTTTAAGTTCCCAAGCATATATAATATTTTTATCGATTTAGCTTAAATTTTAGAGTGGTATTCCACAAAGCGTGTTCCTGCTATGTATTCATTAATTATATATCGTTCAAACCGGAGATTTCTTAAATTTTTTGTTTTTTTGTCATCAAAATTTTAGCCCAAACTTTTGGACAGCCCTGGAAATCAATTTTTATAAAAAATTATACTGCCCTGCCCTAAAGTTGGTGGATTAATGTATTGCAACGATTTTATACTGTATGTTTCCAGCTATAGGTATGAGCTACTCCCATAGCTTGTTCAAATCAGTATTGTCCCGTTTATGTATAATATTCATCAAAGTAAATCTGTTTTGCTCGTTCAAGCGTCGGGGGCCACGGTTCATCGGGATGGCTGTTGCGCGCAATGCCCCACCACGTATCCCCGCCAGTATCGACGTTATGAACCCCTTCCAGTGCCATCAATCTATCAAAAAACGTGTTGAAGCGTTCTGTGAACATCTCGTCACCTCGTCAAATAAAACACGATAACCGTCAGTGTAAGTTTAATGCCTGTAATTAGTATTGCAACCACGGCCTAATCTATTTACCTCCTACCCCTCCCCCGCCACTCGTCCGTACA
>Ga0209777_10000377_pt1 | contig 74507 bp, 61 predicted proteins | sample FrelakmetHBP12HB_FD_187147 | JGI IMG/M metagenome (GOLD analysis project Ga0209777, IMG submission 187147) | Freshwater lake sediment microbial communities from the University of Notre Dame, USA, for methane emissions studies -HBP12 HB (SPAdes)... | ecosystem: Environmental > Aquatic >...
TCTGGCCTACGGCGGGTGTATTATTGGCTGTTACCGGCAGCGGTGACGGTAGTCTGGGTTCTCGGTGGGTGCACAGATCACGCCCAGTTGCCGTCGCCTGAACAGCTTAGGAAACTCAGCACAGTCGGTCGTCGCATCTCTGTGTTCGCGAAGAAGGTCTCTCGCCTAGTCGAGGCCCTCTTCGTCATCAGTATACCCATGTCCCCTCCTCCGCACGGCTGGTGTCCGACCATGCGCGTCGCCTGCTCGCTGTGTGCAGCAACGGAGGACGGTTGGCCGCGATCCCCTGGCCGACCTGGAACTGGGGTGTTTGGGCGAGCATGGCTGGCAACGCGGCGGACCCGATGGGGGACCATCTGCACAACGGAGTCGCCGGATGAGGCATGAGCGGACCGAGCCTCGGTCTGTCTGGCCCGAGTGTCACGGCGTACGGCCGCTGACGCCTGTATCGAGTCCCGGGGCGATGGTCCAGAGGCCCGCTGGGCAGCGGAGCACCGGGTCGGAGGGGGTGATGACCGTACGCGGCTCCCCAACGGAGGGCCTGGACGTTCAAGGCCATGGGACAACGGACCCTGGTAGCCCTGGACTGATCGATACGCACTGTCACTGCCTGCCGGGCGTGGATGACGGGCCTGAGGACCTGGAAGAGGCCATGGACCTGTGCCGCATGCTGGTGGCAGAGGGTGTGCACATGGTCATTGCCACCCCTCACCAACTGGGCCGCTACGACGGAGGCAATACGCCCGCGGAGATCCGCCAGCAGGTTGCACAGCTCAACCACGCCCTGACACAACGCGGGATCAGGCTGGATGTCCTGCCTGGTGCGGAGGTGAGGATAGACGAGCGGATCGTCTCGCTACTGCAACATGACCGGATCTTGACCCTCGGGGACCTGGGGGCCTTTGTCCTGCTTGAGCTACCACACGAGACGTTTCTGGACATCGGTCCGTTACTCGTGGCCCTATCGAAAATGGGTGTACGCGGCGTGTTGGCCCACACGGAGCGAAGTGCCTTCCTGGCCGCCAATCCCCAATTCCTGATGAACTGGGCCGATGCCCGTCCGATCGTCCAGATCAATGCCTCGAGTCTGGTCGGGGACCTGGGCCATGCCGTACAGAAGGCTGCCTGGGCCCTGTTGGACCTGCCTCTTGAGGCGATCGTGGCCAGCGACGCCCATCATGCCCAGACTCGACCCCCCCGCCTGATTCAGGCCATGCACATGCTGGATGCCAAGGCCCCGCACGTCGCCCAAAGGGTCTTCAGACAGGTCCCGTGGCAGATCGCACGGACCTACGGATCAGGTCGTCGAGGCACTACTCCTGTCCCCGGAGGGCACAGTCTATGAATGGACGCAATGCCTTGACTCACGGCCCGGATCGGGGATCCCCGGACTGGATCGACGTGGCCATAGAGGTCCTGATGGGCATACTGCTGGTCTTCATGCCCGGGGCCTTCGGTGCAGTCCACGCATGGAGTGAGCAGGTCGTGTTCGTCCTGGTTGCCGCGATGCTGGTCCTGCTCTTTCTGCGACGGATCGTCTCGCCGCAGGGTCTCGTGACTTGGTCCTGGTCCTATGTGCCCTTGGCCGTGTTTGTGTTGATCGTCGTCCTCCAGACCATCCCGCTGCCCGCGGGCCTGGTCCGGACCCTTTCCCCACAAACGGTCCAGGTCAAGACTGAGCTCCTCGGACACGGAGTCCCGTCGGCCCTGGCCCTCAGCTTCTATACACACGGCACCCAGCACGGCCTCCGCATCCTCCTGGCAGCGGTGGCTTTCTTCATGGTGGTCATGGGCTTTTACACCACGACCGATCGCATCAAGCGGCTGCTGGCTACCATCGCCGCCTTCGGCGGGCTGTATGCGATGCTTGCCATCCTCCAGGTCTTCACCCGCACCGACAAGGTCTACTGGCTGATCCCCACCGGCCATAACCTCGCAGACGCGGGGCCGTTCATCAACCACAGCAACTTCGCCCAATTCATGAACCTGTCCATGGGGGCCGCGCTGGCCCTCATCCTGGTCACCTTGTACGAGGCCCTGGGCCGAGGGACCCTGTCTGCCTCCGCAATGAGGGATTTCCTGGCCTCCCCTGGCGGCAAACGAGTGGGGATCCTGGGGCTGATCGTCATCCTTGGAGCCGCCTCGATCTTCGTGTCACTGAGCCGGGGCGGGATCGTCACCATGCTCATCGCTGGAGGTCTCATCGCGTTCCTCTACACCCAGAGAGGAACCTCGTCGGAAGGCGGGGGCAGGTTGATGGCCATCATGGCCATCCTGGCCCTGGTCTGCGTGTTGTATATCGGCTTTGACGCCGTGTACGAGCGTCTGGCCACGCTCCAGAAACCGGACCAGGCACAGAGCGGGCGATGGCAGATCGTCAAGGATATCGCCGTTGCCTGGACCCGGTTCCCGCTGTTCGGCACCGGTCTTGGGACCCATCCGGTGGTGTATCCCATGTTCGACCGGTCGACCATCTCGGCCCTGGCCTTTCACGCGGAGAACGAATACGCCCAGGTCGTTGAAGAGACCGGCCTTCTGGGGCTTGCGGCCCTGGCAGTGTTCGGTGCATTCGTGCTGCAGGCCTTTGTGCGATGCATCCTCCGCCCATCACGTCCCATCCGAATGGCGGCCTATGGCCTGGGCTTCGGCCTGTTCGCAGTGTTGATGCACAGCCTGACCGACTACGGCCAGCACCTGCCTGCCAACTGCTTCCTGAGCGTTGCCTACTGCGCCCTGCTCCTGACCATCGCCCGCAGGCATGATCAAACAGCGGCATTCGGTTTTCGGTCTTCGGTTTTCACGAACTCCGAAGAGGGAGCGAAGCGACCGCCCGAACCCCGAACCCCGAACCCCGCATACCGCCCCCTGCTGGCCCTCGCAGTCGTCGTGCCCGTGGCAGGCTGGGTCCTGTTTGACGCCAACGACGCCCGGGTGGCAGAGGCCCATTGGAGATCCGCCGCCGTGGTTGAGGATATGCTGACGAAGACGGACTGGAGCGGTACGCCCGAGCAGTACGTGGATCTGCTCTCCGAGGCCGAGACGGCGGCCCGCCTTGAACCGGGTAACGTGACCTACAGCCATTGGCTCAACGTATACCGCTGGAGGTCCCTGTGCCGCAATACGGACCCCAACACGGGCGACGTCGTACTGCTGCCGGAGAGCATCGATTCCGTGCGAAAGATCGTGGACGAGCTTCGCAAGACCTGCGTGCTGTGCCCGACCTATGGTCCGACATACTGCCTGATGGGAGAACTGGAGAAGAGGGTCTTGAATGACCCTAATGGGGTCGAGCACGTTCGGTCGGGGTATCGCCTGGCGCCGTGTGACCCCACTGTGTGTCTCGTGGCCGGGCGAGTGGCCGCCGAACAAAACGACGTCAATGATGCCTTCAAGAAGGTCAGCCGGGCCGCAGAGCTGGACGGACGCCTCTTCGGGGAGGTGGCCCAGTACCTGGTGGAGGACCTGGTCAGACCCGATCTGGCGGTCCAACTGGCCGGGGAGGACGTAGGGCGGCTCTGCCGCGTGGCGGACCTGCTGGCAGGTCAGGAACAAGAGAAAGACCTGGCCACCAAGGTCCGGACCGAGGTCGCCGGTCTCCTGGAGGCCAAGTGCCAGGACCCCGGGGCCCCCGCCTGGGCCCTCGCTGCCCTGGCCGGCCTGCAGCAGCGAGACCGGAACACCCGCTCAGCGATTGAGAACTACAAGCGGGCCTTGGTGTTGGACTATGGCCAGGTGGGGTGGCGATATAGGCTGGCCAAGCTCCTGGCCGACGACGGCAGGGTCACGGAGGCCATGGAAGAGGCCCGCATCTGCCTCCGCTTCCGGAAGGACTGGGCCCCGGCCATTCGACTGATCCGAGACCTGAGCACCCGCACCGAGGATCCGAACACTGCCGGGCAGTAGGACGGTCTAGCAGTGAGACCGCCCCCCTGCGACGCTGGCGCAGCCCACGGGGACGGAGTCTGCCCGGAGAACAGCCAGGCATGCTTGGCTGTTCGGTATTCGGTTTTCGGGTGTTCGCTCCGCTCACTCTTCGGTCTTCGGTTGGCAAATTGCGAATACCAAAAATCGAAAAGCGTCAGCGCCCGAATTCCGCGTCATGCGTAACTACCGTGACATCAATGTTTGGAAGCAAGCTCACGAGTTGACCTTGGCTACATAATATAAGGCCACGGAGAGGTTTCCCATCAGTGAACTATACTCTCTAACAAGCCAGATACGTAGAGCCAGCTATTCAATACCCATGAACATCGCTGAGGGATGCGGTAAATCCAGTGAAGCGGAGTTTGCCCGTTTCTTGGACATGTCCGCCGGCTCAGCCAGTGAGCTGGACTATCAGTTGCTTCTGGCGAAAGACCTCGGATTCCTTGAGCCAGATAGCTATCAGGCCCTGTCTGAGAAGATCGACCACATTCGGAGGATGCTCACGAACCTCATCAAGAGCACCCGGGCAAGGACCGATCCTGAACACCGAAAAGTGAGCGCAGCGAACGCCCGAACCCCGAACACCGAAAAGTGAGCGCAGCGAACGCCCGAACCATGAAAACTTACCTTTTCACCTACACCCTAGCCCTGCTGATCTCCATGGCCCTGACCCCTATGGTCATTGCCTGGGCCAAGGGCCACAACCTGGTGGACCTGCCCGATCCCCGGAAGGTCCACAAGCGGCCAGTGGCCCGCGTTGGGGGCCTGGCCATCTTCGCGGCCGCCCTGCTGGCCATCCTGCCCGTGCCCTTGATTCGGAACAGCATCGGACTGGAGTTCAGGGCCGTGTGGGTGGAGACCGTGGCACTGATCATCGGGGCATCGGCCGTGTTCTGCGTGGGCCTGTACGACGACCTGAGGGGCGCCCGCGTCCGAACCAAGCTGGGTGTGGAGTTGGTCGCAGCCGCGGCCATGTGCATGGCGGGGATCCGCGTGTCTCACGTCACGCTCCAGGGTCTGGGTCAGATCGACCTGGGCTGGTGGGGATACCTCATTGCCGGGGTTTGGATCGTGGGCATCACCAATGCCATGAACCTGATTGACGGCCTGGATGGGCTGGCCGCCGGGATCGCTGCCATGGCCTGCGGTGTCATTGCCGCCCTTTCGGTGTTGGAAGGCAATGTCATCCTGGCCATCCTCATGCTGGCCCTGTTGGGCTCGTTGACCGGATTCCTGTTCTTCAATTTCCATCCGGCCAAGGTCTTCATGGGCGATTGCGGAAGCCTGTTTCTAGGCTTCACCATAGCCACCGCCTCGGTCTTGAGCGCAGGCAAGAGCGAAACCCTTGTGGGCCTGGGACTGCCGGTCCTGGTCCTGGGCATCCCTATCTTCGACACCCTCTTCAGCATCCTCCGGAGGTTCCTGGAGCGGCGTGGCATCATGTCCCCGGATCGAGGCCATTTCCACCACCGCCTGTTGGACCTCGGTCTGGGCCATCGCGAGGTCGCCCTGCTGGCATACCTGGTGACGGCGGGCATCACGGGCCTGGGCCTGTTCATGCTGATCGCGCACAGCACCGCGTCTGTGACGATCTTCCTGTGCTGTCTGGTCCTGTTGTTGACCGTATTTCGCTCGGTGGGCGCCGTGCGTCTGAAGGAGACCTTGGACGGCATTCGCCACAGGACGGCACTGAACACCAAACAACGCATTGAGCGCAAGGCGTTTGAAGAGGCCCAACTGCGGTTCCGCAACGCGCGGACATTCGACCAGTGGTGGGAGTGCATGTGCAAGGCCGGCGAGGCCCTGGACTGCAGCCGTATCTGTCTGGAGATGGCTACGCGGGACAATGGCCGCCGGAGCTTCGTCTGGCAGAAGGACCAAAACGGTCAATCGGACCCGTTGGCCGCCGCGGAGGTCCTGCGTCTGCGGGTGCCCATCAAGGACCGCCGTGCCGGGCAGACCCAGCAGATCGAGATCGACGTCATGGCCGCCGACTCCATGGAATCCGCCGGTCACAGGGCCACCCTTTTCGCCCGCCTGACCGAGGAAAACGGCCTCGACTCCCTCCCCGAACAGTGAGCGGGCGCTGACGCTGTTCGGTATTCGGTTTTCGGTATTAGCCAGTCGAGCACCGAACCCCGAAGAGTGAGCGCAGCGAACGCCCGAACACCGAAAAGTGAGTGAAACGAACGCCCGAATACCGAATACCGCAAGCCGCTTCCCGCTTGGCGCCACCCTTGCCACCTGGGTTGAAAACGTGTATCATACTATCATGAGTCCTGAAACGGAGCACATCGTACAGGAGGCCCTTCAGTTGCCTCGCGAAGCGCGGGCGTTGCTCGCGGAGAAGCTACTTGAGAGCCTTGATTTCGAGGAGCCGTTTGACGTCAGCCCGGAGTGGAAGAAAGAGATCGCCCGCCGGTGCAAGGAACTTGACGAAGGCCTGGTGGACCTGGTTCCGGGCGATGCGGTTTTGAGAGAAGCAAGAGAGCGACTTCAAGGATGAAATACGGTTTTCATCCAGAGGCCCGGGGAGAACTCGTTGAATCGGCGGCCTACTACGACTCGCAGCAACGAGGCCTCGGGGAGCGGTTTCTGAGTAGTGTGACGGATATCGAAATCGTTGCCGTGATGCATCTACACCGGATGCCCGGCTACTGGAAAGACCGGGCGGACATCTAGCCTGTGCTTGGAGGCGGTATGCTGGATTGGCCAATCCCGAATAGCGAACACCGAAGAGTGATCGCAGCGAACGCCCGAATACCGGGCGAAGCGGCTCTGCCGCACCCAGCCTTTGACATACGGGATTTGTCGTGGTACGATTCATAGGTAGTGATTATCATGGTGCATTCTGGTCATAGAGGCAAGGATATTGCTATGCGTTCTGCCCCAAACATGAGCACGGAGTTCATTACCGACAGCAACGGAAAGAAGAAGGCGGTGATACTGTCGATTGCGCAGTATGAAGAGCTTATGGAAGACCTGCAGGATCTGGCTGTCATGGCAGAGCGAAGAGAAGAGCCGACCATCCCCCACACGGACGTTGTAGCAGAACTTAAACGGAATGGCTACCTATCAAATTGAATGGAAGACATCCGCTGTTCAAGAACTCAAGCGGCTGGACAGGAAGAGTGTACCACGGATTGTGTCGGCAGCAGAGGCGTTAGCGGAGAATCCGTTCCCGCACGGTGTCCGCAAGCTGAGCGGCGCGGAGAATACCTACCGGATTCGAGTAGGTGACTATCGGATAGTCTATACCATTGAAAAAGGGATCCTGAGAATCGAAATCGTACGGGTGCGACATCGCAAGGATGTCTATCGCTAGTCGCGCACCCTGTGAGTCCGAGCTAAGCTGACCCTGATGAGACCCGTAATGCTTGGCGCATGGCGCATCACGCTTTGCGTCGCCCCCGCGACTACCCGAATAGCGAACACCGAAGAGTGAGCGGAGCGACGGTCCGTCCCTCAGTCATGGCGAGCCATCTTCATGCTTTTCGGCCCACTGCATACGTGGTAGAGTATGAACTGTTCAGTGCACCTTGGCTTCGTGGGAGCGTACCGATGCCTGAAATCAGTAGGTTCCTTGGGATCGTGATCGCCATGTACTATCGGGAGCATGCTCCACCGCACTTCCACGCGAAGTACGGCGGCCAGCGGGCTGCGTTCTCCGTGGCAGACCTGCGAATCATTGAAGGCCAGCTCCCTCCTCGGGTCGTTTCTCTCGTGCTGGAGTGGGCCTTCCAGCACAGGGATGAGCTGATGGAGAACTGGAAGCGGGCTGAGCGCAAGGAGACTCTGGCGGCGATTGAGCCGCTGGTTTGAGGCTAGATATGCACTACGTGACTGATGCATCATACGCAGGCGGTTACACCCTTGCCATCAGGTTCGAGGATGGCTGCACCAAGTGGGCGGATCTGGCACCCTACCTGGAAGGGCCGGTCTTTGAGGCACTGAAGGACCTGTCGTTCTTCCAGCGGTTTCGCGTGAACGCGGACATTGATACTATCGTCTGGCCCAACGACGCCGACTTCTCTCCCGACTTTCTGTATTCGATCGGCTTAGAGCGGGATAACGCCATCCCCTCGATCGGTAGAGCCCCTGCAGGCAAGAAGTAGGCCTGGCTGGCCTCTGCCCCGGCGTCGCGATCGCCTTCTCAAACAGACGTGACCTGACGTCGGATGTCCGCTTGCCGCTTAGCGCACTACGCTTTGCGGCGGCTCTGGCGCCTCAGGCCCTACACTTCCCGAAGCCTGCGGCTCCTTACGGAATACCGAAGAGCGCCAGCAGCCCGAGCACCTAATGCCGCTTCCCGCTTGGCGCATTACGCTTCGCGGCGGCCCTGCCGCCCAATGCCCCTTTACTGCACCGACCGGATGCTGTATGATTCAGTGGTGAAGCAGAGTGATCGTTACATAGGTCGCATGGACAAGGGGGACATATGCCGGTCCTGAAAACACGTGCAAACAACGACCTCGGAGAAGTGGAGTTCGAATTGAACTACCTGTCGGCTCTGACGACCCGGCAGAGATTCGAGATGATGTTCCGCAAAAGCCGTGAGGTGGCATCTCTGCTGAAGCGAAATGGACGTCGAACAGCTCCTCAAATTATTAAGAGAACATAAGGTCAGGTTCGTCATCATAGGGGCTACGGCGTTCCCGGTTCATGGGTACTCGTGAAAGGGGTTAGCTTCGACCGGGTGTGGGCCAACAAGGTCAAAGCCAGGCTGGGCGAAACCTATGCTTGGTTCGCCTCCCTAGACGACTTGATCGCCATGAAACAAGCAGCCGGTCGTGCCAAGGACAAGGAAGACCTCAAGTACCTTCGGAGGCTCAGGCAGAGGAATCGCCGAGCCAACCTGAAAACGTAAGACCTACAACCTGAGACTTGACACTTGCAACGAGAGCCCCCCGCTTGGCGCATTACGCTCAGCGTTCCTGCTTCCTGGAGCCCCCTGCTCCTTACCGAATCCCGAATCCCGAAAAGCGCCATCGCCCGAATACCGCAAACCGCTTGCCGCTTAGCGCATCACGCTTGGCGCAAGCAGAGCGTCTTGCCCCGAGGAGGTGAACCATGAAGAGATCTCTTGTACTTCTATGTCTGTCGTTGGCTGGCACCTGCTATGCCGCAACCATCAAGTCCAATGGGGCGGGCGGAGGGAACTGGTCGGCGCCGGCGACTTGGGCCGGGGGAGTTGTTCCGGGCAATGGGGACGCCGTCACCATCCAGGCAAGGGATACCGTCATCTTCGACGTGAATCAATCTGAGTTCGCCGGTGGCATTGCGGGTCTGACCTGTGACGGCAAGATGAACTGCAGTACGTCGGCCGGCACGTACTGTCTCAAGACCAGTGCAGACATCGGCGGGACCGGCACGATCAATTGCGGGTCATCCGGGACGCCGTATCCATCCAACTGCTCGATGACCTTCGACTTCGGTTCAAAGGCCAACAGCTTCGAGTGCGGGTCGGGCCTGACCCTCAACCTGTTCTGTGCCGAGCCGACCCATCCGGTCATTGCCTTGTCGGGGGCAGCCCCTGCCGGGCAGACCCAACTGTCGGTTGACACGGACGTCAGGGGTGGCCTCTGGGCCCCAGGCAGCACGATTCGGATCGATAACGTCTCCGGCACTCTGCCTGATTCCGAGGCACGCGTAATCGCCCCAGGTGGGATCACATCCGGCACTATCCGCGTAACTGCAGGCCTTGCCGCCGCCAAGGCCTCCGGGGCCAATGTCGTCCTGGTCACGCGAAACGTCCGCATCATCGGGTCCACCGATTACGCAGTCAAGTTTATGAAGGGCGGCGTGCTGGATTGCGAGATCAGCGGTTGCACCCAGGGCATCTCCTCTGGGTCTGGCTGGGTAGCCTCCGGAACGATCTCCGGCTGCACCTATGGCGTCTACGCCGGGTCTGGATGTACCCTCTCCGCCATGATCTCGGGCTGCACCTATGGCGTCAACGCGAGTTCGGCCTGCACGATCTCCGGCGAGATCTCAGGGTGTGCCAACGGGGCTTTCTCCTGCACCGGTTGTACCATCCCTGGCATCGTCTCTGGATGCGCCTATGGCGTCTCCTCTGCCTTTGGCTGCACGGTTTCCGGCAGGATCTCCGGCTGCACCTATGGCGTCTCCTCGGGCACTGGCTGCACGATCTCAGGCGAGATCTCAGGGTGCGGCACCGGTGTCTATGTTGGCTCGGCATGTACGGTCTCAGGCGAGATCTCAGGGTGCGGCACGGGCGTCTATGCCCTCTCTGGCGATCTCCACGGTGCTACCTTCACCAGCAATGCCTACGATCTGCGGCGAATAGTCTCATTGTCCGCCTTCAATACCGTATTTGCCAGTGCAGTGGAGAACTATGAGTACAACACGGACAGGGTGCCGCAGTGGGGCTATGTCTCCAGCTACGATCACGACGCGGTGGCGGATGACTTCAAGGCCTGGACGCGAGGCGGCGTGGTTGTGTCCGATGCCAATGCCGCACCACTAGGATACACGACTTCCTACAGGCACCTGTGCGAGAGTGGGGTCGTGCCATGCTTCAGGCAGGAGTCGATCACGGTTGAGCCGAACCAGACCCTCTTGGTACAGGGCAAGATCTTGATCCTTGACAACCACAGTGCATGGCCCCCACGTCTGGAGCTCATTGATCCAGGAGCGGACCCATTGGTTGACTCCAGCAAGACCGCCTTGGCCTCGGACCCGATTCGATGGCCCAATAGTCACTTCATATGGCAGGACGTGGCCGTCCATTACACCAACAGCGGCACGATGGGCAGGCGAATCTGGATTCGATGCTCGGCACAGCGCGCTGCCGGTGACGTCTACGAGGTCTGGACCACGCACCTGCAGTAGCCTGGCAAGAGATGGAGGCAAGAATGGCGACACCCTTAACCAGGGTCAAGCTGCAAGTACCTTCAGAGGCTCAGGCAGAGGAAGCGGCGAGCCAACCTTGACATACAACCTAGAACTTGACACTTGAAACGAGAGCCCCCCTGCTTGGCGCTTCGCACATCACGCTTGGCGGCGGCCCTGCTGCTTGGTCTGACCCTGGAATGCGCCCCGAAGCTCCCAACAGAAAACGGAATAATGCTCAAAAGACTGTTCTCGTCCCAACTCCGCAGGAACATGTTCTCAGGTACGGCAACGACCGTCATCAATACGGGGGTCCTGTTCCTCTCTTATCCCGTCTATCTGCACTACCTGGGATATGAGAAGCTAGGGGTCTGGATGGTGTTGTCTACGGTCTTGACCTTCGTCCAGATGTGCAATCTCGGAATGGGACCTGCGATCACGAAGCTGGTGGCGGAAGAACATGGCCGCGGCAATATCGACGGAATCCAGAGCTATGTATCGACTGCGATCTGGACATTGGCCGCCATGGGAATCGTGGCCTTGACAGTTCTGCTGGCATTCAGGAAACCCATCATCGGGCTGTTCAAACTTGGCTCGGAGAATGCGGGAATCGCGGAGCAACTCCTTCCCTATGCGGGCATCATTACTGTCTACGCATTCCTCGTCCAGGTCCTGACTGCAACACTATCGGGCCTCGGGAGAATGGACCAGGTCAACTACAGAGACTCGGCATGTCGGGCTGTGTCCCTTGGAGTGTCCGTTCTGCTGTTGTCTTCCGGATATGGAGTAGTGAGTCTCTTGATTGGAACGGCGATAACATTTCTCCTGATGCATGTCACGAGTCTGTTCCTGATCAAAAGGTTGGTGAGCCTGAGACCGTTGGCGTTTAAGTGGAATGCCGAGAGGTTCAAGTGTCTTGTCAGTTTTGGAGGAGCGGTACTTGGAGGCTCGATAGTGAATACGTTGCTAGTTCCATTGAACAAACTCATGCTTTCGAGATATGCCGGGGTCTCTTCAGTCCCTGTCTATGAGATATCATTGAATGCGACCATGCAGGTCAGAGGTATCACACAAGCCGCGATGTCCCCATTGACGCCCGAAGTGAGTCGGACTAGTGGGGCTATGCAGGCAACGGAGGCACTTACCAGAATCAGAGAGCTGAATCGCCGAGCCGTACATTGGATCACGTGGACCCTTGTGTGGCCATATCTAGCTCTAATCATCCTGGCTGGTCTGATCCTAAGACTGTGGTTGGGGAATGCGTTTAGGGACGAATTGCCCGCCACTTTTCGAGTAATGTTGTTGGGTGTGGGGTTCCTCTGTTCATTTGCACTACCCGGCTTCAACACTCTAGTAGGCCTGGGCCGGGTCCGGCATGTTCTTGCGGCCAGTACGGTTCAAGCTGGATTGAATGTGGTGCTTGTTATGATGGTTCTGATGACAGGGCTGCCGCGCACCGCTTTCAGCTTTGCAGTGATAACCGCCCTCTCGATGATGGCCGGAGCAGGGTACGTGTTTGTCGCAACTTCCAGGCTACTGGCGAGTGATTGATACGTCAGGGTCCACAAGATATGGGCAAACCAAAGAGGATCGTATGTACGGTGTTCACGCAAGCGTATCGGGTGGCATGGCGAGCATCGATTTGGCTTCGGTTTGACGCCCTTTGCTTCGTCCTGAGGTATTCGAAGTGGAAGGCGAAACTGAAGTACCTGGGCTCCTCTGTGACGTTCTACAAGGGAATAGTGATTCACGGGCCCGAGTACGTATCCATAGGAGCTAATTCCGCCATCGCGGACTATGTCCACATCTGGGGCGGGGGCGGTGTAGAAATAGGAGAGAACGTGCTTGTTGCAGCCCATTGCACCATAACCTCTGTGACCCACAACTCAAACGCTCCGCTCTTCCGTGATACATTCGTTACTGCAAGGGTCGTCATAGAGAACAACGTCTGGATTGGCTCAAATGCTGCAATACTGCCAGGTGTGCGCATCGGGAACAATTCGATTGTTGGGGCGGGGGCGGTTGTCATACGAGATGTCCCACCCAACAGTGTCGTCGCTGGAGTGCCTGCCAAGGAAATATCCAGAAGAAGCGGTGTTTGAGCCGACTCATGATTCGCGCATTGAAGGCCACTGCAAGGCGAATACACAGGGCGAGTTACTTGCTGAGGGGGAGGCTCATAAGGCCCTCCCTGCCGAAGAATGCTGATGGTAGGATTCTGATCCATCTGGGGTGTGGAGAAGTCAACAGCCCTGGATTCATCAATGTTGACGCTCGTCCCCTACCACATGTACATCATGTCTGTGATGTCACGGACCTGGCGGTTTTTCCAGATAACCATGCTGACTTGGTCTACGCATGTCACGTCTTGGAACACATAGAACCAGGCAAGATCCAACCTGTGCTTTGCGAATGGAAGAGAGTCTTGAAACCCGGCGGTGTCCTGCGGATATCAGTTCCTGATTTTGACAGCCTCCTTGCAGTTTATGAGGCGTGTGACAGGGATCCTGATAGCATTAGAACACCACTCATGGGGTACCGCGATGGTTATGACTCTCATTTGGCCATCTTCACATATGATTACTTGGCAAGAATCCTCAGGGAAGTTGGCTTCAAAGACATCCGTCGTTGGGATCCGGCGAAGGTGGACAATCACGATTTCGAAGACTGGGCGTCTAGACGCATTTCCTGGAAGAACAGTGAATTCCATATCAGTCTGAACGTGGAAGCATCGTAAAAATGCTGAGAGTGGGCGCCAAGGCCATCCTGGCTAGACTGCTTTATCTGTGCTGCAGGTCCACCTATAGGGCCTATTGGTTTGGACGTTTGGCCATCATGGGTCGAGTCGCCAGAGCCTACCTGAGGCTGCACGGCGTGAGTTTTGGCCAAAGGCTCAATATGCATAGCCTTCTGTTCTGTCAGCGGCATCGACTTGCTGCTATCGAGATAGGCTCAGACGTATCAATAAACAACCGACCCTGGGAGAATCCGGCAGGGATCAGTCACCGCACTCATTTGGTCGCCACGCAAGAAGGCTCGAGGCTGGTCATTGGAAATAGTGTTGGCATGTCAGGGGTGGTACTCTACTGTAGTCGAGAGATTGTCATAGAAGACCATGTGAATCTCGGCGTTGGTGTGATGGTGTATGATACAGATTTCCATCCCATTGATGCCTGTGCGAGGCGTGCCCATGATAGAACGAAGACCAGATCTGCACCTGTTCGGATCTGTGAAGATGCATGGATAGGCGCGAAGGCCATTATTCTCAAGGGAGTAACCGTAGGACCACGGGCGGTCGTTGCAGCGGGATCTGTTGTCACACGAGATGTTCCATCTGATTGCGTTGTTGCAGGCGTTCCCGCAAAAGTAGTCAGGTCCATTCAGAAGACCAATCGCCAAGGTGGCCAACCGGCCACCGAGGGCGAGGTGTGTGGGTGAAACCGTTTCAGAAGATACAAGACGCGGCTGAAATCACCTCGCTTCAAGAACCCGTAGAGCAGCCAGTGGGTGTTGGTACGCCAGGGTACCGGAACCCAGTTCGGGCGAGGCAAAGAGCAGTCGAAGTTGTTTTGGCATGTAGAGCGGCAGACTCCGGAAGACTCTATGCTCTACTCTCGTATGCTTATCTCCGGATACTTGGGAAACGTATTGTAAGAACCAGTCGCGTATTGATTCGTGGGATAGATAGGATAGAAACTCGAGGGTTGTGCCAAATCGGGATGGGATACGTGGGCTTCATGAACAAGTACGACCGGACCTATCTCAATGTTAGAGGGAGGCTAGTATTCAAAGGTAACTACTCAATAGGAAAGGGGTGCCGATTCGACATAGGTGAGGGGGCGATGGCTGAGTTTGGGGAGGGGTACGTGAATGCTAACACAAACTTCATCATAATGCACGAGCTTACGGTGGGTGACAGGTGTGCTATCTCCTGGGGATGCACGTTTTTGGATGAGGACTTTCACAGAATCAACTATTCCTCAAGGCCTCGAAGCCAACGGGGGAATGCGATCAGAATAGGGAATCATGTTTGGATTGGCAGCCACGCCACCGTGCTGAAGGGGAGTATCATTCCTGACGGATGCATTGTTGCATCAGGCTCTGTGGTTACGAAACCCTTTGAGAAGGAAAATGTATTGATTGCAGGAAATCCTGCAGCAGTGATCGAAGAGAATGTGAATTGGGAGTAAGCCCTGGACCGGTATCCGTGTAGAGAGGCATTCATCAGTGTCACTGGAAACCACCAACCGATCAGATGGCGACAAGACAATGAACACTCACACAGTTGACTAGAGATAGGAATGCACCAATCGCGACAGACGCTTGTCACCGGAGCTGATGGCTTCATCGGCTCGCATCTTACTGAAGCACTCTTGGAGAGAGGCTACAAAGTCAAGGCACTTGTCTATTACAACTCTTTCAACAACTGGGGATGGCTGGAGGAGATCCCGCCAAATGGAAACCTAGAAATCGTCTCTGGCGACGTTCGTGATCCGTACTTCTGCCAGGAACTTGCAAGGGATACGGAACTCATATTCCACTTGGCAGCACTGATTGCCATTCCCTACTCCTATGTGGCGACTGCCAGCTACGTTGATACGAACGTGAAAGGCACGCTGAATATATGCCAGGCGGCGAAGAGTAACGGCTGTGCGAGAGTTATTCACACCTCGACGTCTGAGGTCTATGGCACGGCTCGGTACGTGCCTATCGATGAGAATCATCCCAAGCAACCGCAGTCACCGTACTCGGCATCCAAAATCGCTGCAGATGCCATGGCAATGAGTTTCTACCATGCCTTCGGTCTTCCTGTGACGATTGCACGACCCTTTAACACGTATGGCCCTCGGCAGTCAGCCCGGGCTATTATTCCGACCGTCATTACCCAAATTGCGAGCGGCAAGAGAGAGATAAGGCTGGGCGACCTTTCTCCCACGCGTGATTTCAACTTTGTAAAGGATACCTGTCGGGGATTCATTGGGCTCGCGGAGTCTGATGCGACTGTCGGAAGAGAGGTCAACATAGCCTCCAACAGCGAGATCAGCATGATGGACACGGTGAGACTCATCGCGGAGATCATGGGTGCCGACGTCAAGTTCCTAACGGAGGAAGGCCGCTTGCGGCCCAGGGACTCCGAGGTATTCAGGCTTCGGGGAGACAACTCGCTTATCGCTGAGTTAACGGGATACAAGCCAATGTACACCATCGAGGAAGGCCTGAGAGAGACCTGTCGGTGGTTCACCAACCCTGATTATCTGAAGAAATACAAACCTGATGTCTATAACCTGTGACATGCAGAAGAAACACCGGGAACTGGTTGTGTTCATCCGGGAGGTCTTCGGGCAGCCCACCGGTGTGATTCCGCTTCACGCTCCGGTATTTCAGGGGAACGAGAAGAAGTATTTGCAGGAGTGTATTGATACCACATTTGTGTCAAGTGTCGGCAGGTTCGTGGACCTATTCGAGGAGAAACTGACAGCCTATTGTGGAGTGAAGAGGGTGGTAGTTTGCGTGAATGGCACATGTGCTCTTCATCTGGCACTTCTGCTGTGTGGTGTGAAGCCAGGGGATGAGGTGATTACACAGCCGTTTACGTTTGTTGCCACCGTAAATGGCATTGCCCATTGCTCAGCATATCCTGTCTTCTTGGATGTTGACAGAGACACCATGGGCCTTAGCCCGGATGCGCTTCAGGCATTTCTTGCAGATGAGGCCGCTAAGAAGGATGGCGGCTGCTACAACAGAAGGACTGGCCGACGGATTGCCGCCTGTGTACCCATGCACACGTTTGGCCATCCCTGCAGAATCGATGAGATAGTCAGTATCTGTGGTGAATATGGCATAGAGGTCGTTGAAGATGCCGCCGAGAGCATTGGAAGCCTCTATCGAGGTAAGCATACCGGGACGTTCGGTAAGGTGGGAGTACTTAGTTTCAACGGGAACAAGACAATCACCACCGGTGGTGGTGGGGCATTGCTCTTTGATGACGAGACGTTGGCGAGGCTGGCCAAACACCTGACAACCCAGGCCAAGGTTCCACATCCTTGGGAGTTCGCGCATGATCAAGTCGGGTTCAACTATAGGATGCCCAACATCAACGCCGCATTGGGATTGGCCCAATTGGAGAACCTTGACCGCTTTTTGAAGGCAAAACGCCGATTGGCGGACCGGTACGGGCACTTCTGCAGGAACCAGGGGATCGGCTTTGTCACGGAGCCTGTTAACGCCAAGTCGAATTACTGGCTCAATGCGATCCTGCTTCAAGATGCCGCAGAAAGGGATAAGTTCCTGGCTCTCAGCAACAAGGAAGGAGTAATGACCCGGCCAGCATGGCGGCTGATGACGAACCTGCCCATGTTTCAGAACTGCCAGACCGACACCTTGTCTAATGCACATTGGCTGGAAGATCGGATTGTGAATATTCCAAGCAGCGTGATCATTTAGAATGAAACCGATTATATTGATAGGCGGTGGGGGGCACTGCATTTCCTGCATCGACGTGATTGAGCAGGCCGCAGAGTACGTGATTGTAGGCATAATTGATAAGGCAGAGAAAGTGGGGCAATCAGTTCTCGCGTACCCGATAATCGGCTCCGACGACGATATAGCCAAGTTTGCCGAGAATACCCCGAATTTCCTGATAACGGTCGGCCAGGTGAAATCCGCAACACTGAGGAAGATGCTCTTTCGCAGGGCAGTTCAAGCTGGCTGCTCGCTGCCCCCCATTGTAAGCCCATCCGCCTATGTCAGTCGTCATGCCAAGATCGGAGAAGGCAGTATCATCATGCATCACGCTGTAGTCAACGCCGGTGCACGAATAGGAAGGAACTGCATAGTTAACACCAGGGCGCTGATCGAGCACGAAGTGACCATTGGAGACCACTGCCACGTTTCCACCGGGGCGGTGATCAACGGCCAAGTCGTGATAGGCGATGAGACTTTTGTCGGCAGCCAAGCCACGGTTGGGAACAACCTTAGCATCGGATCAAACACCGTCATCGGGGCAGCATCATTGATCCTAAAGGACCTTTCCGGTGGGGGCACTTACGTCGGGAAAGTAGTCTGAAGTACAAGTCATGCGAACCATTATCATCGCTGAGGCTGGTGTGAACCATAATGGGAATCTCGATCTGGCAAAGGAGATGATCGAGCGAGCCTCGTCAGCAGGCGCGGACTACGTTAAGTTCCAGACCTTCAACACTGAGAGACTGGTGTCCAAGTTTGCCCGTAAGGCCGAATACCAGGTGCGGAATTGCGCGGCACAGGATGCCAGCCAGTGGGCCATGCTGAAGAAGCTGGAGTTCGATGCGAGGGCACACGAGGAACTCGCAAGGCACGCGAGAACAAACAATGTGGGATTCCTGTCTACGGCCTTCGACATGGAAAGCGTTGAGCTGCTTCATTCGCTCAATCTGGACTTCTGGAAAATCGCCTCTGGTGAGATCACGAACCTGCCTTACCTGCAGAAGGTCGGGAGTTATAGGGAAAGAGTCATCCTGTCGACTGGAATGGCGACTCTTGGCGAGATTGAGAGTGCGCTTTCCATTCTCACGAATGCCGGTACGTTACGGGAGGACATCATAGTCCTGCACTGCAACACGGAATATCCGACCCCCATGGAGGATGTGAACCTCAGAGCGATGGTCACTATCAAAGAGGCATTCGCTGTTAGTGTAGGGTATTCCGACCACACTCTAGGAATTGAGGTGCCGATTGCGGCCGTCGCATTGGGAGCTTCGGTCCTCGAGAAGCATTTCACTCTTGATCCACGCATGGAAGGGCCAGACCACAAAGCATCGTTAGATCCTAAGCAGTTTGCGGAAATGGTTACAGTTATCCGCAATGTTGAGAAAGGCCTGGGAGACGGCATTAAGCGACCATCTTGCAGCGAGATGAAAAACAGAACAGCGGCCCGGAAGAGCATCGTAGCTGCATGCCGCATCAACAAAGGTCAGATCCTCAATGAGGCCAATCTGACAATCAAACGCCCCGGTAATGGCATCAGCCCCATGGACTGGCACCGGATCCTTGGCAAAACGGCCTCCAGAGATTATGGCCCAGATGAGCTGATCGAAGAATGAGAAGAATCTCTGTAATCACCGGTACCCGAGCTGAATATGGGCTGCTCCGCTGGATTATCAAGGGCATCCATGAGGATTCCGAGTTGGAACTGCAACTCCTGGTTACAGGAATGCACCTCTCTCCCGAATTCGGACTGACCTACCGGGAGATCGAACAGGATGGCTTTCCCATTTCCAGAAAGATCGAGATTCTACTTTCTTCCGACACTGCAGTCGGGATTTCCAAATCAATCGCACTCGCCCAGATCTCTTTCGCCGAAGCCTTTGATGAACTCAAGCCAGAAATCATTGTTGTACTCGGCGACCGCACTGAGATCTTCTCGGCTGTTAGTGCTGCCCTCGTGGCAGGTGTTCCAGTAGCCCATATCCAGGGCGGCGAACTCACTGAAGGGGCTTATGACAATGCCCTACGTCACTGCATAACCAAAATGAGCCATTTGCACTTTGTAGCCACGGAGGAGTACCGCAAGCGAGTTATCCAGATGGGTGAAGACCCATCGACTGTTTTCAACGTTGGAGCCCCTGGCCTTGATAATATCAGGAGGCTTAGGTTGCTGTCTCGTAAGGAGGTGGAGCGTGCCATCAGGTTCAACTTCTTGCGCCGAAATCTTTTGGTGACATTTCATCCCGTTACTCTAGAGCGAGCTACTGCCCGGGAACAGTTCCAAGAACTACTCGACGCTCTATCGGAATTGGCTGATGTCGGCCTCATATTTACGAAGCCCAATTCTGACAAGGATGGTCGAGTCATCATCCAAATGATTGAGGACTATGTGAGAGATCACCCCAGGACCTCCATCGATTTCTCATCATTAGGAAGCCTCATCTACCTGTCAGCGATGAAGCATGTTGATGCTGTAGTGGGCAATTCGTCGAGTGGCATCATCGAGGCCCCTTCCGTCAATACGCCAACCGTTAACATCGGAGATCGGCAGAAGGGTCGTGTTATGGGTGACACGATTATCTGTTGCTCCCCGGACAGACAGGACATCGGCAGGGCAATAGAACAGGCGGTGAAGCACGACAAGACACAAGTGCACAAGACTCCCTATGGAGATGGCCACGCATCGGACCGGATACTGAGTACCTTGAAGAGCACTTCCAGCATCGAGATCAAGAAGCGTTTCGTCGATATCACTTTCTGATATGAAGAACTTCGAAAAGCACCTTATCCGAGAAGATGCATCTGTCATTGAGGCCATGAAGCGGCTGAATGATGTCCCGGAGAATCTCACCCTGTTCGTCCTGGATGCCGCGGGCAGAATGGTGGGCACTGTAACGGACGGCGACATACGCAGGGGTCTCATCCGAGGACTACCGCTAACCGCTGCGATCCGCCAGTTCATGTTTTCGAAGTTCAGTAGCATAAACGGTCAGAAGTATGATGTCCGGGAAATCAGGTCAATTCGCCGGAAGGGTATTCAACTGCTACCGGTTCTCAACGGCGACCGGCAGGTTGTTGCAGTCCATGATCTCAAGAAACACCGAAGCATCCTGCCAGTTGAGTGCATGATTATGGCCGGGGGCCGGGGTGAAAGGCTTAGGCCGCTCACGGACGCCGTGCCGAAGCCGCTACTGCCCATCGGAGACAAGCCAATTATTGAACATAGCCTCGAGTGGTTGGTGGACTACGGCATTGAGAGGACCTACATCGGGATCGGGTATTTGGGGCAACAGATCGTAGACCATTTGGGTGACGGCTCATCCAGAGGAATGAAGATCCAGTACGTTTGGGAAACTGAGCCCTTAGGGACTGCCGGTGCACTCGGCCTAGTAGACAGGTTCCAGTCCGAATATATTCTACTTACGAACGGCGATCTCTTTACTGATGCAGACCTAGAGGACCTATACCTGCGGGTGATTGATCAGGATGCCGCCATGGGCATTGCCTCCGTACCTTACTCAGTAACCATCCCATATGCGATTCTCGATGAGGAGGAGAATCGAGTTGTGGGCTTCAAGGAAAAGCCCCGTTACACCCGTCATGCAAACGCGGGTATATATCTCCTCAAGCGAGATTGCATTCGGATGGTCCCCCGAAATAGTTTTTTCAATGTCACCGACTTGCTTCAGAACCTGATAGACGCAAGAGAGAAGGTCATCCATAACCCTATCATCGGTTATTGGGTTGATATTGGCAGACACGAGGATTATCAGACCGCACGAGATATTGCGAAGCATCTAGACAATGGGAATCACAGATAGCCTTTTTGTCATACCCGCGCGTGGCGGTTCCAGAGGTTTGCCCCGAAAGAACATACTACCTTTGAGGGGCAGACCACTCATTTGCTACACTCTTGATGCGGCCAGAGGTGTTACGAGTGATGAAAACATCTGTGTGAGCACTGAGAACCCGGAAATCATGCAGGTGGTTGAACACTACGGACTCAAGGTGCCGTTTGTGAGGCCAGCCGAGTTGGCAACTGACGACGCAGGTATGCGTGAGGTGCTCCTCCATGCCCTTCACTTCTATGCGGTGGGCTTCAAACGAGTGTATAAGAAACTGGTGTTGCTTCAGCCCACGAGTCCCTTGAGGACAGCTCGGCACATCAGAGAAGCATATGCTCTCTGGCGTGATGACTTGGATATGGTCGTATCAGTCACGGAGGCCAGAACGAATCCGTATTTCAATCTTTTCGAAGAGGACGATAGAGGGCACTTGGTCAAGTCAAAGCAAGGTACCTACACGAGAAGACAGGACGCGCCTAAAGTGTGGGAATACAATGGAGCCATATATCTAATCAAACCTCAATCACTAGAAGAGATGGGTATCTCACAATTTGCTAACGTTAGGAAATACCCCATGGAGCGGGGAGAGTCGATTGACATAGATGGGCCACTTGAGTTCAGCCTCGTCGAGTTAGTATTGAGATCATGCCCCCAAGCATCAGGTTGCTCAATCTGACATTAACCAATGAAGGGATGAGGGGTTCGCGGAGCGAATGACCTGCCTGCCGTCCGTAGGGCAGGTCAGAAAGTCCGAACAGTCCTGCGAAGTGGGGGCCGAAGAATTGCATCCGCGACATTTGTCAATACCTCGCACGATAGCTTGAGGTGCAAAGAGCAGAATCATGAGTGTACGGACTGAGGGTACATATGGGAGAGGCCTGATATTGCAGCGAGCGATATTCTCCAACCTCACCGTCGCTCAGTTTCTGCTCCTCGTGGTCATTTTAACCGGAACATACGGCTTCGGCTTGTTCGACCGCCTTTTCTCCATCAATACCCCCGTAGGTGTCCTTACAGAAAGCCTGCTGATTCTCCCGCTGATGACCATCAGGTATCTTGATGGAATCGGCAGGAGAATCGACCACAAAGACGCTCTGGTGCTTTCCTTCGACCTACTGCTAATCCTTGCTGGGGTCAAGGTCATCCAGAATGTGATTCTCGATAGAGTACCATTACCTCTCATTCTTACAAACCTGCGGCCATTTGTGGGCTTGCTTCTGTTGTATCAGATCATACTACATTTCAGGACAACTAGAGAAGTCAAACTGCTTCTGCGATACCTGGTATTCATTTCCATCGTAAGCGCTATTCTGGCCTTATATCAGCATTGTTCGGGCAACATCATCCAGAGTCGCTTTTCCTACTACGACCCCGTATTCCTTGGCGGCGAAGAGCGGTTTCTCACACGCAATATCTGGTTGCTGACCCTAGTGCTGATGCTACTCATCACTGACCTTAACAAGGGTACAGTGATCGGTCGCAAGTATTCGATTCCCATTATCGGCCTTCTCTTTGTGACCATCCTTTTCACGATTATTCGTAGTATCCTTGGTGCATTGTTCCTGAGTATGCTTCCGTATGTGGCAATCAAGTGTCTCAGAAGGGGGCAGGCATGGAAGGAGTTGGCGGGCATTGCAGTCATTCCTCTAATCCTCTTGCTGGTCGTTGGCCTGTTGAGTTGGTCTGGCCACGACTTCGGCCCAACAATCGACAGGTTCAGGGAGGGAGTGTACGAGTTGACCGGAAGTGGTGAGGTCTACGGCACGCACTCCCTGAGGCAGGACATGCTTAAAACGCACTTTGCGGCGATAATGCAGGAGTGCCCGTTTTTCGGTAGAGGATTCGACATAGTCATCCGAGAGATCCAAACGCGGGACGATTATCTGGAGCCGTTTGCTAGGAATGAAGATGCAACATACGGGAATGTGATGATCTACTTTGGCCTCGCTGGATTGACTGTGCTACTTATCATGCTGGGCTCGATTATTCGCGCTGCCTATCGCCTATCGCGACAGGCGCCAAATGCCCTAGCGGAGACTTACTCACAGTTCGCCCTCGGTATTCCCATTTTCTTTCTTGTGATAGGTTTCTATGGGGATTATTTCAGCTACTACGGATTCATACTATTCTCGCTCTTTACTGGTATATTGTATAACCTACGCTCAATGTCCCGCGTCACTGCCAGTGGGCGTAGTGTCAGAGGCCTCTTGCAGGCTTGTCGTTAGGAAAGGCCCATGCGTGCAGAGGGACAGTGTACGGGGGTTGGAAGTGTACCCAGGTAGAGCCACCATCATCTCTGTACGCCACACCGGCACGAGCGGAGTCGGGCACTATGCATCGCCGGGGCACCATCGGCAGCGTGCCTGAAGTCCCTTCCATGGGAGTAGACATGTACCCTCGAATATCGATGATAATGGCCAGTTACAACCAAGGGGCATTCATTGAGCAGGCAATTAGGAGCTTCACTGGTCAACGTTATCCGGAGAAGGAACTCATAGTCATCGATGGCGGGTCCACGGATAATACGGCGGATGTCTTGGCTGAGTATCGCAAGTACATTTCCTCGGTGACTATTGAAGAAGACAGGGGGATGTATCATGCCAGGAACAAGGGGATATTCCTGGCAAGTGGCGACCTGGTTGGTTTCCTAAATGCCGATGACCTCCTGGCAAGTGATGCGTTAGAGAAGGTTGGGGGTTATTTCATGGGCCACCCAGAGACAGAAATGCTGGTTGGACTGTGCCGGGGCATTCATGAGGATGGCCGTGAAATGGTCAGGACCGTCCTCGGCAACTTCACAATAAATAGGAGGAACTACTTCTTCAAAATGCAAACCATTCCGGATCAGAGCACCTTCTACCGAAGGAACGTCTTCGCTCATGTTGGGTTGTATGACTGCCGCTATAGATTTGGAGCGGACACCGAACTCAAGAACAGATGCCTGACCATGGATGTGAGGGTGAACCAGGTATTCGATGTGATTGCGTTTTGGCGCATTCATAACTCGACCTTAACGGGTAGGGCTGATTTGAAGTGGAAGAGACTGAGGGAGGCAATCAAGGTGAACAGTCGGTATGCTGGGCATCCCTTTACCTACTATAATGCCCGCCTGCTTCTTCACTATTTGTGCATCGACTACCTCAAGAAGATGATCGGCCGATGAGAATTGCGATTGTTGGTCCTCTGTCATTCCCATCGCTCAAAGACTTGACCGCTTTTGCTGATGTCAAGGAGAGATACATCAAGAGTGGCATGCATCCATATCCATGGATATTCAATCTGGCAGCGTCTCTAGCGAAGCTCGATGGCACCGAAGTGTTCGTAATAGGGACGAGTAGCGCCCTCAGGAGAGATGCCGAGTTTCACTACAGACGGGTGAGGTTCATTCTGCTTAAAGAGGGTAATGTATATCTAAATCAGTTGCTGTGCCATATTCCGCCAATCCTCAGGATGCTTCAGGTGTTACGCCGGATACAGCCCCATGTTGTTCATGGCCAACACCGCGGGTATCATGCACTAGCAGCGGTGCTCTTCACGGATAAGCATATTGTGACTAATCATGGGGACCTGGTAGCGCATTTGAAGGCGACTATGTCCGAGGTCGGCCTGAGGGGAATGGTGAATAGACACGACATGGCGCGACTCTGGGCGATTCCACTTCAACTGATTGTGACGAGATGTGCCCGGAACATGATCGCAGTCTCAGAGCAGTGCGCGCAGGGGACGACGCATACCAAGAGGCTCTTCGTGATCGACAATCCGATAGATGAGATGTTCTTCACCAGACAGTGGCGATTTACTGCAAGTCGCCAACTTCTCTTCATCGGGTCTCTTTCGCCACGCAAGCAGCCACACCTTCTCGTGCAGTACCTTCAAAGGAACAAAACCGCCACCCTTCGCTTAGTCAGCCCAGTCCGTAGCGAAGGCGCCTACAGCAGGAAGCTCCTCGACCTGATCGGGGCTAGCGGACTCTCGTCGCGTGTACAAATCGACTACTCTAAGTCCTCAAGCCAGCTTGCGGACATCATCGCCGAGTCGGCCGTACTGTGTCTGCCCTCCAAGTACGAGTCATTTGGAATGGTGCTGGCTGAGGCAATGGCTGTTGGTTGCCCGGTTGTTGCGACAAACGTCGGTGGGATTCCGTACGTTGTTAAAGATAGCGTAACAGGCTTCTTGGCTAGTCCGTACAGTACCAGTGATCTCTTTGACAAGCTCGATATGCTGCTGGCAGACAGGGAGTTGTCCCTGCAAATGAGCCTTAATGCCAGGCAGGAAGCCGCACGGAGGTGGCACCCCGATTGCGTTGCGGAGAAGACCATGAAGGTCTATAACACTATCTGTAAGGGCCCGGACTGACCCAGCAATGCCCAGCTCTCACCGCGAGGCGGGTCTCATCCCTATGAGGAACATAGTAGTTTTTTTGTACAACCTCTCCATGTACGAGTACACCGTCAAGAAGACGGCGGCCTACCTTTCTGATGATTACCAGATCACCTTATTTCATATCTCGGCATTATCGAGGGAGTATGGTTCCACAGATTGGAAACAAGACTCCGATGTGGAGCTGTGCGACATAGGCGGCTGGAGCTTTCGAAGGATATACAGGGAGCTACATGATCGCAGACCCCATTGTGTTGTATTCTACACCTACCAGTCGATATTCGACCTGATCCTTATTAAGGTATGCGAGCTTCAGGGCATCCCTACAGTGTACCATGACCACGGTATTGTGTACGGTAAGACGACCAAAGCGGTTACACGCAGGCAGGTTCATTCAAGGAATATGGCAAGGGCTATTGAATACTCCAGCAAAATCGGAGCGTTGCTCATAAAGTCAAGAGGCAGGGCATTAGGCACGGCAAGGGAATTGTATAAAGTACTTATCCAAAATGACTTCAGAGAGTTACGGTTTACCAAGTATTTCTTCTTCTGTAAGCACAACCTAAGACAGTATCGAGGTATGCTCGACGTGGAAGAGGGAAGCTATGTGGTGGCGGGAGTGCCATTCTTCACGGACGCCAGCCAAGAGCACTCTCTTCGCAAGACGATCAGGCAAAACATCGCCATATACATGCACCAACCCTTCCTGAGGATAGGCTATTCCGACATCTCCTTTGACGAGGAGTTGGAATTCCTTCGTGAGATCGGCAGAATACTAGGATGGCATGGATATCACCTTGAGGTCCGCCTGCACCCGATTGATGAGTATGAAAAGTATGCTTCTCTGAATACGCTGGGCGTTGTCGTCAAGAAGGATGAAGACCTGCCGACTGAGTGTTCTCGGGCGAAGATGATAATAGGTCACTGGAGTACAGCTATGTTGATGGGGGCGATATTTGAGATTCCCATTGTGGCCATGCCTTTTCCTGGAATGAAAGAAGACAGATTCGTCGGCCTGTTTGGAACCATAAGCACCTGGTGCAGCGATCTGAGCCGCCTTGACGGTTTCCTACACGAGACAAAGAACAGGGTGGTATCCGAAAGAGATCGCCGAGAAGTTGCTGACATGATTGGCGACGGCAATACATTTGAGTCTAACGCGAGACGGTTAGGGACCCTCTTGTATTCGATCAAATAGACTACGCCCGACGCCCTACGGGCCACGCTTTTGTAACCAGGATCCCATGATAACGAAGGCTTTGAGAAGAACGCTCAATACGGTAGTGCACAACCTAGGAAGGCCTCACTACAGAATTGACGAGAGTATCGGCTTAAGGAGTCTGACGATACTGGTAGCCGAAAAGGCGACCCAGGCACTAAGGGGTTGCTATGTCAAGATGTTTCTAAGACGAAGCAATGGTATTATTTTCGTGGGCAAGCACTGCCGCCTGAGGCATAAGCACAGGCTGTCGTGCGGCAAAACGCTGTTCATCGGTGATTGTGTGGAGATTAATGCACTTTCCCGTGAAGGTGTCAGGTTGGGGAACAACGTCTCTATACACCGGAATACTATTATCGATTGTACGGGCGGAATCCGCAACATCGGGGAGGGCCTTGAGATTGGGGATAACGTTGGGTTCTCACAGAACTGCCTCATCCAAGTGCGGGGGAGAGTGAGGATCGGAAACAACGTACTGTTCGGCCCGGGAGTATCATTGTTCTCCGAGAATCACAACTTCGCCGACCTTGATAGCTTCATCAATGAGCAAGGCGAGACAAGAAGGGGCGTCGCAGTTGAGGACGGCGCGTGGATAGGAGGCAATGCGGTCATACTGGATGGCGTGACCGTGGGCAAGGGGAGTGTGATCGCCGCGGGTAGCGTAGTGTCCAGAGATGTCCCGCCCTACGCCGTTGTGGCGGGAGTGCCAGCCCGAGTTGTGAAGTTCCGAGGTGGTGAGCAGCGAGTATCTGGGGGAGTGGCTAGAGATGCATGCGAAGAAGGGCCGGAGCTTATCTGAAAAGGTCATGCCGTTCTGTTGAGGGTTGAGAGTACTATGGTTTTCAAATCTCGCGTACGCATGATGGAGTTTCTGTCGCAGTGTATCAGAAAAGGGCGAATGTGGTTCTATCGATGTCAAGGGTATCGGAACATTCACAGAGACGCGATTCTAGAAGGCCGACTGACTCTCGATCGGGTGTATCCGCAAGGGATTCATGTCGGAAGGAATACGCTTGTTGCGTCTAGGGCTGCAATTCTGAGTCACGAACACTGCAAACGCGTCGGCGGGCTTCCCTTCGTTGCTGAGACGTACGTCGGGGAGAACTGCTTCATCGGGATCGGCGCAATAGTACTGCCAGGTGTCCGGATTGGCAATCAGGTTATAGTTGGGGCGGGAGCCGTTGTTACCAAGGACGTTCCGTCCAATGTTGTCGTGGCGGGAAACCCCGCCAGAATCATTAAGAGGGGTATAACTATGAATTCGAGGGCAGAACTTGTGGGTTGGAACCCAACGAATAGCTCACTCAGGAATATGGGCGAGCAGAACTCGCCTTCAACCGCCTAGCATGGCCTTGATGGAACACTGGCCAGAGCAGGGAGGTCTGGAGCGTGAAGATGAAGAAGATATATATCGCCGGTTGTGGCGGAATGCTCGGAGAGGCCTTTCACCAGCAGTTTGCAGACGGGTATGAACTGAAGTGCACGGACAAGGACGTGAATGAACCCTGGCTCAGTTTTCTGGATTTCCGCGATCACGATGCTTACCGCAGGGACGTGGAAGACTTCCAGCCGGATTACCTGTTCCATCTTGGTGCCTACACGGATCTAGAGTATTGCGAGCAGAATTCCGACGATACGTATGCCACGAACACTCTGCCGGTTGAGAATGCTGTTCACATAGCCAATAAGCTGGACATTCCCGTGCTCTACATCAGCACAGCGGGGATCTTTGATGGTGGCAAGGAATCATATGATGACTGGGATCAGCCAAACCCTTTAGGGATATATGCTCGGTCAAAGTACATAGGGGAGCGTTTCGTTGTTGAAACCGCCGGCTGCTATCTCGTTTGTCGAGCAGGTTGGATGATGGGTGCAGGGCCCAGGAAAGACAAGAAGTTTATTCAGAAGATCATGGCACAGTTAAAAGAAGGCAGAACAAAATTGCATGTCGTGAACGATAAAGACGGGACTCCCACCTATACGCTCGATTTTGCGCGGAACGTGAGGCTGCTGATCGAAAAGGAGTACTGGGGACTCTATAACCTTGTCTGCGGCGGGCAGACTAGCAGGTTGGAGGTCGCCCAGGAACTTCTTAAGATCGTGGGCTTGGATAAGGCTGTTTCCATCACTCCTGTGAGTTCTGAGTACTTCAAGGATACCTATTTTGCCGCACGTCCCCCCTCGGAGAGGTTGATCAATCGAAAGCTGAATATTCGAGGGCTCAATAGAATGAGAGACTGGAGGGTCGCGCTTGAGGAATATGTCCACACATACTATGCCAACTACCTGTAGGACTAGGGAGAAAGTCGCGGTCATAGGAACAAATGGATTACCAGCGAGATATGGAGGTTTTGAGACTCTTACCCATCATCTCACATTGAGTCTGCGGGACCAATTTGATTTCATCGTGTATTGCAGTGCCACGCCAAAGGCCAATAGACTTAGTACGTACAATGATGCGCGACTGGTTTATCTGCCGTTCCGGGCGAACGGCTACCAGAGTGTTGTTTATGACACTCTCTCAATCATCCATGCTTGGTTTTCGGCTGACAAGTTGTTGATCCTGGGGTCTTCCGGCGCACTGATTCTTCCGTTGAGGTCTTTTGCCCGAAAAAAGATCGTCCTCAATATTGGTGGCATAGACTGGGGTAGAAGCAAATGGAGCTATCAGACGAAGAAGTTCCTTCAGATCTGTGAACGGCTGTGTGTAAGATTCGCGGATGTCGTGATTACTGACAACAGGTACATTCAGAGGCTGTACAAAGATAGGTATGGAGTAGATAGCATTCTCATAGAGTATGGCGGTGATCATGTGACGTACGGCGATGTGCCCGATGTCGCAAGGCAGAGGTACGCATTTTTGAGTAAGGACTACACTCTCTGCGTGTCCAGAGCTCAAAGTGACAATAATATCCACATGGTCTTGGAGGCCTTCGAGCAAATGCCAGACCGAACACTTGTGGTCATCTCAAATTGGGCCTCATCCAAGTATGGGCGAGAACTTAAGGGGAGATATCTGAACAGGCTTCGTAATATCCATGTATTGGATGCCATCTATGAGCAGAATGAACTGGACATGATACGTAAGAGTGCCGCCCTTTACATTCACTCCCACTCGTTTTGCGGGACTGCCCCAAGTCTCGTGGAAGCGATGAATCTCGGCCTACCGGTCGTCTGCTACGACACACCGACTAATGTCGAAACAACGGAGAACAAATCGATCTACTTCAGTAGTCACGGGGAGTTGATCGTAGCGGTTCAGTCACTCAGCAAGGAGAGGGCTCTCCAGTTGGGTGCTGATATGAAGGAGATTGCCAGCCGACGATATCGGTGGAACCTCATATCCGAGAAGTATGCCAGGTGTCTTCACCACCAATAGGCAGTTCTTTCGGCCGGCGATGGTATCCGTTTCTGCGCAGCTTCATAGGCATTGTGAGCAAGCCCTGCTGCGAAAGCATCTCTTGACTATCATGCTTGACTGGCAATTTGAGGGATATGAATAATGTTACGAGGTGCTATAGTTGGCTTTGGCCGCATGGGCTTGACCCATTTCGCGATCCTAAACGCCAACCGGCATGTCCAGCTTGGGGCCATCTGCGATTCTTCTGGCTTCATGCGGAAGAACGCGGAGCGGTACATGGGTATCCAGGCCTTCAAGGAACCCGAGGACATGATCGAGAAGGTCCCGCTGGACTTCATCGCCGTGGCGACTCCGACGGCCCAACATGCGGATATGGTTCGGCTTGCCATTGAGAAAGGCCTGCATGTGTTCGTGGAGAAGCCCTTTGCGATCAACCCGCAACAAGGTCAGGAGATCTTGCAGTTACTGCAGAGCAGGCCCGTCGTGAACCAGGTTGGGTACGTGCTTCGGTTCAGTGACGTCTTCATGCAGGTCAAGAAGCTCTTGGACACAGGGGCCATCGGCGAGGTGTTGACGTTTAAGATGGAGATGAACGGCCCGACTCTTCTGAAGGATGCTAAGCAGGGTTGGCGATCCAAGAAGAGCGAGGGCGGCGGCTGTCTCTATGATTTTGCGTCTCACGGCATCGACTTGATCAATTACCTGATTGGGTCGCCGGACCAGGTGGTTGGCACCGTCTTCCAGAGTATCCATTCGGCTGCGGTCGAGGATGCCGTTAGTTCCACCTTCCTGTATGAGTCGGGGGCCCGGGGCAACCTCCTGGTGAACTGGAGCGACCCGTCCTACCGTAAGCCGACCTACTCTTTCGAGGTCCTGGGTAGGAAGGGCAAGGTCATCGCCGACCTCCACGGATACAGGGTCTTCTTCCGTGACAAGCCTTCGCTCGATGGGTTCACGCGGGGCTGGAACCAACGCTACGTGACGGAGGTCTTTGAGCCCGTGGGGTTCTATCTTCGGGGTTATGAATTCACCAGGCAACTGGAGCACTTCGTGGACTGTATGATCCAGGGCAAGCCGAATGGGGTGTGCTCCTTCGAGCAGGCGTACCAGACGGATGTCGTGATCGACCGGCTGCGGAAAGATGCTGAACGTAGGTAGGGTGGAGATGGACAGGATTATCTTCGGCGACAATCAGTTCTTCGGCATCAATCATATGTCGGAAGAGAAGGCGCAGGCCCAGGCTGAGAGGTTCAAGGACACGGAGGCCATCATCCGGGTGATCGATGCGGCCTATGAAAGTGGCATCCATGCGTTCATGTTCAACACCCATGACCGAGTGGCGGAGATCTGCGACCATTTTCGGGCGAACCCTCAGAAGTATGCCGACCTGCGGGTGTATCCCTCCATGCCCTACGCATACAAGTATGCCAATGCGGTCAACGAAAAGGGACTGATGGGTGCGTTGAATGACTTCGTCTTCGCAGACCGTACAGCCAGTCAGGCCTTTGGCACGATCCTTCGCGGCGGGCGCAGCATCATCAATCAGGACATGGTCGATGTGATGAAACTGCTCGTGGATGCGGAGATGAGGATGTTCAGGGGCCTGAACGTCAGGGCCGTCTTCCTCCAGAACATAGTGACGGACTTGCTGCTGGGGCTTGGGGCAAGACCGATCTTCATCGAGTTTGCCAATCACGTTCGATCCACGTGCGGCGTTGACCCCGCCTTCAACACGATGAACATGCCCCGCTTGGTGGATTTCCTGCTGGAATGTGGGATCGAAAACCCGATCATATGCTCCTCGATCAACAAGGCCGGCTATTTCATGTGCCCAAGCAGGGATGCCTATGAGAAGACACTTGCGGAGGAGTCCTTCAGACCGTTTGCCATGTCGATCCTGGCCTCAGGAGCGGTTCCACCCAGAGAAGCCGTTGAGTACGTCTGTCGTCTCCCTAGGATTCAGTCGATTGTATTCGGAGCCTCGTCTCGGGCGCACATCGAGAACACAAGAGACATGATATGGTCTTGTTGGGGCATGTCTCAGGGGTCGACACTCGACAATTGACAGCCGCGGGGCCTGCGGTCAGCGTAATGCGCTAGGCGGAAAACGCAGGCCGGCAAACACTACAACTAGGTTCTTTCTGTCGCTTGTCACTTCGCGCTCGTTGCTTTGCATAGCTCGGTGCCGAATGCCGAAGAGCGACAGCGTCCGAACAGACAATCACGAACAATCAATGGCGAATTCATCTATCAGGAGACGGTGTATGTGCGCAAAGGAGTGGAGTGGTAAAAAGTGGTCTTATAGTCCGAGGTGAGATATGAGAAGGGTGTATGTACTGACATGTCTGTTGTTGGCGGGACCCTGCTATGGTGGGGCGATCAAGTCCAATGGGACAGGTGGAGGCAGTTGGTCTGCGCCGGGGACGTGGGCGGGGGCAGTTGTGCCAGGAGATGGGGACAATATCACCATCCAGGCAGGAGACACTGTCATCTTTGACGTGGATCAATCAGGCTTTGTGGATGGCATTGCCTTGGCCGTCAACTTGGGCGGAAAACTCCAGTGCAGTACGTCCGCTGGGAAGTACTATGTGAAGTGCAATACTTCTATTCTCTTGAATGGCGTGCTTCAGGCAGGAACGTCTACGTCTACGCCATTGCCATCCAATGTCACATTCACCATAGACCTCAATGGCAACTACACGATTAATTGTGGCCCAGCGAGCACCATTGAGTTGTGGTGTACCGAACCCACGAACAAGGTGGTTGCACTGTCACAAGCCGAGAACGCGGGAGCAACAGTCTTCCATGTGGATGCGAATGTGACCCATGATACCTGGGCAGCGGCCAATGAGATCAGGATTGACGACGTATCAGGGAGCCTGCCAGACAGCGAGATTCGGACCGTCGCAGCAGGAGGTATTACAGCCACTGCCATCACAGTGACTTCGGGTATCATGAATGCCAAAGCCACTGGGGCTAAGGTTTTCTTGGTTACGCGGAACATCAGAATCATCAATGGCACAGGATACGCCATATCGAGTCCCATTGGGGCCTACATAGCAGCAGAAATCGGGACCACCAATGGTATCAGGTCCGGCGTCAACTGCACTATCGGCGGGATCTTCAGTGGCTGCGCAAGTGGTATCGTGTCAGGCTATGGCAATATCGTTCGTGGAATCTTCAGTGGCTGCACTTGTGGTATCGTCGCTTATGGTTGCTCGAACACGGTCAATGGAACGATTAGTGGTTCCTTATATGGTGTCACCTACGTGCCTGGCAGCACGATCAGTGCAGCCATCAGTGGGTGCGCTAGTGGTATTTACGATTGCGGTGGCAGCACGATCAGCGGAACCGTTAGTGGTTGCATCCGTGGTATCGTGTACGGCTCTGGCTATTTGATTACTGGAGCTACCTTCACTGATAACTCCTATGATCTTCAGGCAGTTGTGAAGGCTGAGGTCTATAATAGCATAATGGGCGCATCCACTGAGAACTACCAGTACAACACCAACAGTGTCCCGGCCTGGTCGTACGTAGCCTCGTACGACCACGACCAGGTGGTCGGTGCATTCAAGGCATGGACCCGGGGTGGGGTGATTGTGTCGGATGTGAATACGGTACCGCAAGGATACGGGACCTCCTATAAACACATGTGCGAGAATGCTTCGATGCCGTGCTTCAGGCAGACGGAGACTACCATAGAGTCGGGCCAGACGCTGTGGGTCTCCGGCAAGATCATGATCGCAGATGACCACAGTGCGTGGGCCCCGCGAGTGGAGATCATCGATCCCGCGGCCGATCCGCTGGTTGACACGAAGAACAGTCCCCTGGCGTCCGATGTGATTCCTGTCCCGGATGGCAGTTTCACGGATTGGCAGAATGTGGATGTCAACTACACCAACAATGGCCTGCTCGCCAAGAAGGTGTACATCCGGTGCTCAGCACAACGGTCCAAAGGCAATGTGTATGAGGTCTGCGGTAGGCGGCTGGAGGACTAAGCCGCCGCAAAGCGTGATACGCTAGGCGGCAAGCGGCATTAGGTATTCGGGATTCGGGCGCTGACGCTCTTCGGTGTTCGGGCAGGAGCCGGAGGCTCCGTGCGAGGCGTAGGGCGCCAAGCGGGATGCGAAAGGCGCGAAGCGGGAGGACGGTGGGACGCTGGGCGACGGAGCGGTCTGGGGGGGATTCGGGATACGGTTTTCGAGCGGTCACTTCGTTCCCTCTTCGGTGTTCGGTGTTGGATTGGCTGATACCGAAAACCGACAACCGAATACCGCAAACCGAGTTTCGGGATTCGGGCTTGACACGGCGTTGTATGAACCCTATCGTTTTGACCGTGGGTGTATGGTCGGTGGTGGCCGGTCGAGCAATGGGCAATGGTATTGGATCCTGAGCATCTCAGAAAAGCCAGGCAACACCTGCAGAGCCGTGTTGAACGGCGACAATTGCAGGATCTGCAATTGCATGCGCAGGCGGTTCACGACTTCCAGGCCATCGTGGAGATGATTGTCCGGCAATTCAATCCTAATCGGGTGTATCAGTGGGGTTCTGTACTTCGCCCTGAGCGGTTCCGAAGCTACTCGGACATTGATATCGCGGTTGAAGGGATTACGCAGCCGGAGGCTTATTTTGCCCTGCTCGGCAAGGCCCAGGCCATGACGGGTTTTCCCGTGGATATCGTTCAATTGGAGAAGCTGGAGCCTGAGTTCGCTGAGGGTATTCGAAGAGAGGGGAAGGTTGTCTATGAACGCCAGCCATGACGAGGTGGCCCTGCTGCTGGGACAGATGGAGAAGGCCGAGTCTGTGCTGGCACGGATCGCAAGGGAGTATGATGGTTTTCTGAAGACCGATTTCAAATTGTTGGGGCGTAAGAACACGTCGGCTATTGTTGTCGCTGAGTTCCTCGTGGACTACTACACCTGTCTGGAGACCTGCTTTCTGAGGATTTCCCAGTTCTTCGAGAACAATCTACGCAAGGAGCAATGGCACGCGGATCTCCTGGAGAAGATGACCCTGCGGGTGGAAGGCCTGCGCGAACCCGTCATCTCGGATCGGACCCAGACACTGCTCAGTGAACTCATGAAGTTCCGCCATTTTCGCCGGTACTACTTTGAACTTGAGTACGACTGGGACAAACTGACCTACTTGCAGATGAAATTCTCCGAAATCCGGCCACGCGTCGATCAGGAGTTGCGGGAGTTCAAGGAGTTCCTTCGCAGGCTCCAGGAGGATGATGCCGAGTAGCGGTTCGCAGTTCGGGGTTCGGGAGGAGCCGGAGGCGCCGCAAAGCGTAATGCGCCAAGCGGGAAGCGGGATTCGGGCGCCTCGCTCCGCTCGCTGTGATCCCTTTTCGGGCGCTCGTTGCACTCGCTCTTCGCGAAGACCGAAAACCGAATAGCCGGGCGGTTGCTACACCGCTGTTAGCGAAAACCGAATACCGAATCCCGACCAGTCGCTTTCCGGTTCCGCTTCGCGGTCACCTCGCGGGTGGTTTGGCCATGCGGTCGACAAGGTAGGCTTCGACCTTGCGGTATCGAGGCCGCAGCAACCTGAACAACCGCGACTGCCTGTAGAGATCCTGGTGCATTCGCTTCAGGGTCTCAAGGTCGTCGCACTCCCGCAAGAGTCGGGTGTATACATGTACGCCGTAGGGCAAAGATATGCAGCGAAGGGGAAAGGGAGTGCAGTGCCACACCATGCTGATGGTCCTTCCTCTGCCCAGGGTATCGTATAGATTGGCACTCCGAGTTTGCCCGTTCATGACTCCAGCCTCATATGCCTGGCAGGCGATGAGACGCTGCACGAAAAACAGCCCTGCGCAACGCATTATTGTTGGGAAGTGACCGTGGACTGTCAAGAAAAAACTGGAGGGGTGCGGCGGAGCCGCTTCGCTCGGTATTCGGTGTTCGGTCGGTCACTTCGTTCCCTTTTCGGGGTTCGGTGTTGAACTGCTGAATACCGAAAACCGCTGTTCGGGGGTTCGCGAAAACCGAATACCGAAGACCGAATTCGAAGAAAGGCGTTGTTCAGGCGCTCGGTTCTAATCGCACAAAGTTCCGCCGAGTCTGCTTGACCCCAACAACGCCAGTGAGGAGGACCCGCAGGGTCCTCCTTCTTTATTTTATCGGCCAGAAAGGCAAGGTCACTTTACTGCTCGCGGCAAAGGGATTGTGAGCAGGAAACGGTATTCGGGCGCTGCGCTTTTCAGTTTTCGGTACTTGCGAAAAGCGAGCCCTGCGAGCGCCCGAAGAGGGAGTGAAGCGACCGCCCGAACACCGAATAGCGAGTGAAACGAGCGCCGGGGGTCCCGCTTGCAGGGTCCGGACCTGCAGGTATAATGGCGACCATGATTGTTAGTCCTAGGGCCCGTAAAGGAATAGGGTACACAGTTGCCGCTCAGATTTGGGTCAGATTGGGATGCGACGATTGAGCGAAACCGGAGGCGTAGTCCTGCTACGTTGAGGATTTCGCGATTGAGGAGCGGCACAAGATGGCCCAAAGATGAGATGGCAAGTGTATGGCTTTATTCCCTTACGGGCCCTTAAGTCAACCAGTGAACCCATCAAGGGAGGATAGACTCGTGGAGAGCGTCGCCAACGATCGACAGGCATTCGAGGTGCTCAAGAGGCTGGCCAGCGACAAGCAGGTCCGATTGGCCGGTGCCAAGGTACGCAGGACGTCGAGCCGTTTCTGCATTGGCGTTGAGCACGGGGACTACAACGGGACCGAGCTGTTTGGCGTGGGCACTGATCGGTTCATCTGGATGGCCTACAGGCCCAGCGGCTCCAAGAAGAGCCGCCTGTACAGCGAGAACTTCCCGGATGACGGGGTGATTGAGTTTGAGCTGGGCAAGGTCCCTGCTGCGCGATCGGCCAAGGTTGCCGACACCTGGGGACGCTTCCCGTACGGGGTTGACTACATCCTTCACAAGGCAGGATACAAGTTGACCACCGGGATCGAGGCGGTCCTGTTGGGCAATATCCCTGGCGGCGGCATGAGCCGGTCTGCCTCGCTGTCGCTGAACCTGATCCTGTCGGTCCTGGATGCCAATGGGATCGTAGAGACGGACCAGATGAAGATCGTGGACCTGGCGCAGGCCGTGGAGAACGAGTACATCGGCTCGCCCTGCGGGAAGCTCGACCAGATTATGATCCTTTTCGCTAAGGAAGGCATGGGGACCCACTACAAACCGGCCACACGGTCTATCGACTACGTGAAGCTGGGCAAGGGCGCCACGGACTTCCGCATCGTGGTCATGGATACCGGCACAGTCCGGCCGGGGCTTGAGAAGTCTACGTACAAGGTGCGGCGAGCTGAGTGCGAGGAGATGGCTGCCAAGGCCCAGAAGGCCGGGTTCAAGATCTCATGTCTGGCGGACATCAAGGACCAAGGCCTCTACGAGAGGATCAAGGCCCACTTTGAGAAGGACTGCCCGCACCTAGTGGATCGCATGACCTACATCTACCAGGCCCAGATCCGGTTCTACCAGATGATGGACGCCTGGAAGAAGGGCGACATCGAGACTGTCGGTGAGGTCTTCCGGCTGGACGGCATCGGCCTGCGGGACGTGTACAAGATCTCCGGGCCGGAACTGGAGACCATGTGTGACGTCGTACGAACGGTCCCAGGCGTGCTTGGCGAACGGATGCTGGGCGGCGGGGACAAGGGGGCCTCGGGCGCCCTGGTCAAGGCCGACAGCGTGGACGCGGTCAAGAAGGCGGTTGAGACCGGGTATCCGCGGAGCAGGCCGGAGTTCGCCGATAAGTACGCGGTCCACGTGTGCAAGGTCGTGGAAGGAGTGAAGGTCTTTGAAGGCCAGGTCTAGTCTCGTCGCCCGCAGGGGCGATTTCCGTGCCGTGGTCCTGTACAACCGCCGGATCGGGGCGAGGAACTACCGGATCGCGTTGCGATTGCCGGCTGAGGCGGTGGCGGCCTTTGTCGGGTTTCAGCCTGGCCAGTTTCTTGAGGTCAACCTCTCTCAGACCGCCCTGCCACCCACCGAGGCGGTACCTGCGGACCTGGCAGACAAGACAGACCGCCAGATCCTGCTTCGGCGGCCGTTCAGCCTCTCCGATTTGGCGAACGAGTCTGGAGGTCTCGTGGCGGAGCTGACCTACTGCGTGGTCGGGCCTGCCACGCTGAGGATGACGACGCTCCGCGAGGGGGACAGCCTCCAGGTCCTGGGGCCGCTCGGACACGGGTTTGACGTGCCTGATGGGCTACGATGGGCGATCCTGGTTGCAGGCGGTATGGGCGCTCCGCCCATCCAGCACCTGGCCAGTATCCTGACCCGCGATCATCCTTCCATCAAGCCGATCGGATTTGCAGGCGCCAAGACCGCCGACGCCCTGCCGTTCGAGACGTCACCGTCCGATCCGAGATCCCCTTGTCTCTCGGCACTGGGCCTGGAATGGCACGTGGCCACGGATGACGGCTCTTGGGGCCGTCGAGGATTCGTCACCCAATGCCTCCAGACCTGGTTGGCCTCGCACCCGCACCAGGATCGTGGGGCCACGGGGATCTACGCCTGTGGGCCCGAGCCCATGCTGGCCAAGGTCGCCCAGATCGCCCAGGCCCACGGGATCGCCTGTCAGGTCAGCATGGAGCGGCGCATGGCCTGCGGATTCGGCGTCTGTCAAGGCTGCGCAGTGCAATGCAGGTCTGATGACGCAGCCGGCCCCTACCGACTCTGCTGCCAGGACGGCCCGGTCTTCAACGCCAAGGAGGTCGTATTCGAGGCGTAACGCGGTTTTCGGTATTCGGGCGGTCGCTACGCTCCCTCTTCGGACGCTCGCAGGGCTCGCTCTTCGCGAAAACCGCTTATCGGGCGATCGTTTCACTCGCTCTTCGAGGTTCGCGAAAACCGAATACCGAATACCGAAAAGGGAGCGAAGCGACCGCCCGGTGGGCGTCAGCCCCTTGACGGCAGGGCAGTTTTGCTTATCATCAATCGACTATCGCCACGTGGCGGTGACCGAAGGAGGTAGCCATTGGAGACCGCTGTGCTGAAAAAGGACTTTGCGTTCGAGCCCTTGGCGAAGGAGCCGACGGGCAGTCTGTTGTACCAGGAGCACATCAAACGGACCGCTGCCTGTCACATGGCGCCCTTTGCTGGGTACGTGATGCCGCTGTGGTTTTCCTCCATCAGTGAAGAACACCAGGCCGTGCGACGGGCCGCGGGCCTCTTCGACTGTACCCACATGGGGGTCGTGGAGATCAGCGGGCCTCAGGCGCTGGGTTTCCTCCAGACCGTTACGACCAACGACGTTGGGCGACTCGAGGTCGGCCATGCCCAGTATGCCTACGTTCTGGATGCCGCAGGCCGGGTGCTGGACGACGTGATCGTATACCGGCGAAGGCCGGAGGCATTCCTGCTGGTCGTCAATGCCGCCAACGAGCCCAAGATCGAGGCCTACTTCGACGGGCTGCTCAATGACCGCCTGATCATCGATACGGACGACCCCGAGCGGGGCCTTGCCTACAAGCCGGCCGTCCGGGACCTGCGGGACCCGGCCCTGGGCGATCTGGGGATGGTGGATATTGCCCTCCAGGGACCCCGGTCTCTGGAGATTTTGCAGGGTCTCGTAGACTCCAACAGCCTGTTCCTGGCTCAACTCAAGCCGTTCCGTTTCGTTGAGACCTCGATCCAGAAGACCCCGTGTGTGATCTCCCGCACGGGCTATACCGGGTCTGCCGTCGGATTCGAGTTGCTGGTGCCTCCGGCCAAGGCCTCTCCCCTGTGGAATGTCCTGCTGGAGAGAGGCGGTCCGATGGGGCTGGCGCCGTGCGGGCTGGGGGCCAGGGACAGCCTGCGGATTGAGGCGGGGTTGCCGTTGTATGGCCACGAGTTGGCCGGTCGTTTCAACATCTCCCCCTTTGAGGCCGGATACAGTTGGGCCGTCAAGCTCGACAAGGACTTCTTCATCGGCAAGTCCGCCATGCAGAAGACCTCACAGGACTGGGCCATGCAGGTGTCGAGGCTGTGCCTGCCGGGCGGCAAGGGCGTCCGGCCGATTCGGCCCAACGACGCCGTGCTCGACGGCAGCGGCCTGTGCATCGGTTGGGTCCTCAGTTGTGCGGGGGCCGGCGGAGACCAGATCGCCCTGGCCCACGTGGGGAAGGCCCACAGCCAAGAGAAGACCCCCATAGGGGTGTATTACCTGGCCCGCAGTGCCGGCCAAGTCAAGGAAGGCAGGAGGCTGGGCGTGGCCAGGGGTGAGACCCTTCAATCCGATCTCAGGGGCCGGATCGTGCCCCGGTTTGCGAGGTTTTAGTGGCCACGTCTGCCCAATTCGGATTCTTCGCCAAGGAGTACTACCACCAAATTCCGGCTTGTCCGGGTTAGGAGAATAGCCATGGTCGTTAAAGGATTGCTCTACACCAAGGAACACGAATGGGTCAGGCTGGAGGGAACCTCGGCCACGATCGGGATCACCGACCACGCCCAGCAGATGCTGGGGGAGGTGACCTTCGTGGAACTGCCCGTAGCGGGGGCCTCGTTCAAGCGAGGCGAGTCCTTGAGCGTGGTCGAGAGTTCCAAGGCCGCCAGTGACGTGTATGCACCGCTGGCAGGCACGGTCGTCGAGGCCAATTCCGGCCTGCAGTCCAAACCGGAGCTGATCAACCAGAGCTGCTATCAGGACGGCTGGATCTGCAAGATGACCGTCACTGACGCCGCGTCCGCCAAGGGACTGATGGACGCCAGGCAATACGAGCAGTTTCTCAAGGAATAGTCCATTCCAAATGCCGGGATGAGACTACTCCACGTGTGCCCGACTGGGCTTGTCCGGGTTAGGGCCCGTAAAGAAATAAGGTGTGCGTTTGCCGCTCAGATTTGGATCAGATTGGGACGCGACGATTGAGCGAAACCGGAGGCGTAGTCCTGCTACGTTGAGGATTTCGCGATTGAGGAGCGACCCAAGATGGCCCGAAGATGAGATGGAAAACGTGCATGTTATTTCTTTACGGGCCCTTAGGAGCCACCTATGCCTTTCATCGCCAACACGGCCCAACAGCAGCAGGAGATGCTTGGGACGATCGGTCTATCCCTGGAGGATCTGTTCTCGGACATCCCCCAGGCCCTGAGGTGCCCTTCCCTTGACCTGCCTGCGGGCCTCAGCGAGCAGCAGGTGCGGGCCAGGCTCGCCGCCATTGCGGACAAGGACTCCATCGGTCTGACCTGCTTTTTGGGCGGCGGATTCTACGATCACTTCATCCCTGCCGCGGTGTACGCGATCCTGTCCCGCAGCGAGTTCTATACGGCCTACACCCCCTACCAGCCGGAGGTCTCCCAGGGCACGCTGCAGGCAATCTACGAGTACCAGTCGCAGATCTGTCGCCTCACCGGGATGGAGGTCTCCAACGCCTCGCTGTACGATGGAGGGACCGCCCTCTATGAGGCGATGATGATGGCCCTGCGGGTTACGGGCCGAAACAAGATCCTCCTCGACGACAGCGTCAATCCGATCTATCGGGTCATGATCCACTCCTACACCCGCAACCTCAACATCGATCTCGAGCAGACCTGCTGCTGCGATGGGCTGGTGGATCGCCGCCAGATCCAGAAGCGGCTCGATCACGAGACCGCGGCGGTCATCGTCCAGAACCCCAATTTCTTCGGATGCCTCGACGACTTCAGCGACATCGCCGAGATGGCCCACGCCCAGGGCGCCCTGCTGATCGTCTCCTGCTACCCGATCTCACTGGGGATCGTCAAGACCCCCGGCGAGATGGGCGCGGACGTCGCCACCGGCGAGGGCCAGAGCCTGGGCCTGCCCATGTCCTTCGGCGGGCCGTACCTGGGCTTCATGGCCTCACGCAAGGAGATCGTCCGCAAGATGCCCGGGCGGATCGTCGGTCAGACCACGGACCGGCAGGGCCGCCGGGCCTTTGTCCTGACGCTCCAGGCCCGCGAGCAGCACATCCGCAGGGACAAGGCCACCTCGAACATCTGCTCCAACGAGGCCCTGTGCGCCCTGGCGGCCCACGCCTATCTGTCGCTGCTCGGCAAGAAGGGCCTGCACGAGACGGCCCAGCTCTGCGCGGACAAGGCCAGCTACGCCTTCAAGCGGCTGACCGCCATCCCCGGGGTCCGGCCCCATTTCAAGACCCAGTGGTTCTTCAATGAGTTCGTGCTGGACCTGCCCCGCGACGCTGCGGACGTGATTGCCCAGTTGATCGAAAAGGGCTTTGCCGCGGGATTCCCTCTGAGCCGCTACTATCAAGGGATGGACAGGTCCATCCTGATCTGCGTCACCGAGAAACGTACCAAACAGGACATCGGCATGCTGGCCGAGGCCTTGGAGTCCGTGCTATGAAACTGGTCTTTGAGAAGAGCGTACCGGATCGCCGGGCCCTGCGCGTCGCGTCCAGCGACGTGTCGACGTCGGTCAACATCCACAAACGGCTGCTGCGGGCCAGGCCCGCCGAGCTTCCGGAGCTCAGTGAGCTCGACGTGATCCGGCACTTCACGGAGCTGTCTCGCCGCAACTTCGGCGTGGACACGAATTTCTATCCCCTGGGCTCGTGTACGATGAAGTACAACCCCAAGGTCACAGAGCGGATCGCCGGCTATCCGGGCTTTGCCCACCTGCATCCGCTGCTTCCGCAGTTGCGAAGGGGCGGGATGCTGACCCAGGGGGCCCTGCAGATCCTCTACGAGACGGACCTGTTCCTGCGACAGATCACGGGCATGGCGGGCTTTACCATGCAGCCCATGGCCGGCGCCCACGGAGAGCTGACCGGCATGATGATCATGGCCGCGTACCACCGCGACCGGGACAGCAAGAAGGGCATCGTGCTTGCGCCCGATAGCGCCCACGGCACCAATCCGGCCAGCGCCGCCATTGCCGGCTACAAGGTCGTCTCGGTCCCGACCAACGATCGCGGCGTAGTGGACCTGGACGCCTTCAAGAGACTGCTCGGCCCGGAGGTGGCAGGCGTCATGATGACCTGCCCCAATACCTTGGGCCTGTTCGAGCCCCAGATCCGCCAGATCTGTGACCTGATCCACGGCGTCGACGGTCTGGCCTACTACGACGGGGCCAACCTCAACGCCATCGTGGGCAAGGCCAGGCCCGGCGACTTCGGCTTTGACATCGTGCACGTCAATCTGCACAAGACCTTCGCCACGCCGCACGGCGGCGGAGGCCCGGGGGCGGGTCCCGTGGGCGTGCAGGCCCGGCTCCTGGACTACCTGCCAATCTCCATCGTCGTCAAGCGCGACGACGGCACGTATGCCCTGGAATACAGCCGGCCCAAATCCATCGGCTACATCGCCCCCTTCTACGGCAACTTCGGGGTGATCCTCAGGGCCTACGTCTACATCCTGATGCTCGGCAGCCAGGGCCTGGCGAGGGTGGCCGAGAACGCCGTGCTCAACGCCAACTACGTCCGGGTCCGGCTCAAAGGGCACTACGTGCCGGCCTTTGAGGGAATCTGCAAGCACGAATGCGTGTTCAGCCCAACCCAGGGGATGCTGGATAACGGCGTGCACGCCATCGATATCGCCAAGGCCCTCATCGACCGCGGGTTCCACCCCCCTACCGTGTACTTCCCCACGATCGTCAAGGAGGCATTGATGATCGAGCCGACCGAGACCGAGAGCCGGGAGGCGATGGATGCCTTCGTAGAGGCTATGATCGAGATCGCCGGCTTGGCCAGGACCGACCCCCAGAGGCTCAAGGAGGCCCCGGTGACCACGCCGGTATCACGACCTGACGAGACGGCCGCGGCCAGGAACCTGGATATTGCGTGCCTGCCGAGTGACTGCGATGCCTCAAACGCGGGCTGAATTTGAATCGGCGATCCAACAAGCGGTGGACCGCATTGTACGGAGCTTCCGCCCGGACAAGATCATCCTTTTCGGTTCATCGGCAAGGGCGCAGGCTGGTCCGGAGAGTGATGCCGATCTGTTGGTGGTCATGCCCGTGAACGGCTCCAAACGGCAACAGGCTGTGCAGATTGACCTGGCCCTGGAAGGCATTCCCATTCCAATAGACCTCATCGTGGTTACGCCGGATGAGGTAGAGAAGTATCGGGATGCCCTGGGTACGATCATCAGAGAGGCTGTTCGGGAAGGCAAGGTGCTGTATGAGCGAGCGGCCTGACCGCCGTGGAGAGGCAAAGGCATGGATGGACAAGGCGGAGCATGATTGCAGGGCAGCCCAACATATGGAGACAAGAGTTCTATGAGACATATGACACTCGTCTGTGCTATCAGTTTGTTGACGTGGCTGAACACCGCTGCCCTGGCTGCTCAGGCGGACTCCTCTACGCCCCACTATGCCCCGGATCGCAAGGTGGATATCCTCCACGTGCGGATCGACGTCACCCCCAACTTCACGGACCGCACCGTGGCTGGGACCGTGACGATAACGTTTGTCCCGATTGCCAAGCCACTCTCGGAGATCCGGCTCAGTGCCATGGACCTGAACGTGTATCGGGTCTGGTCGGACGCAGGCATGGCCGGCTGGACGGCCACCCGGGAGGACCTGACGGTCACCTTTGACCCAGCCGTGCAGCCCGGCAAAGAGGTCCGTCTCAACGTCCTGTACGACGCCCAGCCCGAGCAGGGCCTCTACTTCCGCACACCGGAGCTGGGCTATCGCCCCGAGAAGATGCACCTCTTCTCTCAGGGCGAGTCCCACGAGGCACCCTACTGGTACCCCAACTACGACTTCCCCAACGAGCGGTTCACCTCGGAGGTCATCTGTCACGTGCCTGCGGACATGACGGTCATCTCCAACGGCAGGCTGGTCGACGAGCGAGCCGATGGGGCCACGGGCCTCAAGGCCGTGCACTGGAGACAGGACAAGCCCCACGTCAATTACCTCATAGCCCTGGCTGCGGGCTGCTTCAAGAAGATCGAGTCCAGGTACAAGGACGTCCCCCTGGCCTTCTACACACCCGCCCCCGAGATCGGCCTGGCGGCCCGGTCGTTTGAGGGCACGGACGACATGATCGCGTTCTTTGAGCAGCAGACCGGGGTGCCCTACCCGTGGGACAAGTACGACCAGGTCGCAGTCGAGGACTTCGTGGCCGGCGGCATGGAGAACACCTCTCTGACCATCCTAACGGAGAACACATTGTTCACGCCGGAGACGGAGAACCTAGACACCAGCACCATGCTGGTGGCGCATGAGCTGGCCCACCAGTGGTTCGGCGACTACGTCACGTGCAAGGACTGGGCCAACGTCTGGCTCAACGAGGGGTTCGCCACCTACTACGAGCACCTCTATGAGGGCCACAAGAACGGCCAGGCCCAATTGCTGTACGACCTGTATCAGGACACCCGGCGGATCATGGCCGACTCGGAATCCACCCGGCCCATCTTCGACCGGAACTACCAGTCCGAGTCCGAGCAGTTCGATTATCGCGCCTATCAAAAGGGCGCCTGGGTCCTGCACATGCTGCGAGCCCGGTTGGGGGATGCGACCTTCCAACGCTGCATCCAGATGTATCTGAACCGCTACGGCCTGTCCACGGTCACCACCGAGGACCTCCGGGCCGTGGCAGAGGAGGTCTCCGGCCAGTCGCTGGACCGGTTCTTCGACCAGTGGGTCTTCGGCGGCGGCCATCCCAGGTTGAAGATCACCTACACCTGGTCCAACAAGACTCGGCTCGCCCGGATCTCCATCAAACAGACCCAGGCCGAGGACGGCAAGGGCAAGGTCTTCGACCTCCGCACCCAGGTCCGCTTCGTGGTCGCAGGTGAGCGGATCGACCGCGACCTGTCGGTGGATCAGCAGGAGCAGGAGTTCTACTTCCCCTTGGCCGCGGAGCCGAACATCGTGCGATTCGACCCCGAGTACACGGTGCTGGCCGAGGTGACCTTTGACCTGCCCAAGGCCATGCTCTACCAGCAGATCCGGCAGGACGACGACGTGATGGGGCAGGTCCTGGCCGCGCAGGCCCTGTCCAAGGAGAGCGACAGGAAGACCGTGGAGCGTCTCAAGGAGGTCCTCAATCAGGCCTCCTTTTACGGCGTGCGGTGCCAAGCGGCCGACGCCCTGCAGAAGATCCATACGGACGAGGCCTTCGACGCCCTGGCCCAATCCCTCAACCAGCCCGATGCCCGGGCTCGTGACGCGGTGGTGGACGGCGTGGCAGGCATCTATCGGCCCGAGGCCATGGCCGTCCTGAAGACCGTCGTCGAGACCGAAAAGAACCCGATGATCGTGGCCACCGCACTGCGGGGCCTTGGACGATATGCAGACCCCGAGGTCCGCTCTCTGGTCAGGAAGTACCTGGAGTCCGATTCGTTCCGAAACAGGCTGGCCAATGCCGCAGTGGACGCTGTTCGCAAGCTCGGCGACGCGGCCTTTGTGCCGGACATCGAGCGATTGATCCGTCATCGCCAGGACCAACTCACCAGTGCCGGACTGTCCAATGCCTTGGATGCCGTGGCCTCCATCAGCCAGGACCTGCAGGACAAGGCCGAGGTCCGCGAGTTGCTGATAGGCTTCGTCACGCACAAGAAGCGACCTATCCAGATCGCGGCCATCCGTGCCTTGGGGACCCTGCGTGATCCCAAGGCCATCGCCGTACTCGAGACCTACACCCAATCCAGGGACAAACGCGACCGACTTGCAGAGGCCGCCCAACGGGCCGTCGAGAGACTCCGGCAGGAAAAACCGATCGTGGCCGAGGAGGTCGTAGAGCTTCGCAAGACCGTGGACGATCTGAAGAAGGACAACAAGAAGCTCCAGGAGAGGGTCGATGGTCTGGAGAAACGCCTGGAGGCGGTGTCTGACCGGGCCGCCAACAAGGCAGACGGCCGGGCTGGGCTGGTCCAGGCGGACCCGAATGATCGGCCATGAAGTGCCGAATCCTTCTGGTCAATCCGGCCATCTTTGACTTCTCAGCCTACGACTTCTGGCTCAAGCCGTACGGTTTGTTGGAGGTGGCGGGATTCCTTCGGGGCCAGGCGGAATTCCAGATCTTCGACTACCTGGATCGCCTCCAACCCCATGCGGTCGACCGCATGGGGTTGGGCGAGGACCCTTGGGGACGCGGCCGGTTCCAAGGTCTACAGTGAACACCTTGCAGCCGCGGTTGGGCACCTGCTGGGCGCAGGGGCGGACATCAAGGCCTATCAGATCATCGGCCACCCCCGTGGCGACATCCAGGACCTGGAGGCATCCATACATTTCGTCCACAGCCTGGGCATCCGCGGCATGCTGGCCGACTTCTCCCCGATCCCAGGCACCCCGGACGGCGAGGCGTGCCGCCAATGGATCGACCTGGACGAACCCCTGCTCCACAACAAGACCGCGTTCCCGATCATTCGCCTGGGCTTTGAACCAGTCAATCGGCTCAAGGAACTGCAGCGACGCCTCAACCGGAGCCTCAAGCCATAGTTCGGTATTCGGGGTTCGGGCGGTCGCTGCGATCCCTTTTCGGTGTTCGCGAAAACCGAAAACCGCTCCTCGAATCACGCCAACGGCCGGCCGCCGTTGAGCTGCTCGTAGGCCATCATGTACCCGGCGACCATGTTCTCCAGGCTCCAGGTGTCCCTGGCCTGGCGCATGATTCGCCGCATCTGCCGCTCCCATTCATGGGGATTCTCACAGAGGTACTGGTGGTTCTCCACGGCCACGCGCAAGCCCCACCATAGCCCCTCCGCGTTATAGTCCTTGAACAGCACGCCGTTGCCACGATCCACGGGAGCCCCCCATGCCCGAATGCTCAAGGGACTGATCTTGTCCGCATAGCCGCCCGTGTCTCGATTGGTGGCCGTGGCCCCATAGATGTTGCCTATGACGTCGATCTGACCGAAGGGCTCGTACAAGGAAGCCCCGAACACGTCCGAGGCGGCTGCATACCCCAGCACACTGAGGTCCTCGTCGAAACGCCGGTACGCGATCCGCCCGGCCGAGGCATAGGCGATCCGCCCCATGATCTCGGCATGGGTGGGGTCCCCGCCCACAGGATCACCGATCACCGCGATCTGGACGGCGGGGTAGGTCTCCACGAACCGCTGGGCGATCTGCTCCAGCAGTTCAATGCCTTTCTGCGCAGGGTCCAGGCGGGATGGCCAGTACAGGAGAACAGCGTCCGGGTTCACCAGCAGGCCCGTCTTCTGCTGGAACTTGACCAGGTTGGCCCGCTTGGCCCCGACAAGATCTGCATCGCGGGGACCAAATCGCCGGGCCAGGCCGGGCTGGTCCACGCGGGGGCCCTCACTCTGGTTCTCCGGGAACAGATCCGGCGAGATGCCATTGGGGATCACCAGGGCCGCACCACTGATGAATTTGGCCTTGGTCTCTTGACGCACACTGGCAGGGATGACCGCCCGGTCCGGGAAGTGATTCTCAATGACCTCGGTCAGGAATCGGTGGCCCACGTAGCTGATCTTGGTGGCGTTCTTGATGGCCGTGGCCTGGGCGTCCACGCAGTCCCGGCCGTTGTCCCACACCCTGTATAGGCGGTCCCAGACCTTCTGGAGGCTCACCCCGCCGAACAGGTCCACAGGAATGCAGCCCGTGTGCGTATTGTGAACCGTGTGCAAGACCGGGACGCCACGCAGGTTGGCATAGGCCGTCACGATCCCCCCTGCCATCCAGTCGTTGGAGTGCAGGAGGGCCCGTCCCTCGTACCGGCTCAGGATGTCCACCACGTACGAGTTCACGATCTGCTTCTGAAAGTCCGCGGCGTTGTTGAGCGGGTTGCCGTCGTACGCGCTGCGGTAGTCTTCGTAGAGCGAAGAAGTCACCAGGTGTACGTTCTCGGGATTGATGCGGTGACGCTTCTGCGCCCATTCCGCCTCGCTCAGCCCCGCCTCCTCTCGGAACCTCCGGGCCAGATTCAGGGTGATCAGATGCACCGGCACCCGGCGTTCCGCCAGGCCCTTGCACAAGGCTGAGACCACCTCACCCATCCCGCCGCTCTTGCCCGACACAAACCGGGCAAACTGGCCCATCCCTGTGGAGGGCAACCGGGCCGTCTCAGGCGTGACGATGATCACGGCGGTTCGCTCGGTGGTCTTACGCACGTTAAAGGTCTTGACGGACTGGCGGAGGTGGTCCATGGCCCGAGTCAACACGAACGCCGCCGCAGCCTGTGACCCATAGGGGCTCAGGGCCTCCTGGGTCCAATGACCGGCCTCACGCCCCTCCTGGAGGTAATACCAGTGGTCCGAGCCGGTGAGCACGCGATAGCGCCGCAGCAATGCGCCACCAGCGTTTCGGACCTCAGGCTCCAGGGCCTGGAGATCCTGGAACAATGCCCGCTGCGTGAATGACCCCAGCCATCGGTCCGTGCCTTGCTTGGCGTCGGACCACGATGAGGTGGCGGAAACCGGAACGTCCAGGACAGGGCAATCCAGGTCCTGGAATCGGCCGGCGATCTGGCTCGGATTGGCTATTGTGATTCCCGACCTTTCCGACATGAGCTGAGCCAAGTCGCGCCAGAAAGTGAAGATCCCGGTTTCAACCTCGATGTGCTCGCCGATATGTTCGTAGTCGTAGCCCAGAACCAGGACCTCACCCGCAGCCTCGGCCAGCGAGGCTGCATACTGCTCGGCCGTGACCGGCGCAGTCCCGTATCGGAGCCCCACCTCGTCACTTAGGTCGCGGTTTCGGGCCAAGACGATCAGTTTGCGGGGACGGCCATTGCGGCCTCTGGGCCGGAAGACGCTACTGCGACCCATCGGCCCACCCGGTCCCGGCAAGGAGGGGCCGGGGCACTGCTCGCAAAGCATGACCTGGTAGCCCATGTCCGCCACCACGTTGGCGATCTCGTTGTTGTAGATCAACTCGGTGTTGCGAAAGGCCGTGGGCTTGACCCCCAACAGGTTGATCACTTCCTGTCGATGCAGGGACACCTGTTCCTGGAACTCCGACTTGGACTCGTCGTCGAACAGGGACGCCAGGGAATGGTAGAAGGTCTCATCCAGAAGTTCCACCTGATCGCCGGCGCGGCCTGTCTCGTACAATCCATGCAGGGCAACCAGCACCTCGGGATCGTATCGCTCTGCCTGCTCCAGGAAGGTCCCGGACAGGCCCAAGCAGACCTTGAATCCAGGGTACCTGGCCACCAGCTCCGTGAACATCCGCGTGGCAGGCAGATAGCACCGTTGGCTGACCTTCAGGAAGACCTCCCGGTTCCTTTGTTCCCACAGGGATTCCCCCTTCTCCATGTGGAGCCGCAGCGGTTGGTGCAATTGAAAATAAAACGTCACCAGGGGCATAGCGACCACGTTCCCAAAGGCCCATACCTGTCGAGAATTTGTTCTACCGCGTGCCCTGCCGAGATTCAACCGGGATTGGCCGGTCCTTTGGAGAAACAGGACATGCCTGGCAACGGCGGCAGCAATGGGCCCTTCTTAACCTTCCAGGGGTACGATCCTCGCAGTAATCTGGAGACTCAGGGTTGATTGTGCCGTCAAGACCAGGGCTGGTCTTCCTTACGCACTTGCCAGCTCACCGGGGGCAAGGGACAGACTATCGCCAATACCTGGCCCGCTCACGAGACAGCAAAGCGATCGCCCGAAAAGCGGTATTCGGTTTTCGGCATTCGGTTTTCGCGAACACCCGAAAAGGGAGCGCAGCGACCGCCCGAATACCGAAGAGCGAGCAAAGCGAGCGCCCGGGTGCTTGACACTCAACACCTGAAAAAGACTGAGGCCCTCCACTCACGTGAAAGGCCTCAATGGGACGCCGAATCAATCACAACCAGCACGCCGCTAGGCGGGCCTGGAGACTACCACCAGAACCAGGGACCTGCAGCAGTGTACCGCTTCTGGATCTCCGAGCTATCATCGGTACCCGAGAATCGCCGCCACTGGGCGTGACCATCCAGGTAACCGGCATTGCCGCCGATGACCCGGCCCTCGGTCTTGAGGTGGCTGGACTGGTCGTGGATGCCCCACGTGCCCCACATCCCTCCCGCAGTGATCCTCCCAAAATTCTGGCCGTAGGGGTATGCCGAACTGACTGTGGTCTGGGTGCTGAGAATGGCATCAACCACCAACTCCATTTCAGCGGCATTCTTCTCCTGCGTACTCTTGAGCCATCGCTTGTTGCAGGGATGGGGTTGTGTGGGTTGGATCGCGGAGCTCGTGTTCCGGGTGTTAGTGTCATTCTCAATGATGTAACAGTATCCCGCCACTGTGTAGCCGCTAATGGCCTTCTTGGTCGCCGGGTCGTACTTGATGGTGAAGTCCCAATACTTGTCCATGTACTTCTGTTGGTTGTCATTCGAGGGGCAGAAGAACATGTCTTTGGTCAGACCGGACTTGAGGAGATACCCCCTCACGTCGTAGATGAGGTCCCAAAGCCAATTGCCTCCGGACAGCCTGGGCAGTTGGCCGTTGTTCTCATCGGCGAACATGGTCAGAGACAGCACCTGCTGTCGGACTGCGTTACCGCACTTCTTCTGCTTGGCCTGCTCGCGGACTCTGCTCAAGGCCGGAAGCAGGACCCCCATCAATATCGCGATGATCGCAATGACCACTAACAACTCGATCAGTGTAAAGCCCTTCTTTTTCATCGTTTCACACGTCTCCTTTCGAAGCGATTGTGTTTATCGGCGGTTTTTGCTCCACCCTATAGATCCTACCGGTTAAGACGCCTAAAAGCCGCCCTCTGTTCCGTAGCTCACTGTTTTTTTTTGCAGGTTCTACTCCTACCTTGCAGGGTGGTTCAATTGCCAGCAGCAGGCCCGTGGCGCTAACCGTGACGCAACGGCCTGCCATAACGGTATTATCACGAATTCGAGGCTCGATAGAGAATGCCAAATCGCGCTTTTCCCTAGCCATTTTGCGAAACACCCCCAGGAATGGCCCTGCTATTTGGGCGAATGTCTGCTGCGGTACTCTCGCAGGCTGACGCCGGCGACCCGGCGGAAGTACCGGGCAATGTGCCAGGGGCTGTCAAAGCCGGACCGCCGTCCGATCTCCTTGATCGTCATGTCCGTCCCGACAAGGAGTTGGGTGATGTGGTTGACACGTATCCGTCTGATCTCCTGGTGGATGGATTGCCTTAGGGCAGCCCGGAAACGGTTCTCCAACACCCGACGCGAAACGCTCGTGGCCTTGACCACGTCCTTGACCTGGATGGGACAGTCGGCATGTTCGCGGATGAATCGCACCGCCGCAGCCACCTCAGGGTCGGCCACCGCCGTGATATCCGTAGAGGTCCGGGTCGCCACGTGGGTCGCAGAGACTACGATCCGCTGTCCGATCATCTTCTCTCCCCGCATCAGCCGGTCCAGCAGGTCGGCAGCCTGGTATCCCGCCGCCTCCGTCGTCAGCGCGATGCTGGATATGGGTGGGTCGGCCAAGTCGCAGACCAGGACATCGTTGTCCACGCCGATCACGGCGACCTCCTCGGGGACGTGGAGGCCTGACAGTTTGCAGGCCTCGACCACCTGCAAGGCCCTGTCGTCGTTGCAGGCCATGAGGGCTACCGGCTTGGGCAGCGAGGTGAGCCAGTCGCACAACACTCGCTGCTCATCCTTCCAGATGCGTTGGGGCTTCGATTTCGGCTGGGCGTACATATTGACCCGGTACCCCTCTCGCTCGACCCGCTGACGGAAGAATCGCTTGCGATTCCTCGACCAGAGGAACTCATCGAAGCCACAGTAGGCGAAGTCCTGGAATCCTCGATCCAGGAAGTGCTCGGCGGCCATGTGGGCGATGGAGCGGGCGTCAGTGGTGATGCCCGGGAAGTCCTCGTAGATGTCTCGGCTGTGCTGGACAAAGACCACGGGAAATCCCGAACGGACCAGGCTCTGGGCCACGCGGACGTCGCGGGCGATGGCCCCGTCGATCTTCATCTCCCTCCAGTCCGGCAGCGACGAGTCGAGGGCGACCGGCCTTTGATAGACCCGCCAATGCCCATGCAATCGGGAGTATTTGGCGATCCCGTGCAAGAGGCTTCTGCCGAATTCCCTCGACGTCTCGACAAACACCAGCACCGTGGGCGACGTCCTTGTGCCCCGGACCGGCAGTCCTTCCTGCGTATTCCCTGATGCGAGGTCACTCATGTCCGCCTCGGGCCAAGATGCTAAAGGACGATCTATGCATATACAGTAAGGACGCCACAAGCAGGGCACCTGTTTCGTGGTTCATCGACATTTTCATCTTGCAGGTCGTTGCCGACCAGTCTGCCTCTGGCCAGTATAGACCCGTTGATCGATCTAGGCAACGGGCAGTGCCCGGCCGTCCGCCAGGGCGTAGATCCACTTCGATATTACCCTCGTGCCGAGGATCGTTTCAACGGCCATGGCATAGATCGCCAGTTGCCTTCGGTAGAGCACCTCATACGGCCCCGTCTGGTCCTGCGGCCGTTGATCGGTCTTGAAATCGATGACTACGGCCCCGGCAGGTGTGATCAGGACCACATCCGCCACGCCCTGGACGACAACGTGATCCTCCCCCCCTCCTGACTGCTGCGGTCCGGGACCAGGGATCGCCAATTGCCAGGCCGGCACACGCACCGTGAACGGCCACTCTCGATAGACCGAGTTCCCTGGGTCCAGGGTCATCTGGCCCAGGGGGCCCTCGAAGAACGCCACGATGTCTTCGACCTCGATCCGGCTGGCAATCGCCTGGGGTATGGCCCCCTCTTGCACCAGGCCCTCCATGGTCCGTCGGACCTTGTCCTGCGTCACGGGCCGCTCCAGGGGCACGGTGGACAACACCAGATGGGTCGCTGTCCCGATCAACCGGGCGTCGTTTCTGTTTCGCGAAGGGGACCGGGCGGACTCCGCGTGGACGGCCCTATCCCACAGTGCCCCGGAGGGCGTGCCCTCTAGGGCGTGTGCCTCTCGCACCCAGCCCGTCGCCGTCCTTTTGGCCGGAGAGGAGCACGCCTGGATATGCGGATACTGCCATTGCAGGCGCAGCCGCAGGTTCGCCAACAGGCCGCTCGCCGGTTCCAGTCTCTGGTCTGGACAGGACGATGGCTCCTGCCCGGCCATCGCCTTCAGGTCCCGCACGTATCCGGAAAGGGCCTCGATCTCCGATGGGCCGTAGACCGCCGCCGTGACCAGAGGCCGCTCGGATCCGCCACCTGACCGGGCCAGGCCGAACGCCTCCTGCAGAGCCGGCTGCTCACAGCAGCCATACAGGACCCACTGCAGGGGACTACCGAGTTGCCCCACCACGGTGGCGGCCATGTCCCTGTCCATCCTCGACAGGCCCAGCATGATCGCGTCTCGGCACCTCCGCTGCGAGAGGACGCCCGTCAGGATCAGCCTTTCTCTGGCACGGGTGGCTGCCACGTAGAGGATCCGCATCTCCTCGGCCAGATCCCTCTTGGCGATCTGCCCTGCAATGACCTGATGTTCCAGGGACTGCACCTTGACCCCGCGATGGGGGTCTACGACCTGCAGACCCAGTTGGTACTGGGGATCTGAGAGGACATCGTCCTTGAGGTCGCGGCGGTTGAATTCGGCATCCAGCTCGGCCAGGATCACCACCGGGAACTCCAGGCCCTTGCTTTTGTGGATGCTCAGTATCCGGACCGCGTCTTGATCGAGACCCTGCGGTTCGCCAGAGCCCCACTGGCCGCCTGCGCCCTGGAGCTTGTCCACGAACTCCACGAACCGCCCCAGGGATACGAAGCCCTGGCTGGTGCTGAATCGATCGAACTGGATGGCCCTCTCGTGGAGCTTCAGGAGGTTCGCCCTGCGGGTCCGGCCGTCCGGCAAGGCCGCTACGAAGGACAGCAGCCCCGCCTGGCCGTAGACCTGCCAGAGCACCTCGGCCAGCGGACGGACCCTGGCCTGGTGGCGCCAGGACTCGAACCTCTGGCGCATCCCCGCCAGCCTGTCAGACAATCCCTTCTCGCGGCCCTCTCGGCCACAGGCACAGAAGGCCTCGTAGAACGTCTCCTGCCGGCCCCCGGCCCTGAGTTTGATCCGGGCCAGGTCCGTGTCGGTCAGGCCGAAGAGCGGACTTCGCAGCACGGCCGCCATCTCTACGTCCCTGTGTGGGTTGTCCAGGACCTTCAGGAGGTTGAGGCAGTCCTGCACCTCCATCGCCTCGAAGAAGCCAGCCGACGGGGCGATCACGGGCACGCCTGCCCTTCGCAGGAGGCGATGGTACTCCTCCACCCGGCCGGCCGGTGAGCGGAGCAGAATCACGATGTCACGATACCGGACGGGCCGCCGGAGGCCGGTGTCTGGGTCGCGGACCTGCAACTGGGCCTCGCCGCCGGGGGCCCCCACCATCCGTTGGATCCGTTGCGCGATCAGGGCGGCCTGACGCTGGCGATCGGAGACCAGCGCGCCGTCCGCTTCCTCTGGGGCAAGGGGGCGGTCCTTGGCCTCGATGTCATCAAGGACGTGCAGTTCAACGGCCGGGCCGGACCCCGCGGGCGAGCCTGAGGGAGCGGTCAATCGAGCCGTCTGGTCGTAGTCGAGGCCGGCACTCGGCTCGGTCATGATCCGGCCGAAGACCTCGTTGACGAAGTCGAGGATGCCCTGGCTTGACCTGAAGTTGACGGTCAGGTCCACGCGGAGAACTTGCCGGCCTTGGCCCGGGCCGGGTGACGCAGGCCCCCCTGGGTGGGCGGCAGAGCCGGATCCCAGACGGTCCAGGAAGATCGCGGGCTCCGCTCCCCGGAAGGCGTAGATGCTCTGTTTGACGTCGCCTACGCCGAACACGTTGCCGCTGCTGCGGAGCCCGTCGAGCACCGCCTGCTGGACCGGGTTGATGTCCTGGTACTCATCTACGAAGAGGTGCCTGTACTTGCTGCGCAGGGCTATCGCCGTCTCGGACGGTTCCTGGCCTGGGCCGGAGCCGGCGTCGAGCCCCGGGCGTTGGGGCACGTCTTCGCCCTGCTCGCCGTCTCGCCGCCGCGACAGCAACCGCAGGGCCTGGTGTTCCAGGTCGGCGAAGTCCAGGCCGTTGATCTCCGCCTTGAGCTGGCCGTAGATCGCGTCAAATCGCCTGACCAGGGTCACGAAGGTCCGCACCTGCAGTTGGACGGCTGGCCGGAGGGTCTGGACGTAGTCCGGGTTGAGCGCCGCCAGGCCGGAGAGGTCTGCGAGCTCGGTGGCCGCCTGAAAGACCGTGTGCCTCAACAGGGCGGGCAGGCCCGTGTCGTCGTCCTTGGGCCTGGTGGGTCTGCCAAGGGATCGGATCTGCTGGGCCAGACGCTCCCACTGACCGGCCCTCGCCACGTCGACGCAGTCCCCAATCAACTCCGCAAGGGCCTGGCCGGGGAACCGGGCCTTGGCACCCAGGCCGTCCCACTGCTGCTGCAGCCACCGCACCTGATGTGATAACCGCTGCAGGGTCTCGATCACGGACTCCTGCTGGCGCAGGCCGGCCCGAGTCAGGAAGGGGTCCGCCTGGGCGGCCTGTTCCAATGTCTGCGTGGTCCATGCCTCACGATCGACCAGGCCGTCCAGAAACTCGCTGACGTCCAGGATCTTGGAGGCGAACCGGTCCACGCTACGGCGGGCGAACAGGGCCTCCAGGCCCTGCTGCAGGTCGTTTTGGTCCCAGGCCCACACAAGGGTCCGGTCCAGGGCCTCGGCCTTGAGCAGGGACTGCTCGTCCGGGTCAATGACCCGAAAGCCGCCGTCCAGACCCAGCTCGAAGAAGTGCTCGCTGATCAGACGCTTGCAGAAGGCGTGGATCGTGCTGATGTCCGCTGCCGGCAACAGGAGCAACTGATTGACTAGGTGCCGGTTGGCAGGCTCGGCCGAGATCAGTCGCTCCAGGTGGCGGCGGATGCGAGTCTGCATCTGCTCTGCAGCGGCCTCCGTGAAGGTCACCACCAGGATGTTCAGCACGCTGGGGCAGGCCGTCCGATCGCATAGGATCTGGGCGCAGCGGCCGGTCAGGACCGCGGTCTTGCCTGTGCCGGCAGAGGCCGCCACAAATACATCCGTGCCTCGATGGCCGATAGCCGTCTCCTGTTGCCTGGTCCACTGTACCGAGTCTGCGTGCCGGGTCATGTCTGCCCTCCGATCCGCTCCAGTGCCTCGGTCTTGCCCACGGGGTCGGGGTAGCGATACTCCTGGATCTGCCCGTCAAAGCGACAGACCGACTGATAGTCGCATCGCCGGCACGCCGCCTGGCCCTTGAGCCAACAGGGGTGGACCGCGATCACCCCGGACAACACCTGGCCGGCCAGGTCCGTGATCTTGCCCTGTGCATACCGGAGCACTGCGGCAAAGTCCTCCGGCTTCAAAGCGCCGCGGTTGTGATACTGGCCGTAAGGCTGGCCGTCCTTGCCTGCGTAGAAGTTGTAGAACCGGCTGTCCCTCTGGGCCTGAGGGTCCAGCAGCCCGGCGTATCGGCCGTCGAAGACCCCGTACGCCTTGCGATGGAATCGGTCTGCCTCCGCCGGCACGTCACCGAGCGGTGCCCTGGAAATGTCCGCCTCGATCTGCATGAAGAACCCGCCGGCCGCCTCCGCCTGGAACAGGCCCTGGCGCCGGGCGTTGTCCAAGGCCAGCAGGTAGATAGGCAGTTGCAGGTCCAGGCCGTCAAGGAACTCAGACCAGTCGAACGTGGCCTGGTCCTTCCTGCGTTTGTAGTCCACGACCATTGCCACCTGCTCGCCGGCGGTCTCAGCGACGTCGATACGGTCGATCTTGCCTCGCAGGGTCAGGCCCCGCCCGCCGGACAAGGCCATCCGGAAGTCCCCCAGTGGGTCTTGGGGCCCGCCAAATCCGACCTCGGACAACACGGGTCGAAACGCCCCTGCCCGGACCATGGCTGCCAGGTCCAGGCAGCAGTCCTCGATCGTGGAAGAGGCCTGTCCAAGGATGTACTCATTGAATCGGCTGTGACGTGCGAAGTTGGACAGGAACGAGTCCGCCTCGATCGTGGACCGGATGACCTGCCCGACCTGCCTGCGGAGCGTCTCGTCGTCGAGCTGGCCCAGGTCCTGACGTGCAGACAGAGTTGTCTTGACGAGCCCATCCAGGACCCGGTGATAGAAATCGCCCACGTCCAGGGGCTCGAGCTTGAACTCCTGTCGCGGCTGCAAGTCGAGGATGTATCGGGCGAAATGCCTGTACGGACAGGCTGCAAACGTGGCTAGGCGGGTCACAGACCCTGCCAGGTCGTTGCCCATCAGGAGCCGGGCCACGTCCGGGTCCAGGACCGCCTGATTGCGATACCCCAGGGCCGCGCGGGCCGAGCGGCCCACGGACTCGAGCTGCGGGTCCTGACAGACCTCCTCTACCAGCCCGGCGTATAGGCCGTCGGTGCCGGCCCTGGCACACAGAACATCGGCCAGGTCCATGCGGTTGACCACCTCCTCGATCCGGGCCGGCTCAGGATCGACCTGCTCGTCCGCAATCCCCTCAAAGAGCCGCTGAAGGTCGTCCACAAAGGGCGACCGCGTGACAGGCGCCCCCCGCTCATCCACCTTGGGCAGGCTCAGGACCAGCAGCTCCGATGCACGCGTAAAGGCGATATAGGCCAGGTAGCGTCTCGCAGCCAGGGCCTCACTGGTCCCTCCGGCCAGGGACAGCCCTCCGGCCCGGGCCCAATGCCGGTCGTCGTCGGTCAGCAGTCCCGCCTGGGACAGGGGCACCGGAAACTGCCTCTGCGTGGTCCCCAACAGGAACACGGCCTTCAGATCCGGGTGCCGGCTGCGTTCGACCGAACCGACGAGCACCTGATCCAGGGTCGGCGGGATCAGGGCCAGGCAGGCCTGCGAAAGGGCTGAACCGATCACCGAGACCCATTGCGCTGCGCCGGCCGTCTGGCCGTCGAAGACCTCCACGAACTCGTCAAGGATATCGCCCACCCAGGCCTCTGCCTGGGCGTATTCATCGGCCAGGCCCGGCTCCCCGGCCTGGTTGGCCCGATCGATCCACGACTGCAGGGTCGCGGACGCCTTCAGTCTGTCCAGCAACCCAAGCACGGCCTGGGCAAAGGCCTCGGCAGAAAGCCCCTGTTCGGCATCCAACTGTCTCTTCAGCCAGAGCAGTGCCCGGACCGCCTCTCTTCGCACGGCATTGACCCGGTCCTGGTCAAAGGCGGGCTGGGCCGGATCGTCGAAGGTCCAGGGCCCGTCGCCGGTCCAGTCCGACCCCCTGATCCCAAAGGCCAGGCAGTAGTTCTCCAAGAGGTCGATCCGGTCGGCGTCGATCGGCACCAGACCGGTCTTAAGGTATACAATGATGTCCCTCGTCTGAAAGCCAGAGGCAACCGCCTGCAAGGCGGAGGCGATCAGCACCACCAGCGGATGGTGGCGCAGCGGCCTGGGGCTATCGATGAAGAATGGGATCTCCAGATCCGCCAGATAGGCCCGGAGATAGTGCTGGTACTGGTCCAGGTCCGGACAGATGACGGCGATGTCCCGATAGCGAAGGCCCTTGTCCTGGACCAGACGCCGGATTTGCCTGGCCACGGCCTGGGCCTCAGCCCGCGGGTTGTCCGCGACCCAGATGCGGATCGCGCCTTCTGAGTGCGGAACGGTGAATGCCGGGGGCTGAACAGGGGAGAAGAGACCCTTTTCGAGGTGGGCCAGGGCCGGGCAGTTCTGAAATCGCCGGGGCTCCTCCAGGACGATCGGCGGCCCCAAGGTCATGCCCGCATCCTTGATCCCGCGGACCAAGAGCGAATAGGTCTGTTCAGTGGGATAGAAGGGTCTGGTTGGGTCGTCCGGACAGGGACCTCCGTGGCTCAGGTCCAACTCGTCCGGGTCCAGACACAAGGCAATCCAGGCCGCAGACACCAGGCGCAGCAACTCCTGCAGGATCAGCAGCTCCGCGCCGGTAAACCCCGCGAACCCATCCACCCAAAGCCTGGAATCCCGCAGCCAACCGGCCTTGGCCATGGCCTTGCGGGCTGCGCTCAACTCGATATCCGGGTCGATGAACCGCCCTTCCACGGCCCTGCCGTACTCCTGGAGCACCCGTTTGATGTCACCCAACTTCAGGGCCGTGACCCTGCCTTGGCCATCCTGCCCGAGGCGGCCGATCAAGGCATCGATATCCTGAGCCGCATGGGCGCATTGGTGCAGTTCGGCAAGGGTCTGGCCCATCTGGCGGCTGAAACCCGGCTGCAGGGCCGAGGGGCCAAAGACCTGCAACTGTGGGGCGAGGTCCCGCAGGATGCGGTGCACGACCATCTGGCGGCCGGCCTCGGACAGCCGTCTTCGGGCCGAGCCTCGGCCGGCCAGCAGGCATCTAAGCCGGTCGAACGACACGACGTGGAGCCGGCTGAACCCGGCGATCTTCGGATGGCTGAGGACCGCCCGTTCGGCCTGAAAGGTCGCCTGCTCTGGGACCAGCAGGATCAACGCCGGACCCTGGGGCCCGGTCAGCAGGTCAGCCGCAATCGCGTCGATGCAGTACCGGGTCTTGCCCGTACCACTCCTGCCCAATATGAACTGAACCGACATCTAGATACCCAGCTTGTCCACGTCCGGCCGCTCCTACAACTCGGTCTTCATTGGCCTATCCGACAACACAGCCCAGCAGCCTCCAGGAACCGAACAGGATCGCCGGGTCGCCTCAGCGAGAGGCGTCCGTCGTCACGTTGCGGCCGGCCCGCCTATCGCGCCTCGACGGAGATGCCACGGCCCTGATCCTGTCCCTGTCATGGGTCTGGCCGTGCGATCCATTTCCGGTATCGCACCTTTGGCCGTGCTGACGGCGGAAGTCCGCGTAGGCCTTGCGGTCCACACGGATGTTGCTCCTGTACGAGAGACTGCCCACCAAGGTAATCAGGGGCCTGCGGCGGTGCAACAGGTTACCGCACACCCTTCGCAGGATCCGTGGCATGGAATAGAATCTCCGGGTGCAGGACATCATCTCCTGGATGATGCCGTCCAGGGATAGATGTTTGTACCGGGCCACGGGGTAGGTCAGCGTGTAGTATTTCCAGTCCTCTGGGAAGGTATCGAGGGCTACGCGGTCCTGCGACCTCATCTGGTCCCACAGGCGAGTGCCGGGCAAGGGCGTGAGGAACAGCACGTTCACGTTGTCCACACCGTAGTGGTCGGCCACCTCGGCGATCCGTTTGCCGATGCCCGGCTCGTCCACGTCCAGACCGATGACAAAGGACCCCACGACCAGGATGCCATGCCGCTGGATCCGCCGCACTGAGGCGCGGAAGTCCCGGCCTTTGAGAAGGTTGAACTTCTTGCCGATCTCCAGCAGCCCTGCCGACGTGGGCGATTCAAATCCAATGAAGACACCGCTGCACCCGGCCTTCGCGGCCAGCGTGAGGAGTTCCTCGTCGTCGGCGAAGTTGATGGTGGCCTGGGCGACCCATTCCTTTCGCAGGTTCGCCTGGGCTATGGCGCGGAACAGGTCCTTGGCGCGGGCAATGTGCAACGGGCTTGTGCCGATGAGGTTGTCGTCTACTACCAGGACGTATTTCTCACGGACCGATTGGAACTCGCGCACGACGTCCGAAATGGGTCTCTGCCGATACTTGGCCCCGTTGAACGCCGTCACACTGCAGAAGCTGCAGTTCAAGGGACAGCCGCGTGTGGTCTGAATGGCCCCGAAGGCATATCCCCCATCCAGCAGGTCGTGACGGGCGGGCCGGACGCCGCTGATCTCGGCCAGGCCTCCGTCATACCGGCGCTTCAGGCGGCCATGCCGGGCGTCCTCCAGGACCTGCGACCAGACGCCCTCGGCCTCGCCCGTGACGACCGAGTCCACCCGCTCCAGGACCTCGTCCAGGCACATGGTGGCATGAATGCCGCCCATGACCACGGGCACCCCCTGGCCCCGGAACAGGGCAGCCACCTCATAGGCGCGGTTGGCCTGCGAGGTAAAGGCGGTAATGCCCACCAGGTCCGGGCGAGGCATGGCCCGATAGTCGGGCACGCCGAGGTTCTCGTCCACGATCGTGATATCCCACTCCGGCGGCGTCAGGCCCGCGAGGACCATCAGGCCCAGCGGCTTCCACACGCGGTACCGGTTCCAGCGGCTCTCCTTGATGTTGACGATGCTGACAAGGGGGTTAGAGGGGTTGATCAGGACCAATCGCATGCGTGGACTTGTGCTTGATGAATGTCCCACTATGGTACTCCTCGAAGGCGGTCTGAAGTTCATCGTTGGTGTTCATCACAATGGGACCATACCAGGCGACCGGCTCAGCCAGGGGCCTGCCCGATATGAGCAGGAACCTGACGGCCTGGTCTTCCGTGGTGACCATCACCTGATCGCCGTCACCGAATAGGACCAGTCCCCCATTGCCCACGAAGGGATCTCTCTGCATGTCGAAGTAGTTCAGCCCCTCCATCTCGTAGGAAAACGGCTTCCTCTCCTTGCAGAAGATGCCCTTGCCCTCGGTGACGTAGGCCAGGACCGTATGCCCGCGTTGGGTCGGATGCACGAACTCCGATCGGGCGGGGACGGCAACATCAAGGTACTCGGGGTCGATGATGATATCGCGAACGGGCCCCATTCTGCCCCCCACCTTGCCGCAGATGACCCTGATTCTCGTGCCATTGTGGGCCACGACCTCCGGGATCTGCTCATCCTTCACGTCCCGATACCGGGGCTCCATCATCTTGTATGACTTGGGGAGATTGGCCCAGAGTTGAAAGCCGTACATCCGGCCCTCGAGGTCTCCCTTGGGCATTTCCTGGTGTATGATCCCACTTCCGGCGGTCATCCATTGGACGTCTCCCGAGGAAATAACGCCCTTGTTTCCCATGCTGTCGCCATGCTCGACGTCGCCACGCAGGACATAGGTGATCGTCTCGATCCCTCGATGGGGATGCCACGGGAAACCCCTGACGTAGTGCTCCGGGTCATCCGAACGGAAATCGTCCAAGAGCAGGAAGGGGTCAAACATCGGCACCTGGCTGTATCCAAATGCCCGTTTGAGGTGGACCCCCGCACCCTCGATCGTGGGCCTGCTCTTCAGTACCTTGCTGATCTTCCTCGTGGTAGCCATGGTCGTCCTTGAATCGGAGTAAGGAATGGTCCGCCAGTTTTTGAGACCAGCATACCCTCCTCGCATGGGGTAGTCAAACGCGATTGCTGCGTCTCCCCACGTCGTCGCCTTCAGCCGAACCCAAGAAGGGAAGGCTGACGCCGCCAGCCTGTCCCTGACGCCGAGAGCCGCCCGTCTCCTTCGCGACTCCGTTCTCGCCCTCCCCGTGGCCTGCGAGGAGGGCGAGAACTCGACTACCCAAGAGGCAAAGCCACTTGACACGGTGTCCTGCAAAACGGCCGCCAAACTCTCCTGTCCCCAGTCGGCCCCTCACCTGTCCACAAGCCCTGCAGCCTGTGGAACGTCGGCGGGTTTGGCATCCGCCTTGCCGGATCCCTTCCCAGTCTCTACGCGAGGCGGCCTTCCGCGTCGATCCGCCCCTTGATCAAAGCAGAAGACGAGTCGGCGGCAGGCCCAGGCAACGCGGATGTCACGCCGTCGTTGCGTGGCGGCCGCGTTGTTGGGCCGGGACGTAAGGGATCTGGTCCGGATAGCCACGGGCCTCCCTCGAAGTAGTAGGGAGGACCGTGGCGGACCCGCGGCCAGGCGGAAGCCTCAGTGGCGAAGGCCCCTTGCGTTGGCCTTGGTGTCGTGCCGACCGCTCAGAGGGTCTGCGAGTCTCTGGTAGAAGCTGTGGGCAAGGCTCTATTCCCTGACGTTATCGTCTGCGGTATCCTGGTGGTCGATGCAGATCACCATAGGGCACATCACGGTCGAGCTGGTTCAAGGGGACATCACGGATATGGTCGCGGACGCCATCGTCAACGCGGCCAACGCCCAACTGATCCTGGGCGGCGGCGTGGCTGGGGCCATTCGGCGAAACGGAGGCCCGTCCATCCAGCAGCAGTGCGATCGGATCGGAGGCACCCACGTGGGCGGCGCAGTCATCACCGGCGCAGGGGCCCTCAAGGCCAGGCACGTGATCCACGCCGTAGGTCCGCGCATGGGCGAGGGCGACGAGGACGCCAAGCTCCGCGACGCCACCCTCAACAGCATCAGGCTGGCGGACCAGCACGGCCTTGCCAGCATTGCCTTGCCTGCAATCAGCACCGGGGTCTTCGGATTCCCGGTCGAGCGGTGTGCGGCCATCATGCTCCGGACCACGATCGATTACCTGAAGGCAGGAGCGACCGGCCTGACCCGGGTCGTGTTCGTGCTGTTCGACCCGGACAGTCTGCACGTGTTCGAGGCCGAGCTCAAGGCCCTCACTTCGCCGGTTCCACGGGCTCACTGAACGTGACGGTGAGTGTGCACTGGACCTCGCCGCCTACACCCTGCGTCGTGGCGGAGATGTGGGCGGTGCCTGCATCCTTAGACGTGATGGAGGTCGATGCCACGCCGTCAAGGGTGGGCGTTCGGACCCCAATGGTGCCCAGGTCCGTGGCGAAGGTCACGAGTGTGCCGTCCGGTGCCGGACCGTTGGCGTCCACGACGGTCGCCGTCACCGAGATGGCCTTGCCCGGGATCTGGGCGGGCGTGTTGGCGTCCAGTTGCGTGACGACATAGGGGGCATTCACCTCGTGTACGGCAGCGTACAGGTCGTCACCTGGTGTGCTCGTGCCCTGGCCCTCGCTCTGCACCCAGCGATAGTCCGAGCGCATCAGCGAGGCCAGTTGTGCGTCGCTCATCTGTCCCAACAGCCGGCAACGGGTATTGGGATCAGTGCATACGCAGACCTCGTTGCACTCCTGGGGGAACGCCTTGGACCAGAAGTAGAGGTACTGGGCGGCCATGTGCCTGTCCTTGGCGCTCGATGCATAGCGAGGGTCCATCGCCGCGTAGAACACCATGGGCTTGAGGGGGTCGTTGGCGTACCCCTGGGGCGGCGTGGTCCACTCAGAGGACCAATACCACTCAAACAGCGTACCTGTGCAAAGCAGGTCCGCGATGGTCCCGCGGATCGTCTCGCCCGTCGTCTTGCCGTCGAGATACGTCCTGGGATTGGGCGACCAGTACGGGTCCAACAGGGCCACCCGCGTGGGGCGGAGACGCTCCGGAACCTTGCCGGCGGCGATCCCGTCGCTGACCAACTTGGTCAGACGCACGGCCATCTGGTTGCCGAGCGAGTGCCCGGCAACGCGGATGACGCCGCCGCCATACTCGTGTTCCGTCATTGCAGACACGTACACCTGGTAAAACAGCTCGGCCGCGTTGGGCGTGTTGGCCGGCGCATCACTGTAGCCGTCTCCCATCGGAGGCAGGTCGTCCCAGTCACGCCATCGCATGCCCTTGGGCCCATTGGCGGTCCAGACCTTGGCCTCGGCATCCAGCACGCCTTGTGGCGCCGCCCCGCCCGGGAACCCGATCTCGGCTGCCAGCCCCGTCGTCTCGTCAGAGAACTGGTTCCACACAAAGATACCGACGTTCCAGCCGTCGTCGATCCAGGCCGCGGCCGTATCGATTCCGCTGGAGTCGAAGTTGGGTACACTGGACGACAGGAATGGCTGCCACCCGTGGACGAAGATCAGTGTCGGCTTGTTCGGGTCGAAGTAGGGATTGTGTTCGCCGGATATGAACTTCTGATTGACCTTGCTCCTCCCGAACCAGTACAGCCCGTAACTGAGTTGATTCGGATTGTACGTGTGCGAGGACGTGGTTGGCGTTGAAGGGGTATCCGGTACCGAAGGGACAGACGGCACCGAGGGCAAGGCCATGACCCCTACCGATGTCACGCCTGCGAGAAAGACAATCAGAAGCATCCCAGATGTGCGACCCATACGATACCTCCCTTTCAACGGTCAATCGACCTGTGTCCGGTCTTGCCGGGGCTTGCCTGTTTACTTTGGCCGGCTGGACGGTACCCTCAAGGTTCACATTATTCGACTGTCACTATTGTGATTGGGCGATTCCTGCGAGTCAAGGCCTTTCTGGTAATCTGGGCAATGCCCACAAGGGGATCTGGGCGATCTGGGGGTCACATCAATCGTGTTCGGCACAGCAGATGATGGCACATCTCTGGGCAAGCTCGCTGTATGCCTGGGCCCATCATTAGAAGTCATCCCAAGACCTGGTTCGTCACGAGATCGAGGTTTTGGGATGGCTTCTAGTCAACTATGAAGAGCTTGACCCCAGTTGGGGCGCAAGAACGATGCGGTTCTGCATTGTCAGCTACTTGATAGCTTGTTCCAGGAGTTAGAACAAACTTCCTTCCATCGGCGAGCTCGGTATGTAGTTCACCCTCCAAGCACAATAGGATATGACCTTTTGTGCACCAATGATCGGCAAGGTAGCCAGGACTGTATTCAACCATGCGAACCCGAATATTGTCAAATTGTTGCGTACGCCAATAGGCCATACCCGATTCACCTTTGTGTTCAGTGGGGACTATTTGCGACCAAACGGTGGTGCCAAAAGGAATACTCCTCATGTCCATACTGATCACCTTCATCTGGTTATCTGGATGTCCCCAGGTATTGAGGCGCGTTCATCCACATCTACCGACTCGTCCGCTCGGGATTCCCCTGTTTCCCATAGGGGCAGACGTACAAGCACAGGCCACATACTGCCAGCTCAGCGTCCTTTTCTCTCATCGCTGCAAAGTAACGGCTACACTTGCTGGCATCATACCGCTGCTCACGCGGCTCGGACTCGCGAAAAGCCTCTCCCGTGAAGGCCTGGACGGGGCATATCTCCACACACTGACTACAGTTGCCACAGCGTTCCTCCATCGGCTCCCCTGTCGCGGGTAACGGAGCATCGGTGAGGACTGTGGCCCAACGCACTCGCGGCCCCTGTTCGGGGGTCACCAATAAGCAGCTCTTGCCAATCCAGCCTAGCCCGGCCAAATGCGCCGCCAGTTTGTGCGAAAACACCGCACAGATCCGCTCGGCATCTACTCGCTTCGTGGCCGGGATAGGCAGGGCTTGATAACCTTCTCGTTGGAGCAAGCTGCTCACACGCGAGACGAGGAGATCAAGTCGCTGGTTGATCACTTCGTGGTTATGGTGCCGATAGCTTACTGCCACCGCTCGATTCGTACGGTGTGGCAGTTGATCAACAATGCTGTGCAACAACACAATCCCAACAGAGATTGCCCGGGGATAAGCCGCTACCACCGGTCCGCCTTGCGCCAGGATCGCATCATGGGCCAACGACAAGTCAGCCACACCACAGAAGTCTGCTCCCCACGTCTCGGCTATTTCCCTTATCCTGTGATTCATATCCATCGGCTCGTTCGCACCGTTCTTTATCTGGGGACACTTTATCTGGGGACACCATACATATTATTGTCCAAACAAGGTCCCAGGGATCAGCTATCCGTCCGACGTTTCCGCGGGCGACCTGGCCTTCCAGGCCTCACCTCCCGGCCCACCAGGCGGGCCACCTTTGCCACAAAACCCTCCGATCCCAACACTCGGCCTGTTCGCTCATGACGGCGAAGTTCCTCCAACGCCTCATCCGTACCCTCGGCCCTGCCCAAGACCTTCCGCCAATCCCCATAACACTCCAGCAACGGTTTGACCTTCACGAGTCCGTCATCCTGCCCCGTGAGGTGCGCCTTGACGCTGCTCCAGCGATACCGCCCCGGCTCTCTTACCAATCGAGCCCGCACCGGATTCATCTCTACATACCGCACCGCCGCCCGCAGGTAGACTTCCTCCATCACAAACGAGGCAAACCTCCCCTGCCAGAGGTGTCCCCGCCATCCCTCCCGGAAGTTCACGTGCCGTGTATACCGCCGGTGGGCCTCGCCAATCGCCCGGCACAATCCTTCCTCACTCTCGGGCACCACGATCAAGTGCACGTGATTCGGCATCAGACAATACGCCCACACCTCCACGTCCCAGGCTCCGCACCACTGGGCCATCAGGTCCAGGTAGATCTCGTAGTCGCCATCACAGAAGAAGGTCGGCTGTCGCCGATTGCCCCTCTGGATCACATGATGCGGATACCCAGGTACCACCACGCGTGCCAATCGTGCCATGCAAGCTCTCTACCCCGCCTCTGGTCAGCGGTCAATGGAAATATGTATGGTGTCCCCAGATATACCTGGATATACCTGGGCAAGGCCAGACTTGACAAGCACAAGACTGTGGCGTGCTCTCCCCATGCCGGTCTGAGGGCAGAAGTCACCACCGGCCCCAACGCACTTGTTGTGCTTGGAACTGCATTCGCCGCTGCCATCGCCATCACATGACTCCCTGCCCGCGCGCAAGCCAATGGATCAGCACCCATCGCTCGCACAATGTGGGCATTATCATAGCAGTCCATGTCCCCAAAGGTCAACGGAGACTACGCCGGAATTCCGAGGCAATCGGCTTCGGGCGGTTGTGCAGACCCTTTCCTTGCGCTCTCGAATGACCCTGGAGAGCAAGGAAAGGCGTCTTCACCGTTCGATACCAGACCCCGCCAGCAGCCAGCGAAAGCTCGGGCAAACCGCCTGACACAGGTCGTTTCTGTGGCGGGCGGTTAGCCTTTTTCCTTATTGTCCTCTTGAGGGAATGTCTTGTTGATTAGATCCTCGCAAAGGTGAAGATCAATACACTTTAGTCGTTTTAGTCTGTCAGGTAGGGTTTCAGGCGCACACCTGTGGAGGATTGGTACGATCTTCTTCTTTAACGCCCAGCCAGCTCCCCACTCCGATATCACCCATTCACTGCCTACACTACTTGGGCTTACAATGAGCCATATTTCTTTGGAGTTCAAGAGAGCATGTCGGATTTCTTCAGCAAATTCAGCTCCAGGTTCGATGCTTTTCTGGGCGAGAAAAGCCTTAGCCCTATCTTCAGGATAGTCTTCTGCTTCAAATGGCCAAAACTGGGATTCTCTTATTGAAGATGGCAGACGTGAGAGAGTAGGGAATACTGGTAGCTTTTTCTTATCCATGTTTCTGTCTCACCGAATAAGTGGATGACTAACGTCGGCGGTGACCGGCGGTGAATCCGCCCCGGGTTCACCGTACATGTCCACCGCCTTGTTCGGCTGAATCATATCGCGTCCAAGTTGGCCAGGTACTTCCGCGTCAGGCGTTTGGTCTCGGTGTTTCTCCATGTGTTCCGAATAGCGATAACCGATCCCACTGTAAGTGAAGTCACGGCCGCCAGTTCCTTCAGGTACTGTGGGACTGTCGCCACTTTGGAGAGCACGAGCCAGACGCTGAGTCCCACGACTGTTGCTTGCGTTCCCGCGCGGGCAATCTCATCAGTGAACTCCAAGAAGGCGTTGCCTCTGGTTGACAAGAAGTTGCCCCGCGCAGTCCCGTCTTCGACTCTGCTGATGTACTCATCGAGCTCGGCATGAAAAGCATGGAGTCTGTCCTTGAATCCTTTCCCGTTCCTGATGTCTATGATACGGGCCAGACTGATCTGCGAGATATCACGGGGAAGTTTCAGTTTGACGATCCCGTGGGCAACATGTGTTCGGCTAAGCTCCACTGGAGATGCTTGGCGCGTTAGCACGGCGATCCTGTCCATATCTGTATAGTCTGTGATTGGGGGGATGCCTGTGGAATCCGAAATGACATGTGCCAAGATTGACATGTAGACAAGGGCCAGGTCCCGTGACATGGCGATACCGTCTTCCGTCTTGCGGGCCAGGCGATTCTCCGTGCAGAACCTCTCCCAGAGATACGTGTATTTCTCGCGGAACAAAATAAACCGCTGCGAATTCGGATCCCTCCATCTCTCCAGGAACGACACGTCTTGAAACGCATCCTGATAACGTTCCGGGTTTTGGAGAACCTTTTCAATTGTCTCCATTGCGTCCAATGTAGCGTCATTTCCTTCGCGGGGTCCAGGCCTGTGGGATCTGATCAAGTCAGTGTCATTTCGCACACGTTGGAAACTCTCCGTGAGGTGTCTGTCGCCACTCTCGGGAACAATGGGACATAGCCGGTCAAGGTATAACAGAGCGAACTTCAGCCAATTGAGATCACGCACCTCAAACGCTGGGTAGTAGATCAGCTCCTGCATCTCATTTCCTCCTTTGCCGAACAATGTCTTGGCCGATCCGCCTAACATCCCAAACACGGTTGAAGTGCCGTATGAAACGCCCGTGAAAGCGGGGGAGGTTCCTGCCTAACTCCCGTAGTAGTAACCTGTTCATGACTCCCTGCCTGCGTACGAACCGATGGATCAGCCACCCCTCGTTCGCACAATTCTGTCGTCATCGTAGCAGTGCACATCCTCAAAGGTCAATGGGGACTGGCCAGGAATTCCAGGGCAACGGGCTTTGAGCCGCTATGCAACGGCCCTTCCTTGCTCTCTCGAAGGATCCTGGAGAGCAAGGAAAGGCGTCTTGGCCGTTCGATACCGGACCCGGCCAGCAGCGAGCGAAGGCCCGGGCAAACCGCCTGACACAGGTCGTTTCTGTGGCGGGTGGTTTGCGGCCGCAGCCGCTACGGTCGAGTGGAAGGGAACGCCCGCCACGCCAAATCTGTTTCCTTCCCTGCCATGAAATCGAGTCGCCTCCCCCCTGAGGTGGCGTTCTCAGCGAATCCCCAGTGCGATCTCCAATAACAAAGCCGGCCCAGGAGGTGTCCTGGGCCGGCGAGAGAGACTTGGGTCGACCGGCTACGCGGTTACGAGGCCTTATCGCACTTGAGGCCGGCCAGTTGCTCCATGAGCTTCCAGCGGTCTGCCACGTCACCGGTGGCCAGCTTCATCAGGTCCGCGGCCGCCTCGGGCTTGGCCTGCTTGAGGCTGCGGTACCGATTCTCGCCATAGGCGTATTCCTCGAAGCCCAGCGTGGGGGCCTTGGAATCCAGTTGCAGCGGGTTCTTGCCCTCTGCCTTGAGCCTGGGGTCGAACCGGTACAACGGCCAGTGACCGCAGGCCACGGCCTTCTTCTGCTCGTCATAGCCGGTGGTCATCTCGATACCATGGGCAATGCAGTGGGCGTAGGCGATGATCAGCGAGGAGCCCGGGTAGCTCTCCGCCTCCACAAAGGCCTTGACTGTCTGGTTGGTGTTCGCGCCGAGCGCGACCTTGGCCACGTAGATGTTGCCGTACACCATGGCCAGTAACCCCAGGTCCTTCTTGGGCGCCGTCTTGCCGGCTGCTGCGAACTTTGCCACCGCCCCGCGAGGTGTGGACTTGGACATCTGGCCGCCGGTGTTGGAGTAGACCTCGGTGTCCAGGACCAGGATGTTGACCTTCGCGCCGCTAGCCAGGACGTGGTCCAGTCCGCCGTACCCGATGTCATAGGCCCAGCCGTCGCCGCCCAGGGCCCACACGGATTTGCGGACCAGGTAGTCGGCGACTGTGAGCAGTTGCTCGCAATCGGTGCACGGCTTGCCCTTCCGGATCGCCGCCTTGAGCTGCTCAACGCGGGCCCTCTGGTTCTCGACGGAGTCCAGATCGGCCTCGTTGGCGATCACGGCCTGCCGGACCTCGTCTGCGAGCTTGGCATCCACGCAACCGCTCTTAACCACGCGATCCAGCAGTTCCAGGGCATAGCCCGTGAACTTGTCCACTGCCAAGCGCATGCCCATGGCAAATTCGGCGTTGTCCTCGAAGAGGCTGTTGGACCAGGTCGGTCCCCTGCCGTCCGCCCGCTTCGTATACGGTGTGGTAGGCAGGTTGCCACCGTAGATCGACGAGCAGCCGGTGGCATTGCCGATGTAGGCCCTGTCTCCAAAGAGCTGGGTCAGGAGCTTGACGTACCCGGTCTCACCGCAACCCGCGCACGCCCCGGAGTACTCGAAGAGGGGCTGGATGAGCTGGCTGCCCTTGACTGACGCAGGCTTGAAGAGCTTGCGGTCGGTGTTGGGGATGGAGAGGAAGAAGGCATAGTTGTCCCGCTCGGGCAGACGCAGCGGCTCCTGTGCGGTCATGTTGATGGCCTTTCGCCCGGTGGGCTGCTTGGCGGCGTCCTTCTCCTGGGCCGGGCAGCACTGCACGCAGGCCCCACACCCGGTGCAGTCCTCAGGGGCGACCTGCACGGTGAACTTCATGCCTGCGAACTCCTTGCCCTTGGCCTCTGCACTCTTGAAGGTCTTCGGGGCCGCAGCCAGGACCTTGCCGTCATAGGCCTTGATCCGAATCGCGGCGTGCGGGCAGACCAGGGAACAGGTCCCGCACTGGATACACACCTGCGGCTCCCAGCATGGGATCTCGACCGCGATGTTCCGCTTCTCATATTGGGTAGTGCCGGTGGGGAATCGGCCGTCTACTGGCATCTTGCTGGTGGGCAGCGAGTCGCCGCGTCGGGCCATGATCTCTGCGGTCACGGTCTGTACGAATTCGGGGGCATCTGCGGGTACGACCGGAGGCATGGTGATCTTGCTGGTCACCTTGGCCGGGACCTTGACCTCGTAGACCTTGTCCAGGGCGGCGTCGACCGCGGCGTTGTTCATGGCCACGATCTTCTCGCCCTTCTTGCCGTAGGACTTCTGGATCGCGCCCTTGATCGCATCCACGGCAGTCTGGAGCGGGATGACGTTGCTGATCTTGAAGAAGGCGACCTGCATGATCGTGTTGATGCGAGCCCCGAGCCCAAGCTCCTGGGCGATGGAGAGGGCGTCGATCACGTAGAACTGCAGCTTCTTGTCGATGATCTGCTTCTGGACCTCCTTGGGGAGGGTGTCCCAGACCTCGTCCTTGGTGTGCGGCGTGGTCAGCAGGAATACACCGCCCTGCCGGGCCATGGAGAGCATGTCGTACTTCTCGAGGAAACTGGGGTTATGGCAGGCCACGAAGTCCGCCTCCGTGATGAGGTACGGTCTTCGGATGGGACGTTTGCCAAATCGCAGGTGCGAGATCGTGACCGCCCCGGCCTTCTTGGAGTCGTACACAAAGTAGCCCTGGGCGTTGTTGTCGGTCTGTTGACCGATGATGGTGATCGAGTTGTGATTGGCCCCGACCGTGCCGTCTGAGCCGAGTCCGTAGAACATCGCGCGGTAGAGCCCTTCGCCAGGGACCTGGAAGGACTCGTCCAGGTCGAGGCTGGTCTTGGCCACGTCGTCGATGATCCCGACCGTAAAACTGGTCTTGGGCTTCTGGGCATCCAGGTTGTCGAATGTGGCCTTGACCATGGCAGGGGTGAACTCCTTGGAACCCAGGCCGTATCGCCCGCCCACGCAGACAGGGTACTTGTCCCACGCAAGCCGGCCGTCGGCCATGGCCTCGCCGATGGCGGTTCGAACGTCCAGGTACAGGGGCTCGCCGACCGATCCAGGCTCCTTGGTGCGGTCGAGCACGGCGATCTTCTTGACAGTCTTGGGCAGAGTCGCCACAAAGGCACTGACGTCAAAGGGCCGATACAACCGGACCTTGACCAGGCCGAGCTTCTGGCCCTTGGAGTTGAGGTACTCCACGGTCTCGTGGGCCGTGTCCGCGCCGCTGCCCATGATGACGACGACCTTGTCCGCATTAGGTGCGCCGACGTAGTCGAACAGTTTGTACTGGCGGCCCGCGATCTTGGCGAACTTGTCCATGGTCTGCTGCACGATACCCGGGCAGGCCGTGTAGAAGGGGTTGACCACCTCGCGGCCCTGGAAGTAGACGTCCGGGTTCTGGGCAGTTCCGCCCATGGTTGGGTGATCCGGGCTCAGGGCACGGGCCTTGTGCTGGTCCACCAGCTTCTGGTCGATCATGGCCCGCATGTCGTCCAGGGTCAGCTCCTCGACCTTCTGGATCTCGTGGCTGGTGCGGAATCCGTCGAAGAAGTGCACGAAGGGTATCCGGGAGGCCAGGGTGGATTGCTGTGCGATCAGGGCCATGTCCATCGCCTCCTGCACGTTGGCAGAGCACAGCATGGCCCAGCCGGTCTCGCGGCAGGTCATCACGTCCCCGTGGTCGCCGAAGATCGACAGGGCCTGACAGGCCAGGGATCGGGCCGTAACGTGGAACGCGGTAGGCAGCAGCTCGCCGGCGATCTTGTACATATTGGGGATCATCAGGAGCAGGCCTTGAGAGGCCGTGAAGGTCGTGGTCAGGGCGCCGGCTGCCAGGGCCCCGTGAACCGCACCGGCTGCACCACCCTCGGACTGCATCTCCGTTACGGACGGGACGGTCCCCCAGATGTTGACCTGGGCCTTCGACGTCTTGTCGTCGGCGATCTCACCCATAGGCGAGCTGGGCGTGATCGGATAGATCGCTATGACTTCGTTGCAGGCATGCGCCACGTGGGCTGCCGCCTGATTCCCGTCGATGGTCACCATTCTGCGCTTCATAGTCGCTCCATTCAAAAACAAAAAGACATCTTGCAGCCCCCCTTGACCCCTATAGACACAAGGCGGTATCACGCAGGGCCACCCCACGTAACCGCCTCAAGGTGCACTCTGGCGCCCGATGCGTTGGCACTGGAAGGAATCTATATACTACGATCTGGCCCGGCAAGCAACACAAATCTCACCGAAGGCGGATGCCGAGTGTTCGGACGTAGCAACGTGGACAGTCTGCGGCGTAGGCATCGGCCACCGGCCCCAGACCGTGGTCGCAAGGGCCCGGGGGATTCTCGTTCTACGGGACTCGCGCCGTGAAGCAGGTCACAGTGGGGGAGTCTCCTCGACGGTCCCGGTCACGCGGTCGCCGAAGTTGACGTTCTGCACCACCTGGTTCGAGCCCACGGTGACCGTCTGGGGGTACGATTCGGGCGTCAGCTTCACCACGAAGGCGTCATACGTCCCGCCAGAGGCAC
>Ga0209777_10000378_pt1 | contig 74404 bp, 63 predicted proteins | sample FrelakmetHBP12HB_FD_187147 | JGI IMG/M metagenome (GOLD analysis project Ga0209777, IMG submission 187147) | Freshwater lake sediment microbial communities from the University of Notre Dame, USA, for methane emissions studies -HBP12 HB (SPAdes)... | ecosystem: Environmental > Aquatic >...
TCAGCAAGCCACCTCGCAACTCTGGGACCCCATTCTGAAAGACATCTCAACCTACATACGAAAACTCAAACTCTAAAACTTTTTTAAAACTTTTCAATTTTTTTTGATCCTTATATCGGAGTTCCAGAGTTGCCTACAAATATAGACAACCTCAGGTTAAGCTCAGGGTAAGGATGCCTGTTTTGATTGTCGTAGGGGCGGGTTTGCCCGCTGCGCCAGCGCGTCGGTGCGGCGAGAAACCCGCTCGTACAAGGTCGACGGGCTGCAAATCTATGCCATTCCCTGTAGGGAACGGTTTGAAACCGTTCCCTACAAACCAAACCGGCTTCCTAAGCCTTACCCTTGCTCCTCGTCCCTCTTCACCTTCTTAAAAAAAAAGACAGAAGTAGGGTGGATTAAGCGAATCGCTTCACCACTCTTTTGGGCAAGCGTTGAATCGCTGAAACGATAAGATGATTTACGAGAGTCATCGGGAACCTGATTTCCACCTCCCCCTACTCCCTGTCATTCCCCAGGGATAGAATTATGTCAACGAAAGTTTTTGGAGCCTTGCAGAAAAGAATCTTTTTGGTTAGAAGAATCCAGATTCTGTTGCGAAAGGAAAGAAATGTCTCTTCGGGATGAATGGGGCCATGATCCGTCGGTCCAGAGTATGCGGCGGGTATTTTCGCGCATGGAGGCAATCCAGAAAGAACTGCTGGAACAGTCGAACATTTCTCATTTTGACGGAAGACTCAGAGGCATGCGCAACGAAGCCCTGAACCTTTTCGAGGGGGCCCGGGCCCGTGCCGGGAGAGTGAGCCTGAGAATGGGAGAGGAAGAACTTGCCCGCCTCTATACCCACTGCATTTTACGCGTCCTTCGGATGAAGGGGATTGAAGTCCGAAGCGAGGTTCTCCCAGACGATGAGACACTGGTGAAATTGGTTGACGAGGGGCTTCGATGATCCGCCTTCGGTTATTTGGCCGCTGCCGCATCTACCACGATCCAGTGACCCCGGTGCTCCGGGCCCCGGCCCAGATCGGATGGGAGGCCTGGTTTCGAAGCATCGATCTCGTGACGCCTCAAAAGCTGAAAGGCGAGGAGCTTCTCCTTCGCACTCGAGGCTGGTGGACTGTGGAACCCGCGGATGTCGCCGAGGTCGTTAAAAAACACGGACGTCTGGTCGTGGGCGATAAAGGGGAACTCATGGTTGAGCTTCCTGACGAAAAAACTGCCGAGGCACTGTCAGCAGCCCTTTCCGAACGCTTCAAAGACCAGGTCCTGATTGCCCCGTAATCGAAGCATGGCGGATTCGCCACTCTCGAATAGTGATCAGATGGCTTTTATCGACGGTAACAGGCAAGCATTCTATGAATTCACCTTTTGCGAACGCAGTCCTTTGTTCTCAGGGTGACGTTCACCCCGTTTGAATTATTCAGACATACTGACTTGGAGACGTTTTCCCAATGCCATGGCAGTACGTTTTAACGTCGAGAGTTTGATATCTTCGGCATGATTCTCAATCCTCGAAATGGCCGTCTTCTTAGTTTTGAGTCGGCGTGCTAATTCCTCCTGGGTCAATCCTGCTGCTTCACGTGCCTGGCGAAGCATGGCTCCAATCTTGAATTGCTCGTATCCTTCCTCAAAACCTTCGGCGAATTCTCTGTCCTTCTCCTTCCGCTCCTTGATGTATTTTCTTAAGTCACTCATTTTGCGCACTCCTTTAGCTTGAGAACCCAGGTTATCTTCTGGGCAGCCTTTCCGGGCAAAGAATCAAGAAATTCCCGAACAGGACATTTCCCACTGGCGGTTTCATAGAAAATGACGGTTCTTCTCACGGACATATGTTAACTCGCACGTTAACCTAAGTCAACAGACATCCATCCCAGTCTTGCCCGAAGGGATATTCTATGCTCCGAACAGCCTGTTGGCACAAAGGCGTGGGAGGACAACCGGCCATAGGCAATGAGATGGAACCCCTCGGTCCCTGAAAACATCCGCGCCACTTCCGCTTCCCGATCTCCAACAATCTGAGCTTTTCCTTGATCATTTTTCTTTTTTGGTGTAAAAATACATCACATAGAACGAGGACGTGTATTTTAAAGGCAGGATCACTTCGGAAGGGATCGGATGGCGCCCCATCTTGAAACGGCATCAGATCAAGAGAGGAGAAGGGCACTCGGTATGACGCTCACAGATCGAATTGAAATCAATCCCAAGGTCATGATGGGAAAACCCGTGATCCGCGGAACACGGCTTACTGTTGAGTTCATTCTTCGAAAGCTTGGCGAGGGGGCGACGGAAAAGGATCTCTTGAAGGGTTACCCCAAGCTGAAGAAGGAGGATATCCAGGCAGCGGTGCGATACGCGGCAGATGCATTGGCACATGAGGAAATACTTGTTTGGGATTCACCCAGAAGAGCAGCACGGAAATAGCCCATGCACTTTCTTGCTGACGAAGACTGTGACGCGTTGATCGTTCGGGCGCTTCGGAATGACGGGCTTGACGTTCTTAGCGTATCGGAAATCTCGCCGAGGGCAGAAGACGCTGATGTGATGCGACTTGGTGTTCGCGAACGCCGAATCGTTGTAACCGAAGACAAGGATTTCGGCAGATTGGTTTATGCACAGGGTCAGAAGACAGCAGGAGTGATCTTACTTCGATATCCCTTTCCGGCGAGAAGACAGATTTCGAGAGATGTCATCAAGCTGTTACGAGAAAAGGGGGAGAAGCTGGCAGGGTGTTTCGTGACCATCCAACCGGGGCGAATCCGAATTGGCCGGGCGCCGGAAACTTAACGAAGGACTTCAGCGAGCCCCCAGATTGACCCGAAAAACAGTTTGTCCTAAAATGTTCTACAGATAGCACATCTTTGAGAAACTTAAATAACTAAACTACGTCCCCGGGATGTCCGTCTTGATGCAATTCTGGAGATTTGATTTTCATAGGATGCCAAATTTTGGCACTAAAAGGACAAGATTCCTGCAAAACTGCACCAGAAGTGATCAGAAAATTGCCATTATAATTCCGCCCTGCAGCAAAAACCCGAAGAATCATTAGTAATTTCACAGAATTGCATAGAGTGTTGTCCAACGGCATAGGTTATGCAGCCCTTACATAAGAGAATGTTCTCCTAACGCAACAATGGGAGTTTTTGGGGTGGAGAAGAATATAAAGAACCCAAGTATTGGGGCTGGACTTTACAGATTTAGAACAGGTGCCGCTTTGGTTTGGGATCTTTAAAAAATGAGTCAGAAAGTACTTCAGATTTGAGCTGTAATCCATAGAGCTTTTTGGGCAGATATATATTTTTACCTAATGAAACAACTTCGGATAATTGGGGAGGGTGTTATGTCGAGGAGAACTACTTGTTGTCTATTTCTCTCCTTATTCATCTTGGGAAGCACGGAAATCGGATGGGGTCAGGGGGTAATTACTCTCCCTCAAACCGGCCGGACTAAATGCTACGACGCATGGGCAATAGAGATATCCTGTTCCGGCACAGGCCAGGACGGTGAATATCAAGCGGGGGTGGAATGGCCGGTTCCAAGATTTACGGTGAGCGGAGACTGCGTGACCGACAACTTGACGGGTCTGATGTGGTCGAAGAACGCGAATCTTCCGAATGGAGGAAACTGGCAGGGAGCCCTCGATTATGTCGCGTCAATGAACTCCGGCGCCGGATTATGCGGGTATAAAGATTGGCGACTCCCGAATATTAACGAGCTGGAGAGCCTTGTCAATGCAGACGAAGCCAATAATGCTGCCTGGCTCAATAGCCAAGGGTTCGTTAATGTGCAGTCAAGCCCCTACTGGTCGTCCACGACTTTCGCCTACAACAGCATCCAAGCGTGGCTGGTCAATATGTTGGCGGGCGACGTGTACTACTGGAGTAAGGCGGGCGGCCTCTGCGTCTGGCCAGTACGTTCCGGACCGCCAAACAATCCCAATCCTCTATATCCTGCAAATGTCTGGAAGACCGGCCAGACAGCGAAGTATGCCACTGGGGATGACGGTGACCTCGAAAGGGGCGTTTCATTGCCTACGCCAAGATTCACCGATCATGGTGATGGGACGATTACCGACAACCTCACGGGCCTGATGTGGGCAAAGAACGCCAATCTTCCAAACGGAGGCAGAGGGTGGGAGGATGCACTGACATGCGTAAAGTTGATGAATAGCGGGGCCGGTTTATATGGTTACTACGACTGGCGCCTGCCCAACAGGAAAGAGCTTTTCAGCCTAATCGACCACTCAAGATACAATCCGCCGCTACCGGCTGGGCATCCTTTTCAGAATGTGCAGTCAAGCCCCTACTGGTCGTCCACGACGAGCGCTTACTATAGCTACTACTCGTGGTCATTCTATACGTCTTATGGCTTAGTGTACGATGCCGATTGGCCGCTCAACTTCTACGTCTGGCCTGTACGTTCCGGACTGGGTTATTCGGATATTTCCGTTACCCCGAATCCCGTGCCTTTCGGCAGTGTAAACACCGGAGGCACTTCGGACCAGACGATAACGGTGAAAAACGATGGTAACGCAAACCTGGTGATCGGGACAATCACAAGCCCATCAGCCCCCTTTAGCAAGCAGACAGACAACTGCTCGGGGCAGAGCATTCCTCCTGCGGGGACCTGCACACTGACGTATCGGTTTGCACCAACCTCTGGCGGGACTGTTTCCAGTAACTCGAATATTCCCTCGAATGACCCGGATGAGAACCCGAAGACAATTATTCTTACGGGCACTGGTGTAACGGTTTGTCCGACACCGGGGACTCCTTCCGGTCCATCGCCATCCAATGGGGCCGTGGGGATTTCAACGAGTCTGACGCTGACTTGGGCGGCCACCTCAGATACCGACTCCTACGATGTCTATTTCGGAACGACGAATCCGCCTGCTACCAAAGTTGATACGACCACCAGCACAAGCTACACTCCGACTTCCGCGCTGAATTTCAATACAGCCTACTACTGGAAGATCGTGGCGAAGAACAACTGCGGCAGTTCGACGGCTGGGCCAGTCTGGAGTTTTACCACTGTCTGTCCGACACCGGGAAATCCATCCAGTCCGTCCCCTGCGAACACAGCAACAGGCGTCCCAACCAATCCAACATTAAGTTGGACGGCCACAGCGAACATCGACTCTTATGATCTCTATTTCGGGACTGTAAATCCTCCTCCCTTTGCGGTGAATGTAACCGGGACCAATTACCCTTCATCCGGGCTAAACACGAACACCACTTGCTACTGGAGGATCGTTGCTAAGAATAATTGCGGCAGTTCAACCACCGGGCCAGTTTGGACTTTCACAACTATCTGTCCATTACCCGGGGCATTTTCTTATACCTCCCCTGTTGATGGATCGACTAATCAGTCAACAGATATCGGTCTCGACTGGGAGGATGCTCCTGGTGCTGCGTCTTATGACGTTTATTTTGGAATCAGCAATCCTCCGGCTTTTGTGATTAATAAGACCGGAAGTTCCTACGTTCCAGGAACCCTGAGCTACGGGACGACATATTACTGGAAGATCGTGGCAAAAAACGGTTGCGGAGAAAATACGGGATCGGTCTGGAGTTTTACCACTTGCTCATTGCCATCTGTGCCTTTTGCTCCAACCCCATCAAACGGTTCTGAGGGAATATCAACAGACTCCACATTAATCTGGAATTCGGATATTGCTACGTCTTATGACGTTTACTTTGGAACGACTTCTCCACCACCTCTCATAACGACGGTGGTAACTACGACTTATGATCTGCCCCCGCTCTCACACGGGACGACGTATTATTGGAAGATCGTGGCCGAGAACGGCTGTGGAGAAAATGCCGGACCAGTCTGGAGTTTTAAAACGTTCTATCTTGACATTTCGCCTAAAGATGGAACCATCGGAACGGAAATTACGATTAAGGGAGAGAACTTCGGTCTCTCCAAAGGGAAGGCGTACGTCGACGTTTCAGCCTTGAAAATCCTGACTTGGGGAACAAAGGAGATATATGGTTTTTTGACGAAAGCCATGCTCCCTGGAGCCTATGATGTTTCCGTGACGCCTAAGACGCCGAAAGGAGCTCCCTCGATAAGCGAGATAGACGGGTTTACTGTGAAGGTTCCTGAAATCGATTCGTTATCTCTGCCATCGGGTTTTACAGGGCAGGTCATAACCATCAACGGTATATTCTTTGGATCGAAGAAGGGAAAGGTCTACCTTGAGGGAGGTGGTATTTCCAAGTCCTGCAAAGTGGTTAGTTGGACAATGGACCCACCGACCGGAGTCGGACAGATTCAGTTTCAGGTGCCGAAGGGGCTGGCAAAAGGAACCTATGATCTGAGAGTGGAAAACAAAGTTGGTTCTGTAACGGAAACCGATGGGTTTGAGGTCAAATAGGATGCCTGCATGAGGGGGGACGTGTGTTTGTTTTGCAGATGTCTATGAAACTCTAACGCATTGGGAGGTATGGGGTATAAAAAGGCGGCTTGAATTTGTCAATAATTGATTGCAAATTTCCTTCATGTGTGGTAAGACGCATTGAAATTATCTAATCATATGGATAGACGGGTAAGATAGGAGCCCAGCCTATGGATATACCCAAATTAGTAGAATCATTAGGAGGATTTGCGTGGCCTTTGATTGCCGCAATAGTCTTATGGAAGATTTTTCCACAGATTCGTGATGTACTGAAATCACGTGGATTCAAAATAAAGATCGGTGAAATGGAGGTTTCCGTTCAGGATGCATCAGAGCAACTGCGAACTCTAATTGAAGACCTCCAGAAAAAAGTTGCCGAGTTGCGACTTCATACTCAAGGGGCAGTGGGTGCTTTTCGACCCGTCCAACCAACAATCATGCCACCTGCCGCCCCTCGAAAAATACTTTGGGTTGATGACAATCCGTCGAACAATGCGTATGAAATTGCTCGACTCAGAGACGACGGTGTTGAGGTGACGGAGGTCACCTCAACCGATGAAGCACTTCGCCTATTAGTGACGCAACACATATCGTTTCGAGCAATAATTTCAGACCTGGATCGCAGAGAGGAGGGAGTTTATCGTCCGAAAGCTGGGATATCGCTAATTGAACAGGTAAGATCCGCTGGAATTACAACTCCAATTTTTATCTATACCACCGCAAGAGCATTAGAGCGTACTCGTGAGGAAGTCCAATCTATTGGTGGAACTGGTGCCACTGCTTCTTCAGTAGAATTATTTGAGATGCTAAGAGAATTGACCCTCTAACTACAGGCGGGTGAGGAGGAACCGCATTGACACGCCGCGAAGCGCGGCCTATCAATATGGTTCTAGCAGACAACGCCCCGTCGGGGCGCGCTCCTCACCCGCCTGGTTAGGGGTCACCAAATTTATCAACTACGGAGCAATCAGATGGATATAATAGCTAAAGCAGCACTAGAAGAGATTCCAAAAATCACATCAGCGCTGGTTATCGTGCTGGCTGGATGGTTTGTTGGTAACCGGATTTCAATTGCATGGAACTTGAAGCAAAAGCGAAAAGAGTATGATTTAGAATCGGCTAGAGACTTTCACCAATTATATGGTGAGTTTTTCGCTATCTGGAAGCTATGGAACTATTTCATAAGAGATATTGGAGAAAAAGCCTTACAAGGTGGATCTCGTTGGGACCTGCTAAGCCGTGCAAGCCAAGCCGAGGGCAAACTCGAATCGATGCTCGTTCGTATATGCTGTGACAGAGCTGTATCTGATGATGAGATTGAGGCGCTTGGCCAATTTCGACAAATCTATCAACAACTACGCGAAGCAATTCGAGACAATAAACCGCTGCCTTGGGACTCCTCAGAGCATGATGATTACATCTCTTTCAAGCAACTAGCACCAAAAGTGGCCTCGATTATCGTAGGAGTGCAATCGCAGCGAAAGAGCAGACTTTTCGGCGAGACTTTAGTCAAAATAACTTCAAACAGGTGGGAACACCACATTCGATATCAAGAGAAGGAACATTGATGTATGAAATAATCATAAGAAGAATAAGATAAAGAAAAGATATGGGTACGTCAGTGCAAAGAGAAATAATTCTTGGCATGGGGTATGAAGCGTGTAGATTGGACGACAGGTCAAGGCAAGCGAGACTAAATGCACCCGGGGCTTTGCATCATGTGATAGGCCGGAGGATTGAGGGAATTTCGATTTTTCGGATTGTGGAAGATCACGAAGGGTTCCTAAAGCGGTTGGGAGCCCTCTGCGAACCCGGGGCGTGGGGTCTGAAACAATTCGAGAGGAACGCGAAGGACCGATTCCAACATGAGACGAAACAGTCGTTGGGGTTATACCATCTCGTCGGGGTCTCCATTATTCAATCTGCAGCTTCTTCTTAAGATTCTCAGACAGCCAGTGGCGGATAAGGGCTTGATACGAAATCGACTTCAAGGTTTTCATCGTTTGACCGGAGCCATTTCTACCTTGTTATGTCTTGGGCGGCCATAGCCCTTCTCTTTTCACCCTTCTTTCTATAACCTCAGTTGAGACTCCGAATGGTTTGCATAACATTGGGGAAATCCTTGACAAAACTGCATCAGCGTCCATTTCTAAAAAAGGGATGAGATTGTTCTCTTTAAGGATGTCTCCTGCTTTTTCCATCTGGGTCTTAAGTTCTGGATAGGGCACCAAAAGCCTGCCCGCAAATTCATTGGCCTGCCATTCAAAGTTCCTGTATTCGCTTTCAGGGACGTTAGTAATGAAGTCTTTCCAGTGGTCCGGAGAGTCAATGCCAAATTTCATGTATAGGTCCCTGTGCAGAAAAAAATGGCCGAGTTCATGTCCAAAAGAAAATCGCATACGATTGGCAAACTTGTCGTTCAGGTAGCAGTCATAATCGACGACAATTCCGGACAAATCCCTCTTCAGATAGGCGTCGATGTCAATCGTCGATAGAAGGTATTTGATCGGTTCGATATCAAGCCTCAGCCTAAACTCGACCATCTCCTCAGTGTTAATGGGCAGTGTTGATTCAGGCCAATATTTATCTCGGGTTTGGTCAGCAATATTCCAAAGATCTCCAGACTCAATCCATCTGCACTTGAATTCACCGTAATCCATTGGCTAACCCTTCCTGACCATGTCGATTAACTTGTCGAGTTCTTCCGGAGTTGGTTTTTCGCTCCGTAGGGTGCGAAAGAACAGGGGCAGGGAATTCAAGACCTTTTCATCGGTTAGGATATCTTCAGGAATGATCCCGGCATCAATATTGGCCTTATCTTTCATTTCCTCCCACAAGGAAGACCCGAATTTGATATTCAGCACTTGAGCTATTTTTCTCAATTTTTCTTCATCCTGTGGAGGTGCAAGTAATCCACGCTCAACTTTACTCCAATTGCTCGCATCGCTTTCTATCCGTTTGCAGAATTCCCTCAAGCTTATGCCCCTTTCGATCCTTTTCTCTTTTATGAATTCTCCAAACATCGCTATCCCTCCCTTCCCTATGGTTCTTGGTTTCCGCAAAATGGCATTTTTAATACCGTGTGGTAATAATAATACCACATGACAAAAAAGTCAACATAATTCTCGCTTCGGTCGCATACCGGGTTCAGAGAATAAAAGTGGGGACCAGGCTTGCATTATTGCAATTTGGAAAGGATACGGGTACGTTGGCGCCAGAAATCGCTATGACCGTCTCTTGCGTGATGTGCCTGTTCATTGTATAGTCAAAGCGTCGGGATTTGGGGGGGCGTTCATGTCAATACCGGTAGAAACGAAGCAAGAGGCTGTGCAACGCCTTATCGGCGCACGCCAGAAGCTGGCAGCACTGGGGGTGACCAGCATGGGGTTGTTCGGGTCATTTGTCACCGGACAGCAGACGTCAACGAGCGATTTGGATATCCTCGTAGAGTTTGCGCCGGACCGGCACTCGTTCGACAACTTCATGGAGCTGTCGTTCTTTCTGGAGGAGTTGCTGGGACGAAGGGTGGGACTGGTGACGCCCGAGGGCCTCAGTCCTCACATAGGCCCTCACATCCTTCGGGAGGTGGAGCGTGTCCCGGTCGCCGCGTGAGTACATCCGACATATTCTTGAGGAGATCGACTACATTCTGTCTCAACTCCCCGGCCAGGACTTCCATTCGTTCAGCCAGAACGCCACCCTGAAGAGAGCTTTCGTCCGAAGCCTTGAAATCATCGGCGAGGCATCGAAGAAGATTCCGGAAGACCTTCGGACCCAACAACCGGAAATCGAATGGCGGAAGGTCACGGGAATGCGCGACCGACTGATTCACGACTACTTCGGCGTCGACTATACGATCGTCTGGGATGTTGCCACGACAAAACTCGCCCCTCTCCGCCGGCAGCTTCAAACCCTTCTCAACTTGACAGAAGAGCGCCAACAATGAAATGCATGCGACTGTTCACCCGCGGGGAAAAGAAATAGGGGACGTCCATAAAAATAGGACGGCCCTTGGGGACATCCTATATTCTTTTTGTCAAGAGAAAAAGTGAGAAAAAATAGAATCTTTGGAAAACAATGAGTTACAAATAAGCCCCGCTTTTGAAAACACTTCTGCTTGTGAATCCACCGATGGATTCCTTTTGGTTTCGACGAATCTCTCGCCCCAAATGAACTCTGAGCCTAAGCGTTATCAATATCCGGCGTGCCACACACGGGCGACCACCCAGCATCCCTTATCCAGGTTCCAGAGTTCGGCGAGAGGCCCTGCATTGTCCCACCCGGGGTCTTTTAGAAGTCTCCACTTTGTTTAACGGGCTCTCTCGTCGAAAATAAAATTCGATGTCTCGTCACGCCTTGAAGCTTCTTGATCCTCCCTCTTATCCGGTCCCCCTTCTCGAGAAAGTGGGAATCCAGAAGCCCGAGAGTAAACTTACAGCTCCTCGTTCAGTTTCAGTGACAAACTTGCGTCTCCATAAGAGGGTTAGCGAACAAGCCAGGTGTTACCCTCGTTTTCTTCTTCCTCCGCTCCGTTGACCAGTGCAGCCCCTTGGGGACGTCAGGAAGATCGCTCGTTTCTCCCATGACATGATTTGGGAATTGCCATCATATTGTTTTTTTGGTATAGTGAAGTCAACTTCCGGGGGTAATTGAAGCAGACATAAAGAAATCGAAATCGGGGTCGAAGAACCGATTCCTAAAGGCTGGCGTTTCCGGGACGTGCGGGGACTCCCATGAATCGCAGTTTTGAACCCTTAGGGTGTGTGCAAAGGTGGAAAGAATTGGACAATGTCCCTTCAGACCTTTCAGGCGGTTGAGGGCTCACCGCGGCCGAACATTGCTATGCTCTGGCCGCATACCGCTCACACTGACCGAGTGAACTGCCCTCCCATCGGCTCCCCGCGGAAATGGCGACAGAGCTCTCGGCAGGAGGAGGATTGGTAAGCCATGCAGATACTCAGACAAGGCACCAGAGGACCCCAGGTGAAACTGCTACAGCGGTTGTTGAACCTTGAGCGCCGCGCGAGTGTACTCGCCGAAGACGGAAATTTCGGTCCGCTGACGAACGGGGAGGTCAAGGCCTTCCAGTCGGGCAAGCGTCTCACGCCCGATGGTGTCGTCGGCCCGCAGACCTGGCAGGCCCTGGGCATAACAATTGACATCGAACACCGTCTGACGCTGTTTCCACAGCCGACCAACATGACCTGCTGGTCGGCGGCGGCGACCATGCTTTTCGGGAACATGTCTGTGGGACCGGGTGGCGCGGCTGTCACCCCCAGCGGCGGCCTGGGGTCGGCCCAGGCGAACGTCGAGGCGTTCGCTCGTGCCTTCAGACTCACCATGCATGCGCCCATGACCTGGACCGTGCAGGGCTTCGCGGGGTTGCTCCGCCGAGGACCACTATGGGTGGGTGGTGTACAACCGCTGGGGTCGCCGACGGCCATTCAGTCTGGACATGTAGTGGTGGTCGGAGCGATGTGGGGGAACAGAAGCGCGGAAGGCACAATGCTCCTGATCTATGACCCATGGCCTCCGGGGGTGGGAAGTATATATGGCGTCTTCTATGGAGACCGCATCGCCGGCTCCCCGCTGATGACCACGTACATTTTGCATCGATAGGAGAAGGGATCTGCGTGGTTTTGTCGCAACCTTTCGTGTGTACGCAGGAGGGGACGTCCATCAAAAATAAATTTGTCCTCTACGAGGAAGATAGTCTTAATCCCATCCGTGCGGGAGTGGTCAAGACGATGAGCCAATTGGCAACCTATCGATGGACGGGGCATGCGGTGATCGTGGGGAGGGCAAAGAAAGTGGGCAGTAGGCAGGAAGGACAAGAGAAGGGAGAAAGTAGGCAGAAGCGCACATGGCAAGAAGTGGACACCGATATCCTTTCCTTAGCGTTAGGCTGACAGTGCCTGTAATGAGGGGGTGCCCATGAATGACCGCAACCTTAACCTTAGAGTGCTGCTTGTCGCGGCTCTTCTGATGGTGATCGCGTTCGCAATGGACGCCGACGCCCAGCTGGGCATCGGGCGATTTCAGTGTACCGGCTACGTCACCGGCGTACCGAGCCAGGCGTTGCTGGAGATCACGCCGGGCGGGCTCTACAGCGAAGGAGCGACCGTGGCGGGACGGATCCTCAATCAGTTCGCGGACTATACGTTCACTGGTACCCTATTCGGCGGTGCCGAGGGGTTCGTGTCGCTGGTGGAGCTTCGCACGGGAGCACGCATCGACCGGGTGTGGATCGGCCTGAGCCAAGCTGGCTTCGCGCTACGCACCTTGGACGGCGCGATATACGGGTTCCAGTGCCAGAGGTAACCCCCTCCTTTGGCTGCAACCTCAGCCCGGCGTCGTTCGGGTTACACAGTCTCGTCGGGGCCTCCATTATTCAATATGCAGCTCCTTCTTAAGATTCTCAGACAGCGAGAGCGGGAACGGGAACGGGAATCGACGACAAGGAGAGGAAAAACTGGATTCCTGCTGGAGTTTACCCCGATGAAGATCGGGGCAGGAATGACAAGCGTTAAATAGCCACACACTCTGCTGGATCGTTTTTCAAGGCACTGAAATGATACCAATGCCCCACGCCCGGAGGGCACCCTCGAACTATGAAAATTGACTCTATCCCCTCTCCCTTGACGGGAGAGGGCGAGGGAGAGGGTGAGTCAAGGTCCTTGCCCCCTCACCTCAATCCTCTCCCACGGAGGGGAGAGGAAGTATTCGGTGCTATTTTCTACATCATTTGGAAGGTGATGAGCTTGGACATCAAAAAGGTCGCAGTGATTGGAATGGGGACTATGGGAAGCCAGATCGCAATTGTTTCTGCACAAGGTGGTTTTGCCACGAAGGTCCTGGATGTCTCGGAGGATTGCCTGATCAGGGGAACAGAGTCTATCCAGTCCTTCCTGGATCTTCAGGTAAGAAAGCAAAAGATGGACATGGAGACAAAAGATCGGGTTCTTGGCGCCATCCAAACAACTGTTAGGCCGGAAGATGCCTTACGAGATGCCGATTTCGTTATTGAAGCGGTGTTTGAAAATATTGAACCGAAAAAGGCAGTCTTCAAAGAGGCGGACCGTCTATGCCCGTCTCATACTATCCTTGCGAGCAATACCTCGACCCTTTCCATTTCGGAGCTTGCCGCAGCGACCCGGAGGCCCGACCGCTGCATCGGGACCCATTTCCTGATTCCTGCAGCCTTGACTCCCCTTGTCGAGGTGGTCCGCGGGCTGGACACTTCGGACCAGACCCACAGGACCGCGGTCTCTTTTCTCGAAAGGTGCGGGAAAGAGGCAGTGAACACAGCGGACTCCCCCGGGTTTGTTATCAACCGGCTTTATCTGCCCATGGTCAATGAGGCATTCTTCGCCCTGGAGGCCTCCCTGGCCAATGCCACGGACATTGACCGATGCTGCACGAAAGGCTTAGGGTTTCCCCTCGGCCCGTTAGCTGCGGCAGATGCGTTCGGGCTGGACATCCTCCTTGGCTGCATGCAGAGCCTCCAGCGGGAGCTTGGGGACAAATACCGGCCAGCGCCCCTTCTGGTCAGGCTGGTCAGGGCAGGCCGCTTAGGGAGAAAGACGGGAAAAGGGGTGTATGACTATGGCCCCCAGCCGATGAAGCAAGCGTTCTGAATCCACTTACTAACAGTCTCATAATAATAAGGACATTGATCTACAAAATCCCTCCCACCCTCCCTTTTCCAAAGGGAGGAGTTACCCCTCTTTGGCAAAGAGGGGCGAGGGGAGATTTTCCAATGTCTATGTCAATCCAATTTTGAGACCCTTAATATCAGCGATCTCTCAGAACTGACTCTATTCCTTGTTTCATTTCACCATCATTCTTGTCCAGAATGGTCGGTCCATGCTTTGTGCCAATGCCTGACACCGATCTGACGTTTTCGCGCGTATCCAAAATTGACAATCGGGGGAGAGTGTACTATTCTTAAACGATATAAAGAGGTTAAGTGGCTGCGCTCTATCTTCACTCTCAACCTTTTCCTTGTTTCTTAAGATTTGAATTCTGACACGGATGGTGGCTCATTGAAAGAGATTCTCACCCTTGTCTCGAAACCGGTCAGGTACCTCGGCGGCGAGATGAATGCGTTGAAAAAGGACCCTGCCCAGGTCCGATTGAAATTCTGTCTGGCTTTTCCGGATGCCTACGAGGTGGGAATGTCTCACCTCGGCGTCCAGATCCTCTATCACATCCTGAATGGAAAAAGAGAAATCTCCTGCGAGAGGGCCTTTGCCCCCTGGGTTGACATGGAGAAGCTTCTGCGGGAGAAACAGGTGGACCTCTGTTCCCTTGAATCTTCAACACCTCTAAGGGATTTTGATATCATCGGCTTTTCCCTCCAGTACGAACTCTCCTTCACCAATGTCCTCAATATGCTCGACCTCTCCGGCATTCCTTTCTTTTCGAAGGACAGGGATGAACGGTTTCCTCTCATCATTGCAGGAGGGCCCTCGGCCTTCAACCCGGCGCCGGTTGCTGATTTCTTTGATGCCATGGTCGTCGGAGACGGGGAAGAGGTCGTTCTCGAGATTTCCGAATTGGCCCTTCAGTGGAAGGAAGGAGAGGGAAGGAAAGAGGATCTACTGAAGTCCCTTTCCACCCTCGAGGGAGTCTATGTCCCCAGTCTGCACACAGGCGTTGAAAAGATTCGAAAGAGAGTGGTCTCAGATCTCAATCTCGCTCCCTTTCCGACCTGTCCGATCGTGCCTTACATGAAGGTGATCCACGACCGGCTCAGCGTGGAGATTGCCAGAGGCTGTAAGCGGGGATGCCGCTTCTGTGAGGCAGGGTTCATCAACAGGCCCTACCGCGAGAGAAGTCCGGAACGGATCAAGGAGACCATCCGTGCCTCGTTGAAGCAGACGGGCTACGAAGAGGTGTCCCTCCTCTCCCTCAGTACCGGAGACTATTCCTCCATCGGCCCCCTTCTCTCTTCGCTCATGAATCGGTTCGAACCGGAGAAGGTTGCCGTCTCCTTTCCGTCTCTACGGGTCGAGAGCGTGGTGGGCTCCCTGGCCGAAGAGGTGAGAAGGGTAAGAAAGACCGGATTCACGATCGCACCGGAAGCCGGGACGGACCGGTTGCGAAGAGTAATCAATAAAGACGTCGACGAGGCAGTCCTCTTTCAGGGACTCGAAGACCTCTTTTCAATGGGCTGGAAGAATATCAAGCTCTATTTCATGGCCGGCCTCCCCACCGAAAGAGAAGAGGACTTGAATGGAATCATCGATCTCGGGAAAAAGATCTCCATCCTCGGAGAACGAAAAAGGGTTCATCCCGATGTCAATGTCAGTGTCTCGACCTTTGTTCCGAAACCCCATACCCCCTTTCAATGGGCCTCCCAGGTCTCCCGTGAAGAGATGAAGGAGAAACTTGACTTCTTGAGGAATCAGGCAAGACAGAACCGTCTTCACTTCAAATGGCAGGACCCTCATCTCAGTTTCCTCGAAGGAGTTTTCTCTCTTGGGGATCGACGCCTCTCTTCCGTCCTGGTTGAAGCCCATCGGCTCGGATGTCGGTTTGACGGCTGGAGCGACCAATTCCAATGTGGGCTCTGGATGGAGGCCTTTGAGAAGGCGGGGATCGACGCGCGTTTCTATTCACGGGAAAAGAAGCGCGAGGAGAGCCTTCCCTGGTCGTTTATCGAGACGGGGGTTGAACCGGCTTATCTCTGGGAGGAATACCAGAAGGGGTTGGGAGAAGAGCTGAGCCCTCCCTGTCGGGAAGGGAACTGCCGCCGCTGCGGAGTCTGCGACGGGAAGACGATCCGATTGCGGGAAGCTCCCCCAGCGGAGACGAGTCAGCAGGAAAGGGTGGAGAAGGTAAGGAGTCGGACAAAGGCTGTCAGAAGGAAGATTCGAATGACTTTTACGAAGGCAGGAGACAGCCGCTTCATCAGCCACCTGGAGCTCGCCCACCTCTTTCATCGCGCCTCGAGGAGGGCTGAGATCCCTCTTCGCTACTCGGAGGGCTTCCACCCCATGCCAAGGATCATCTTCGCCACGGCTCTCTCAGTAGGAATAGAGAGTTTGAAGGAAACGGTGGATATCGAGCTGGAGGGAGGCCTTACCCCTCTCGAAGTCAAAGAGAGGCTAAACCGGGTGCTTCCTGAAGGGATCAGGATCCTGGAGGCGAAAGAGGTTCCTCCTTTCTCCCCTGCCCCAGGGGTTCCTCCTCGATCGGCCTACTGGATTACGCTCGACCATCTCCTGTCCAAAGAAGAGACGAAGGGAAGAATCAAAACTGCTTTGCAAAAAGAAGAGTTCTTCCTTCATCAGGAGAGAAAAGGAAAGCAAAGACGGGTGGACCTTCTCCCGTTGATCGAAAAGATGGATGTGGAAGAAAGGGGCGAAAAATCAGACGGAGGCTCTGGCTGGGGAGTTGAACTGGTCCTTCGGAGCGTGATCGGAAAGACGGCGAAACCCTCTGAGATCATCGAGGCGGCACTGGGCCTCGAAGGAGAGGCCCTTTCCCGGTGCAGAATTGTGAAGATGGAATAGGTTTCCTGGAGGCACGTTGCCCGGCAAGAATTGCATTAATTCTTGCTTTCATCCACAATAAGCACCAAATCACAAGCACCAAAGGACAAACAAACTCCAATGTGCAAAATTCAAAGTCTCAAACAGAATGATTTGGGTCATTTCAAATTGGAGATTGGAATTTATTTGTCATTTGGGATTTAGAGCTTTAGCTTTTTTCGGAGCCGTTTATGGCGAACGAGTTGATCATCAATGCGACGCCTTATGAGACACGAGTTGCCCTCCTCGAAGACAGGGTACTCGCGGAGCTCTATATCGAACGCACCCGGGACCGGGGCATCGTAGGAAACATCTACAAGGGAAAGGTCGTGAAGGTGCTGCCCGGGATGCAGGCCGCCTTTGTCGACATCGGCCTCGAAAAAGCGGCATTCCTCTACGTCTCTGATGTTTATGGCCGCGTCGAGGATTACGAAGAGATCAGTTTCACAGGAGAGGAGATGCCCTCCTATTTCAATCCTTCTTCCCAGATTGAAGACCTCCTCTCTGAAGGCCAGGAGATACTCGTCCAGGTCTCAAAGGAACCCCTCGGGACCAAGGGGACGCGGATTACGTCCTACACCACCCTGCCCGGAAGATATCTCGTTTTTATGCCCACGGTTGATCACGTGGGTATCTCAAGGAGGATCCGGGATGAGAAGGAGCGGAGGAGGCTTAGAGAGATCGTTCAGGCGATGAAGCCTGCGGCAAACGGGTTCATCGTCCGGACAGCCAGCGAAGGAGCCGATCCTGAAGAGATCCGTAGCGATATGGAGTTTCTCCTCCGCCTCTGGAGCAGTATCCAGAAGAAAAAGGAGAGTTCCCCGGCCCCTTCTCTGATCTACAGTGACCTCACCATGGTTCTTCGGGTCATCCGTGACATCCTCTCTCCACAGGTGAACCGGATTGTGATCGATTCGAAAGAAGAGTATGAGAATATCCTCAACTTCATTAACGCCTACATGCCGAAGCAGAAGTATGATATCACCCTTTATGAAAAGAGGGAACCGATCTTTGATGCCTATGGCGTCGAAGTCGAAATCGATAAACTCCTGGGGAGGAAGGTCTGGCTGAAGTCAGGCGGGTATATCGTCATCGACATGGCCGAGGCCCTCGTGGCGATCGACGTGAATACCGGCAGGTACGTGGGAAAGAGAAATCTGGCCGACACCATCCTGAAGACCAATCTGGAGGCCGCCAAGGAGATCGCTTACCAGTTAAGGCTTCGAAACATCGGCGGGATTATCATTATCGATTTCATCGACATGGAAAGGGACGGGGATAAGGAGAAGGTCTATCTGGCCCTGGAGGAAGCGATCCGCAAGGACCGGCAGAAGACGAATATCTTTAAGATCTCGGAACTGGGCCTGGTGGAAATGACTCGTAAGAGAACACGGGAGAACATTGCGAGAATCCTGGGTGAGCACTGTTCCTATTGCGAGGGAGCAGGGTTCATCAAATCGAAGACCACTGTCTGTTATAACATTTTCAGGGAGATTGAGAGGACCTCCACAGAATTGGGAGGGCACAGCATCCTGGTCGAGGTGAACCCGGAGGTTGCCGATCTCCTTTATGAGGAGGAGAGGGCGGCCGTAGAGGATTTGGAGCAAAGGTTCAAGAAGAAGATCATCATCAAAGGCAAGGCCGGCTTCCACCAGGAACAGTTTAGTATCGTTGAAATATAGCCTCCGAAAATCGAACCTCCAACATCAAAGCCTTCCATCTCTCAGGGATCCATTCCAGTTTTGATAGGCATATTCTTATCGGCAGACCACTCCAACCAGGATCCGCGGTAGAGGCGCACATGAGGATATCCGAGAACGTATTTCAATGTGAAATAAAGATGGCTTGATTCCCTTCCGGCATCACAATGGACAATGACTTCCTTATCCTTCGTTATTCCCACCTCCGTAAAGAGCTTCTCCAGCTCCTCTTTCTTCTTCCAGACTCTCACTTCATCCCCTTCCAGGGTTGTATCCCAATAGACATTCCTTGCCCCTGGAATATGGCCCCTACGGATTTCCTCCCCTTCTTCTCCGCTATACTGCCTTGGGGATCGGGCGTCTACGATCACCAGCCCTTTTGACGAGATCCGATCTCTCAGCCACTTCTTATCAGCGAGGGTTTCCCGTATGACCTTACCAAAGAACTTTTTAGACAAGGTGGGTGGATACTCCTGGGTCACCGGAAGTTTTTCCCAAACCCATTTTTCCCAGCCCCCGTTCAGAATGCCCACTTTCTTATGCCCTAAGAAATCGAAGGACCATGCCAGAAAGGTTGCATTATAATTCGATTTTTCCGAGTAGATGATCACCCACATGTCGTTGGAGAGACTTAACCCATCTCCCATCAACCTTTCCAGACAAATTCGATCGGGGGATTGAGCGGGAATCCCGTCCTTAGGGACCCAGAGGTTTTCAAAATGGAGATAGACTGAGTTCGGGATATGCCCTCTCAGATAGTCTGGCAGGGAGGTTCGCATATCCACGATGCGCACACTCGGATGGCTGAGGATACCTGCCAATTCCGTTGGTTCAATGAGCCTGGGGTGATCAAAATTCTTTAAGGGAGGGGTCGCGGCCAAAAGAATAGAGGGAAGACAAAAAAACAGCAAGACGGAGCAACGCCTCGCCATGACTAAAAATCTACCTTTTTTCATTCCAGCTCCCCAAGAGACGTCAGCGTAGCATGGAAAATGCAGAATGCTTCTTGCCTGGTTTCCATTTTGCATTTTTCACTTTGCACTGAGTCTTTTCTTCTCCAGGGCCTTCCGATAGAGCTCAACATAGGCCTCAGCCGATCTTGCCCAGGAGAAGTCTTCGGTCATCGCGTTTCGGATCAGTTGCTGCCAGTGTTTGGGTTGAGCAAAATAGCTCAGCGCAGCCCTGATCTGGCTCAAAAATTCTTTTCCATCATAACGGGTGAATTTAAAACCGTTTCCCCTCCCCGCGGCAGGGTCGTAGTGGACGATCGTGTCATCCAGCCCGCCGGTCGCTCGAACCACCGGGATAGTCCCGTATCTCAGGCTGTAAATCTGGTTCAGACCGCAGGGCTCATATTTCGATGGCATCAGGAAGAGATCCGCACCGGCTTCGATCTTGTGCGCCAACCGATCATCGTAGGAGATTCGGATTCCAGCCTTCTGGGGATACCTGCGGGCAACCTCCGAAAAGAGATCGTGATACTTCTGCTCTCCCGTTCCCAGGAGGACGAACCCGAGATCGAGGGAGAAGAGCCCGTCCAGAATCTCGGCCACAAGATCGAATCCCTTCTGGTCCGCCAGTCGGGAGATCACCCCCAAAAGGGGTTGATCCATAAGGGACAGAGGAAGATGAAACTCGTTCAGAAGATCCTTCTTGCACTCTCTTTTACCGGAAAGATCGTCCACACGGTAGCGCGCCGCCAGGTAAGGATCATGGGAAGGATCCCAGTCCTGATAGTCAACCCCGTTCACGATCCCATAAAGATCTTCTTTACGCTTCCTTAGAATTCCTTCCAATCCATAGCCGTATTCAGGGGTCTGAATCTCTTCGCTATACTTGCGGCTAACCGTATTGATGACATCCGCAAAGACGATCCCGGCCTTCATCAAGTTGATACGGCCCCAGAATTCGACACCTTCCGGGTTGTACATCTCGTCGGGAAGGCCGGTAAGACGGAACTTCTCTTTCTTGAACAATCCCTGGTAAGCGATGTTATGGATCGTAAAAACGTCGGCTGTCTGAGAAAAGACGGGATCGTTCCGGTAGACCGATTTGAGATAGGCGGGAATCAAGCCGGTCTGCCATTCATGGTGATGGATGATGTCAGGGGAAAAACCGAGGTGCTGACAGAGGTTCAGAACGGCCATCGAGAAGAAGATAAACCGCTCAGCATTGTCAAAGTAATCCCCTCGAGGAGTACCATAAAGGGATTCTCTGTCGAAGAATTCATCCCGGCTGACGAAATAGATAGGAATTGTTTCGTTGATTTGGCCCTGAAAAAGGCTGGCTTCGATGATCTCCCCTCCAACAGAGACCTTGATCTCATCGGCCAAGGGCTCAAGAGGGATCCCGGATTTTTTTATGCTCCGGTAAAGTGGCATCACCAGTTTCAGCTCGCATCCGAGAGGCTGAAGAAATTTTGGAAGGGCTCCGGCAACATCAGCAAGTCCCCCTGTCTTGGCAAAAGGAACCGCTTCCGGCGTTGCAAAAAGGACGCGTAAAGGTCTTTCCATAGTCATAGTCCCCTTGCCATTGGTCTTTAGTCGCTGGCCATTCGGTATTGCTCATTGCCCATTGACCATTGATCATTTTGCATTCTGTTCTTTATCACCCCATAACAGTACCCGGTGGGGATAAGGGATCCGGATCCCATTTTCGTCAAACCGGATTTTGATCTTCCTTCGCAACTCTCTTCCGACATCCCATTGTTTTAAGGGTACGGTTTTCACCATGATCCGGAGGATCAGCCCAGACTCTCCAAATCTCTCCACTCCCAGGATCTGAAGGGGCTCAAGAATGGCACTTTTATAAGGTTCCTCAGACTCCAGTTCCTTTCCAATACGTGAGAGAAGGTCGATCACCCTATCAATGTCCTCACTGTAAGAAATCGAAAGATCCAGGACCGATCGGGACCATTCCTTCGACAGGTTGCTCACGATCTTGATTTCGCCGTTCGGGATGGTGTGGACCTTTCCTTCGAGATCCCTGAGGACCGTTCGTCTCAACGTCAACGATTCGACCAGGCCTGATACACCTGCCACCTGGATCACATCTCCGATTCGATACTGATTCTCGAGGAGGATGAAGAAGCCGTTGATCACATCTTTGACCAGGCTCTGGGCACCAAGGCCAATGGCAACGGCCCCGATGCCTGCTGTGGCAAGCAAGGGGCCGAGCTGAATCCCCAATTCGCCCAGAATCATCAGGCTGGCAACGAGAAGAATAATGATCAAAAGGACATGACGAAGGATGTTCCCCAGGGTCTGGGCCCTCTTCTTCGCCTCTGCCGCGAGGACAGGGTCCTCCTTCTCGGGAAGAGATTTTTCCACCCATTTGATGATCCATTTTGACATCTGTGAAAGGATGATCAAGGAAATCAGAATCCCGAGTATTTTGATTCCTGAGGTGGTAAGCCAAGCTGTGAGGGTTTTGAACGTGTCGGACATGAAGGCCCTTGCATCGGGTGTTAGGAGAAAAACATACCTTCTTCGAAGCGCTTGCAATGCCCGGAGAATGACCCCTGTCTATTCTCCCTTTTCGGCTTTCCGAATGACCTTTTCGAGGCGCTCCAGCGCATCGGCGGTCTTCTCTCTCAGGGTATCCGTCATGACCTCCAGGCGCTCCACATGCTTTTTCAGTTCCTCAGGAGGAACGGTGGATTGTATTTTTTTCTTCAGTTCCGCGGTTCCGCCCGTCCGCTGGTACGCAAGAATGGAGACAATCAATGCGACAATTGAAGTGACGTCCGTCAGGTCCAACATGGTCAATGCCCTCCTTCGCCTTTTTGATTAAGATACTTCATCTCTACAAAATTTTCAATTGGTTCTTTCAGCGTATTCCCTTCCGATGATGGGATCGAAAGGTTCTGGGGTGTGACAATTCCAACGGACATGATCGCTTTGATCGCCTCTTCAATGGTCAGATTGGAAGGGAGAACCTTTTCTTTGGGAAGGAAGAGAAGAAAGCCCTGGGGAGGCACGAACGCCGTGGGAATGAAAACGCTCACCTTCGTTTCTTGATTGAGATCGGTCAATTCATTGGTCACGAAACCGAGGACGAAGTTCTCTTTCTGCGGAAATTCGACAAGAACAGCCTGACGGAAGGTGCCTTTCCGGGCTGGAGAAAACGCATCGGTCAATTGTTTGGAGGAGAGATAAATATTCTTCACCACAGGAATATTAATGACCATGCGGTCAGCCCAGCTCACCAGTTTCCGGCCCAAAACATTAGTCGTGATGACCCCGGCAACATAGAGGAGAACAAAGAAAGAGATGATCCCCAGGCCAGGCAGGGTGAAAGGGCGGTGAAACAGATAGATGGGAACCTCGGGAATCAAGGGTGCAAGGATACTATCCAGGGTGTTGAAGACAAAATTCAACACCAGGAAGGTGATCCCGATGGGAAGGATGACCAGGATCCCCGCAAAGATCTTCGTCCGAAGGTGTCTGATGATTTTCTTTGTCATTCGCTCTCTACCGGTGTTCCATTATTTTTTTCAAGTCTGCTTCTTCGACGACTTCCTTTTCGAGAAGGAGGCGGGCCAGGTCCTCCAGCTTGTCCTTCTTTAAAGTGAGGGCTTCCTTCACCTTTTGATAAGATTCGTCGATGATCTTCTTCACCTCTTCATCGATCTTTTTTGCCGTATCTTCACTGTATTCCTTGGAAGAAACAAGGGAGGAAGGGAGAAAGAGGGGTCTCTTCTCCTTCTCAAAGGTGACGTAGCCCAGTGTCTCACTCATCCCGTACTCTTTGACCATGCTCGTAGCAATGTCGGTGGCCCGCTGCAGATCGTTATGGGCGCCTGTAGAGATCTCTTTAAAGATGATTTCCTCAGCAACCCTTCCTCCCAGAAGCACCGCCAGCCGATCGAGGAGCTCCGACTTGGTCATCAGGTAGCGATCCTCCGTGGGCAGTTGGAGCGTATAGCCCAGGGCGGAGATCCCTCTCGGGATGATGGAAATTCTTCGGACCGGGTCGGCATTGGGCAGGAGGGAGGCCATGACGGCATGACCCGATTCGTGATAGGCCACGATCTCCTTCTCCTTTTTGGACATCAGCCTGTTCTTCTTCTCCAGGCCTGCCACGATGCGGTCGATCGCCTCTTCAATGTCGGCCATCTCAACCCCATCCTTATTCTTCCGCGCTGCGAGCAGGGCTGCCTCGTTGACGATATTGGCAAGATCCGCGCCCACAAAGCCAGGGGTCCTCGAAGCGATCACCTTCAGATTGACCTCCGGAGAGAGTTTGATGTTCCGGGTGTGAATCCTCAGGATCTCCTCCCTGCCCTTAAGATCTGGCCGGTCCACCAGGACATGCCGGTCAAATCTCCCCGGCCGTAGAAGGGCAGGGTCAAGGATCTCAGGCCGGTTCGTGGCAGCCATGATGATCACCCCCGCATTGGGAGCGAAACCATCCATCTCGGCCAGGAGCTGGTTGAGGGTCTGTTCCTGTTCATCATGTCTGCCCATGGGGTTGACTCCGCGCGCTTTTCCCAGGGCATCCAGCTCGTCGATAAAGATGATGCAGGGGGCATGATTTTGGGCCTGGGCAAATAGGTCACGAACCCTTGCCGCTCCCACCCCTACAAACATCTCGACAAAATCGGAACCGCTGATGGAGAAAAAGGGGACGTTCGCCTCTCCGGCCACAGCCCTGGCCATCAGCGTCTTTCCCGTACCGGGAGATCCCACCAGAAGAACCCCTTTGGGAATCTTCGCTCCCAGGCGCTGAAACTTGCCCGGATTCTTGAGGAACTCCACAACCTCCTGCAACTCTTCCTTTGCTTCATCGATGCCGGCAACGTCCGCGAAGGTGATCTTCTTCTCCTTCTCTGCATAGATCTTGGCCCGGCTCTTTCCGAACGACATGACGCTCGTCTCCGGCCCCATTCGAGAGAAGAGAAGCCTCCAGATGAAGAAGAAAAAGACAAGAGGGATAATCCAGGAAAGGATGTTCATCAGCCACTTGCTGTCTATTTTTCCGGTGTATTGGACATGGTTGGCTTCCAGATCCTTCACCAGATCCGGGTCCTCCACCCGCACCGTCCTGAATCTCCGGGGGCCTTTTTCCGTCTCCCTCATTCCGGAGATGGCCTCCTGCATGATCGTCAGCTCCTTGATCTTCCCTGTTCTTGCGGCTTCCTTGAATTCGCTGTAAGAGATCTCGTCCTCCACCTTCTTGCTGACGAAATAATTCTGGATGAAGAGGATGATGAGGAAGGCGATCAGGAAATACCAGATCGTAAAATGGGTCTTCTTCAGGGTGGGCTTTTTCCCTCCACGGTCCGAGGGCTCCTTGATTCCCAGGAGATCTCGTAAGTTCAGGGGTTTGTCGTCTTTTTTCATCTTACGAATCTCCAAATACCCTTCGGAAGATATCATCGACATGTCTGAGATGGCTCCCGGCATCGAAGACCGAATCGAGTTCCTCCGGACGAAGGAGGCGTTTGATCGCCTCATCGTGAGAAAGGAGGGTCTTGAAATCCTTGCCTTCTTCCCAGACCCGCATGGCGTTGCGTTGAACGACGCCGTAGGCCTCCTCCCTCGAGAGACCTTTTTCAGTGAGGTGAAGAAGGATCGCTTCCGAGTAGATAAGCCCCCCCATCTTCCCCAGGTTGGTTTTCATATTCTCCGGGTAGACGATGAGATGGTCTACAATCGAGACAAAGCGGTTGAGCATATAGTCGATCAGAATCGTTGCATCAGGGCCAATGACTCTCTCCACGGACGAGTGGCTGATATCCCGTTCGTGCCACAGGGGGATGTTCTCGAGAGCCGCAAGGCTATAGGAGCGGACGAGCCGTGCAAGACCGGAAAGGTTCTCGGCCGAGATCGGATTTCTCTTATGGGGCATGGCAGAGGAACCTTTCTGTCCTTTAGAAAAGAATTCCTCGGCTTCCAGGACCTCTGTACGCTGGAGATGCCTCAGCTCCACGGCAAACTTTTCAATGGAGGAGGCGATGATGGCCAGGGTCGTAAAGAATTCGGCATGGTGATCCCTCTGGACGATCTGGGTTGAGATCGGGGCGGGCTTGAGCCCCAATCGCTTGCATACGAATTCTTCAACGGAAGGAGGGATGTGGGCAAAGGTTCCCACAGCCCCTGAAACCTTGCCGACGCTTATCGCCTCCTTTGCCCTCTCCATACGGATGAGATTTCTTTTCATCTCATCGTACCAGAGGGCCATTTTAAGGCCGAAGGTGATGGGTTCGGCATGAACGCCGTGAGAACGGCCGATCATGAGCGTCTCTTTATGCTGAAAAGCCTTCTTTCGCAATACCTCTAAAACCCTCCGGATGTCCTCAAGGATGAGGTCTGAGGCTTCTTTGAGCAACATGGCGTAAGAAGTGTCGAGAATATCCGAAGAAGTAAGACCGTAATGGAGGTATCGTGAAAGTGGGCCAATCGATTCTCCTACGTTGGTGAGAAAGGCAATGACGTCGTGTTTTGTCACTTTCTCAATTTCATCCACCCGCTGGGCATTGAACGTTGCCTTCCCCCGGATCTCTTTCACCACCTCGGCCGGGATCTTTCCAATCTGGGAAAGGGCTTCACAGACCTGAAGCTCGATTTCAAGCCACGTTTCGTACTTTCGCTGATCCGTCCAGATTCTGGCCATCTCCTGGCGCGTATATCTTGGAATCATTTTCAATCTCCTCTCTCTCATTTTACTGGATGGGGCTGAAAAGTCAATAAAAAACAAGACTTTAAATATTGACAAATTTTCGATTCATAGGCATATTAGGCATATGATTATTATCAAATCATTCCGGGAAATTGAACAACTGAAGAAGGCCAATACCATTGCGGCGCAGGTGCTCCATGAGCTGAAGAGGTGGGTCGCGCCGGGTATAACGACCCGGGAATTGGACCAGGTGGCTGAAGAAATTATCCGTTCGAGAGGGGCCGTTCCCGCATTTAAGGGGTACAGGGGGTTTCCAGCAAGTCTTTGTGCCTCGATCAACGAAGAAGTCGTTCACGGCATCCCCGGTTCACGCAAACTGAATGAGGGAGACATTGTGAGTCTCGATGTGGGCGCGAACCTGAACGGATATTACGGGGATGCGGCAATCACCCTGCCTGTTGGACAGGTGGATCAGGAAGCCCGGAGGCTTCTCCAGGTGACCGAGAGGGCTCTTTCTATCGCAATGGATCAGGCAAGATCGGGGAATCGCCTTTCCGATATTTCTCATGCCGTCCAGGCATGGGTTGAAGGACAGGGCTTTTCCGTGGTGAGGGATTTTGTGGGACACGGCATCGGAAGGAGTTTACACGAAGAGCCCCAGATTCCCAATTTTGGTTCACCCCACCAGGGACCGAGATTGGAAAAGGGAATGGTCTTTGCTCTGGAGCCTATGGTGAACGAGGGGACTTACGAAGTCAGGATGCTTTCTGACGGCTGGACGGTTGTGACAGCCGATGGGAAACGCTCCGCCCATTTTGAGCATACCGTTGCCATCACCGACGGCGAAGCGGAGCTCCTGAGCACCCTTTAAGGCGCAAACAACAAATCCAAATGCCGCGGATCAAAGAAAATCTCCGGTACGATCGTTCTTGGTAGGGGCACGTTGTCCCGCCCCGGGCGGGATGACCCATAGCCTATAACTTATATTTGAACTTCCTCAACAGGTCCTTCCTCCACGCGATCCCATCCTCTTTTTCCATTCCCTTCGGAGAGGAGCCATCGATGACACCGAGGACGCCTCTTCCCTGTTCCGACTGGGCAAGAATCACCTCCACAGGGTTCGCCGTGGCGCAGAAGACGGTGCAGACCTCCTGACACATCTTCACGGCATTCAAGATATTGATCGGAAATGCCTCTTTCAAAAGGATCACAAACGTATGGCCCGCCCCGATCCTGAAGGCGTTCTTCATGGCCCCCTCCTTCAATGCCTCGTCATTTCCCTCCCCCCGGACAAGGCAGTGGCCCGAGGCCTCGCAGAAGCCGATCCCGAACTTGGCATTGGGGACAGCCCCGATAACGACTTCGTAGAGGTCCTCAACGGTCTTGATAAAATGGGTCTGCCCGAAGATGACATTGCATCCCTCCGGAATCTCCAATTGCTCCATCTTCAGTTCCATGGATCACCTCCCCGCCAAATTTGCCAAAATGCCTGGCCGATTGAAATCATGAAAACAAAAAGCCCTTAACCCCAGCCGAAGGATCATTTTGAGGGTCCGTGAGTGCCCTCCGGATATGGGACATTTCTTAATCCTTCACGGCGTCGCTGGCAACGATTTCTGCGATTGCCTTTCCCATCTCCTCTGTTGTCGCATGACCTCCAATGTCAGGGGTTTTGATATTCCTATCGTCAAGAGCGATCTCCATAGCATTCTCGATCGCTCTCGCTGCCTCAGGATAACCCAGATGCTCAAGCATCATCGCCCCGGACCAGATCTGGCCGATGGGGTTGGCGATGCCTTTGCCTGCAATATCCGGAGCAGAGCCATGGACGGGCTCGAACAGAGAAGGGAATTCCCGTTCTGGATTAAGGTTGGCCGAAGGAGCGGCTCCCAGGCTTCCTGCTACGGCCGGCCCGAGATCGGAAAGGATGTCTCCGAAGAGATTGCTTCCCAGAACCACATCGAACCGCTCAGGATGAACAACAAATTGAACGGTAAGGCCATCGATATGGTATTGATCCGTCCTTATGTCAGGATACTCTGAGGAGATTTGCTTGAAGATTTCGTCCCAGTAGGGCATCGTATAGATGATCCCGTTCGATTTGGTCGCAGACGTAACGTGCTTCTTCGGCCTCTTTCTAGCCAATTCAAACGCGAACCGCATCACCCGTTCGACGCCTTTCCGCGTGAAGATCGACTCCTGGATCACCATCTCCTGTTCGGTCCCGGTATAAAACCTTCCACCCACGTTGGAGTATTCCCCTTCGTTATTCTCTCTCACCACATAGAAGTCGATATCTCCTGGCTTGACCCTCTTAAGCGGGCTCTCTATGCCCCTCAGGATTCTCACCGGCCTGAGATTCACATACTGGCGAAAGTCCTTTCTGATGGGCATGAGCAACCCCCAGAGGGAGATATGATCAGGGACGTTCGGGAACCCGACCGCCCCGAGAAAGATGGCGTCGAACTTTTTTAAGATCTCCAATCCCTCAGGAGGCATCATTCGGCCGTAAGAAGCGTAGTATTCACAGCTCCAGGGAAAGGTCTCCCATTCAAGCTCAATACGAAATCTCCTGCAAACGGCATCGACGACCCGCATGCCTTCGGGTACGACTTCTTTACCAATTCCATCTCCTGGAATAACCGCGATTTTATGCATCAATCCTTCCTCCTGTGGCGCTGCCATTTGCCGGCAGTGAATATTGGAAAATGAAAGGGCAACCCGTGATCGCCGAATTGGCCTACAGCAAGAGTTTTCCCTTCGTCACAATCAAATAGCCATCGATCTCGACGGTTGGGCTGAGAATGACCCCATCCAGATGGATTTTGCTTTCCTGTCTTCCTCCAATCGTATGATTATCACCGACGGCGACGTGGACACATCCTCTCAGGATCTTGTCCTCGGCCATATTGCCTTTCATCCTTGACTTAGGGTTCGTGCCAATAGCAAACTCGGCAATGTTGAATGCGTTTTCATCGCCTTCGAGAAGCTTCCTCAGTTGTTGGGCCTCCTTGCCACCTTCGATCGAAATGGCTCTCCCATCCCTTACTTCAAGCCGTATCGGTTCTGTCAGAAGGCCGATCCCATCCATGGCAAAATCGATAACGATGGTGCCCTGGGTTTTTCCTTCAAGAGGCGCGATGGCTGCTTCTCCGCTCGGAAGGGAGGTAAAGGTTCCGGGTTCTGTCGCAATGCCGCCGAGAGCTAGGCCTTTACGTCCCTCTACATAAAAGGTCACGTCTGTGCCTGAATCCGTAACCAGTCTTATTATCTTGGCCTGACCGAGACGTGTCGCCAACCTGTTACTCGTCGCTGAGACCTCATCGTAGTCCGCGAGCATGGCCCCATGAATCATGGAATCCTCATCGATACCACGGAGGATGACGGTGCGCGCTCCGCGCTTGCTGGCTTCCAGCCTTGCCCGGGTATGGGTGATGGCATAGGTGGTCGGTGCCAGGATGACGTCAGCCCCGAGCATTGCCGAGGCGACCACGCGGGGAGGCTCATTGCCATGCATCTCCCGCGGCGTCATCACGGTGAGCACCGTTTCCGCACCCGCCGCGTAAGAAGCCTCTGCAAGGACTTTTGCGATGGAGAAGGTGTTCGTATCTCCCACGATGCAGACGTCTTCACCCGGCTGAATTCGGGCCGTGTGCTGAATGATTTTTTGAGCTGTCCTCATCATCAATATGGATTTCATGAAGCCTCCGTTCTATCCATCGAGATCCCACGATCCCCCGTCCGTCCTCCTGTAAGAGGAGCACGAATCTCCTCTCTTTGAACAAGGGAGGACGGAAGGAATCTTAGTTCCATTATTTCCGGGCTATCCTGCTCAGTTTCGCCTCGACCGCTCTTTTCAGGTCCTCGGGGTTGATGAAGATCTGGCAGCCACGGGTTCCCGCACTGATCGAGATGAACGGAAACTTCATGGCGCTCTCGTCCAGATAGACCGGGTAGCGTTTCTTCGTCCCGATCGGTGACACGCCGCCTCGAATATATCCCGTCAGCTGCTGGATCTCATTGACATGGACCATATCCACCATCTTGTTGCCGCTCACCGCAGCCATGGTCTTCAAATCGAGTTCATCCCCTCCGGGGATGCAGGCTAAAAGAATCCCCACTTTATCACCGCGCGCAACGAGTGTCTTGAAGACCTGTTCCACGGGGAGGTTCACCTTTCTGGCAACGCTCCCGGCAGTTAAGTCAGACTCGTCAACCTCATATTCAACCAGTTTATAGCCGATGTTGAGATTGTCGAGAACCCTCGCTGCATTCGTCTTTTTCATTCTTTCGGCCCCCGCTCCCGCTACTTCCCCAAAGCATACCAGATTTTTCGACAAACTTCACGATCTGCTTGTTCGTCCCCGCGGACCGCGACTCTTCACGCCCAACGCTACTTTCCCCCTGCGAGGGAATCCCCCTGCTTGAATAATTTGCACAATTTCATTAGAATTTTGGACATCTTCTAAAGGCGGGCCACAGATTGGAAGAGCACGGGTCTTATTCCTCGGCGATAAGTCGCATCCTATCCCTCAAAAAGAGCGGAAAGTATCAAGACGCGGAAGACGAGATACGCCACGAACTTGAAAAGAACCCGGATCACCTTCTCCTCAAAGTCAGCCTCGCAGACCTCTATCTCTATCGCGGAAGGCTCGCAGAGGCCCGAATCATCGTTGAGGAGGTTTTGACCCAGGACCCCCAACATCCTCAGGCGCTTGCCGTTTTGGGCGATATCTTTCTCAAACAGCATTCTTTCCAAGAGGCCCTGGAGTGTTATCAGCAGGCCTTCAATCGCGATCCCCGGCCCTATTTGAATCTTAAGACAGCGCGAGTCCTGAAAGAAATGGAGGAGTATGAAGAGGCCCTTCAGGAGCTGAACAAGGCCCTTGTTGTGAAACCTGGAAGCCTCGCCTTTTTGAAAGAGAAGGCCTTCATTCTGAACCGCATGAAAAGATATGATGAGGCTATGGAGACTTATGGAAAGGTCAATGAGATCTCGCCGAATGATCCCTTTGTTCAGAAAGAGATCCTTCGTCTTCGAAGTCGCACACGGCCGGACGAGCAGGTGCTCAAGGAGCTCCAGAGGGTCGTCGGCATGGACTCAAAGAAGGACGATGCCCAGATGCATGGCCTTCTCGCTCAGAAGCTTAAGGAGGCAGGTCAGGTCAGGGAAGCAGTTGCAGAATATGGCACAGCGGCAAAACTGGCTCCTGGCAATCTATTCTTTGTCAAGCAGCAGGGGTTCTGCCTTCACGAGCTGAAGAGATACGATGAGGCCATTCGCTGCCTCTCAGAGGTATTTCGGAGGGATCCCACAGATTTCTTTGTGCGGAGTGCTCTGGAAAAGAGCTTTGGAGCCCGGGGAGATCTGACCGGTCTTCTTGATCTTTATGAAAAGACGTCCCAGTTGCATCGCAGCCAGAAGTTCCTTCTGGGAAAGATCAGGAAGATCAGAAGGCAATTGGGCCACCCACAAGTACCTCCTCTCCCCTCAGAGGGAGAGGATTGAGGTGAGGGGGAACAACCCCCGGACCACCCTCACCCCCACCCTCCCCCGCCAGATGGAGAGGGTCACGGTTCTTCATTCTTCGAGAATGGGTTACTTGTTAGAAAAAAACATCGCGCTTCGTATCGCGCAGAGACGTAGCAGGCCAGGTCTCTACAGAAAGGGATTTCTTGCATACGACGCATACGGACACTGATCAGTCCCTTCTTCAGAGTCGCCAGCTCATGGAGCGGGTTTTCGGGTTCCGTGAGTTTCGGCCCGGCCAGGAATCGATCCTTGATGCCATCTTTTCCGGAGAGGACGTCCTGGTGGTGATGCCCACCGGCGGCGGAAAGTCCCTCTGCTATCAGCTTCCGGCTCTCGTCCTGCCGGGTCTCTCCCTTGTGATCTCTCCCCTCATTGCCCTTATGAAGGATCAGGTTGATTCCCTGAGGGTGATGGACCTTCCCGCCGTCGCGATCCACAGTCTCATGGGGATCGGAGAACAGGAGCAGGTCCTCAAGCAGATCGTCTCCGGAGAGTACAAGATCGTCTATGTCTCTCCGGAGCGGTTCAGAAACGGGGCGTTTCTGAGCGCCATCAGGAAGTGCTCCGTCTCTCTTGTGGCCGTCGACGAGGCCCACTGCATCTCCCAATGGGGCCATGATTTCCGTCCGGACTACCTCCGGATTGGCCGCTCTCTTGATTCGCTCGGGAGACCCCAGACGATCGCCCTCACGGCAACGGCAACCGCCCGGGTCCGGGAAGACATCCTCGAGCAGCTCAAACTGCGGGCCCCTCGCCAGTTTGTCACCGGGTTTGACAGGAAGAACCTCTTCTTTGAGGTCGTTCAGGCAAGGACCTCAAAGGAGAAGCTCCGTCTTCTCGCAGACCGGATCGAGCGCCTTCGGGGTGCGTCTATTGTTTATACCGGTACCCGAAAGAGTGTTGATTCGATCGTTCAAGCTCTTGACCGTGAGGATATCGAAGCCCTCGGATACCATGCCGGGATTGAGGATGACGAGCGAAGTCGTATTCAAGAGGCCTTCATGGAAGGCCGCAGAGATCTCATCGTTGCCACCAATGCCTTCGGAATGGGGATCGACCGTTCCGATATTCGCCAAGTCATCCATTATCAGGTTCCCGGAACCGTTGAGGCCTATTATCAGGAGTGCGGCAGGGCCGGCCGCGATGGGGACGCCTCGTCCTGCATCCTCCTCTTTTCCCCTTCCGACCGCAGGCTCCAGGAGTTTTTTATCGAGATGAATTATCCGGCCCCTGAAACCATTCTGGCCGTTTACCAGGCTCTTCTTCAAAGATCAGAAGACCCCGTATGGCTTACCTACCACGAGATCGGGGCACTGTGCGATCCTTCCGTTGAAGAGATGGCCGTTGGCTCGTCCCTGAAGATCCTTGAGGAAGCTGACATTGTCCATCGTCTCCAACGCTACGAGAACCTATCTGAACTCTATCTCCGCCTTCCTGTTGAAAGGATCCTGAAATCGATGGCCAGGAAGTCCTCTGGGAAAGAGGCCTTCTTGAAGGTCCTTTCAAACCATTACACCGACGAAGAGCTTCGGGAAGGAGTACAGTTTCTTCCCGATGAGCTGATCGAGAAGGCCGGCCTGTCTAAGGAAGCCTTCCGGAGGGTAATTGACGACCTCCAGGAAAAAGACGAAGGAACTTACATCCCTCCTTTCCGTGGAAGAGGTGTCCGACTCCTTTCCCGAATCGTTCCCGCGGAGCTTCCGATCGACTTTCAGAAGCTTCATTTTCGGAAGGCATACGAGCTTGAGAAGCTCAGCCAGATGATGGCCTACGGAACATCGGCCCGGTGCCGCAGGGCTTTTCTCCTCGAATATTTCGGCGAATACTCTCCCTCCCACGACTGCGGCGGATGCGATCAATGCCGGGATCGGAAAGCGAAAGGCAACGCCCCGGAGGAGCCGGGAGACCCCCTTCTGGCCATCAAGATCCTGAGCGGGGTGGCCCGTCTGAAGAGTCGATTTGGCTTGGGCATGGCCGTAAAGATGCTGACCGGCTCGAAGGAAAAAGCGATCGGTCAATTCAGGTTGGATCGGCTTTCCACTTACGGGCTCCTTTCCGAATTTAACCAGGAGCAGGTTGAGAACTGGATCCACGAGCTGATCGGCCACGGGCTTTTGAAGCAGGAGTTTGCCGAGCTCGGAGAGAAGAGCTATCGGGTTCTTCTTCTCACCCCAAGAGGACAGGAGGCTATGAAGAAAATGGAGAAGATCCCTCTTTCTTCAGTTCCCTCGAAAAGGAGGGTGGAGGATATTCAAGTCCCGGGAGAATACCCGAAAGACCTCTTCAATCGGCTGAGGGAATTGAGGATCGATCTCGCCCGGTCTCAGAGGCTTCCTCCTTACTGCATTTTTCAGGATCGAACCCTTCGAGATATGGCAGCCAGACTTCCGGACACGCCCGCAAAAATGAGGTCCATCGTCGGCGTGGGGGAGGTGACGTTCGCGAAGTATGGACAACGTTTCCTGGATGTAATCACGACTTTCCTGAAAGGAAGGGGCGAGGCGGATTCGACCCGGTCGTAATCTGTCTGCGTCATCTACGAAAGCATTCAACAAGGATTATTCAGATATTATCCCCCTTGCCCGCTTGAGGCAGGATCGCCATGTCATTGCGAGGGAGTGAAGCGACCGAAGCAATCTCACAAGGCGCAAAAGGCAAAGAGATTGCCGCGCTCCCTTTCAGTCGCTCGCAGTGACAAAAAGGGAGTACAGGAGATTGAACAGTGACGACGATTGGTGACCTTATCGAGGTCCCGGAAATCAGGACCGTTATTCAGCTCAAGGATCTGAGGGAGTCCCGTCTCAGGGAGATGATCCTCCATTCCTTTGTCGTGACCTCGGAGGTGATGAAGAGCCTCGAGATGATCCTCACCTCTCTTTCAGGAGCTGAGGGCCGTGGCGTCTTTCTCAAGGGCCATTTCGGATCAGGGAAATCTCATCTGTTGAGCATGGTGAGCCTCCTGCTCCGCCACCCCGACTCCTGGAGCGTTCTTCTCGGCCAGGAGCCCGGGCTTGAGCGTTTCAGAACGAACCTTCAGGCGAGGAATCATCTCGTCGTCGAAACTTCTCTGATCCAGCACCGGGGAACGGAGTTTCTGGAGGACATCTTCCTGCGGGAGATCTTTCAGGAGCTCTCTTCCCATCTCGGCCACTCTTTCGAAGGAACGGACTCCCGCCCGGAAACATTCCGCCAGATTCAGCGCACCATTCGATCCCTTGGATTTTCCGGCCTCGTCCTTCTGGTCGATGAACTTTCCGAGTTTCTCCGTTCCAAACCGGATGCCCACGCCTACCACGAAGACATCCGTTTCCTTCAATACCTGGGAGAGGAGGCTTCCTCTTTTCCCCTCTGGATCGTCGCATCCCTCCAGGAGTGGATCGAAGAAACAGGAGAGATCAATCAGGACACCTTCAATAAGATCAAGGACCGTTATCCCGTCCGGATCACGCTGGGTCGCTCTCACATCGAAGAACTCGTCTCCCATCGCCTCATCCGGCATCGCCCGGAAGCTGACGAGGAGATCCGGGCGATTTTTCAGGGCCTCAGGCGCTACTTTCCCTCGTTTCCCGTTGAAGAATCGAGATTCCTCCGTCTCTATCCCATCCATCCCGCCACCATTGCCCTTCTCGATCGGCTGAGACCTCTCTTCTCCGAACATCGCGGGATCGTCGACTTCATCCATTACAGATTGAAGGGGGATGGGGAAAGAGGAATCCCTTCGTTCCTTGAAAGACCGGCTCAGGAGCTTCTCGGTCCTTCAACCATTTTCGATCACTTTCTCCAGCGCATACGGGAGATGGCCGAAACACAGCCTTTCGTGGAGAAGGGGTTCGACTACTATCACGATGAAATCCCCCGGATCTTTCAGGACCCGGATCAACAGAAGGTGGCCCTGGAAGCGGTGAAACTTCTCATCCTCTTTGCCATCTCTCCGGTGAAGGCGAAGTATACGGCCCGCCACATGGCTGAAATGATCCTTTTCAGGGTGACTGATCTCGAAGGGGAGATCAACTATCAGTATGTCCGTGACATCCTCGATCGGCTTGCACAGGAAAGCTCCTATCTTTCCCTGACACCTGGAAAGGGTCCCTTCGATGACCAATTCAGCATCACCCTTAAAGCCGATATCTCCGGTATTATGGGCCGACGGATCAAACAGGCCATTTCGGAGATCTATCCCGAGGATCGCCGTCTCTTTGAGCGACTTCTTCCTCTGGCTGAGTCGCCTCATCTTCCCTTTGCCGGTTGGGCAGAGCAGAGGCAGCAGAAGGTTTCCATGCTGTGGGAGCACACGCGACGAAGCGGAAGAGTTCTTCTCCGTCAGATTGACGAAATCCCCCTGACCGAGATAGAGGCCCTCGTCCATGAGTGGAATGGAACAGAGGAAGATTATTTCCTCTTCGTGGGAACGACCCACGGTGTGGCGGAGCAGTACAGGCACGTCCGTGAGGTCTTATTGCCTGATCTGAGACTAAAACACCCCGGCACCTTTCTCTTCTGGGTCCCTGCCGGAATGAACGAGGAAGAGGGGGAATGGATGAAGGAAATGCTCTCGGCCCTTCTCCTCGGCGAACGACAACGCGAAGAGTTTCACGAATACGGCAGGGATGGTCAGGACTTCTTAAAAAATCTCCTGAACAGCGGCCGGAAGAGACTTGGAGAGATTCTTACGAAGGCCTATTTCAGCGGCCTTCTCCTCTGGGATGACAGGCAGATCGAGCTTTCCGCCTACGGATATCTCTCCCAGGAAAAATTTCTTGAGGAGTTCATCCCACCCCTGCTCACCCGGAGGTTCCCCAAACATAACAGGGTCCATCCCTTTATGGAGGCCCTGTCTCCGACGATCCTCCCGAGCCTGCTCAGGGATTTCTTCGCCACCGGAATCGTTGAAGTGGATGACCGGTCAAAATTCGGCCTTCGGACAATCGTCGAAGAGGTCCTGAAGCCCATGGGCCTCATCAAGAAGAGAGGCAACCAGTATCTCCTTCACGTTGAGCCCCGGACGAATGATCTCGCAGAATACTTCCTCTCCCTTCTGGACAAGGAGCCCCAGTCTCTGGAGACCCTGTACTGGACGGTCCGAAAGGGAGATTACGGTCTCACCCGAAATCAGTTCGAACTCCTCGTTTTCGCCCTGCTCTTTTCCGGAAGCATCCTGGCTTCCCAGGGACAGAGAACCAAAGGGCTGGAAGAGATCTCCCGAACCGGTCTTCAGGGAGTCACCATCCTGGGAAAAGGGGAGATTCTCGGTGAAGGGCTTCGGCAAGCCATACCCGATCATCCTCTCATTCCCGAGAAATTCCGGAAGGGGACCTTCACCCTGCCATCTCAGGATGCGCTGTGGAATGAGATCAAAGCCCGCAAGGGAGCCGAGGTCGAATCTCTGAAAACCCTTCTCCAAAGACTCAGATGGGCCTCATCCTTTCAGGCCCTGAAGAACCTTCCATGGGATTCTTTCCAGAAGGATATCGAAGACATCCTCAATCAGTGGGACGAGGTGAAGGTGAACTTCCCTCCGAGGGAAGGACTCGAGCGTTTTCTATCAGCCTCTTTAAAGGAGCCTTCCTTACCTGAAAAGCTTGAACGTCTCGAAGGACTCAGGGCCTTCTTCGACTATGTTGAAAGGATCCTTTTTGTCCATCAGTACCTTACCGATCCGCGCCTTTCTATCCCTGATCGTCCGACTTATACGTCCCTGAGGGAAGAGCGGGACGGACTGCCCCGTTTTTTTGAGGCGGGAAATATCTCTATCGATGAGGAGAAGATTCAAAGCCTTCTCGATCGGTTTCAGAAGTTCCGGGAGACATACATCCAGGCCTATGTGGAAGCCCACCGAAAGAACCGTTCCGAAGATCAATTTGTTCCCTATGAGAAGCTCCGTCAATCGAAGCGCTACCTTCTCCTGACCCGCCTTGACCAGTTGGAGATGGTCTTCGTCCAGCACAATCGAAGCTCCATAGATAAGGCTCTCACAGCGGTTCTTTCCGCTCAATGCGGCGCCCCGGTCATTGAGTCCCTCCAGAGCAATCCCCTCTGCCGCTGCGGATACGCCCTCGGAGAAGGAACCGTTCTTACTCCTGCCCGAGAAATCGAAGAAGCAATTGATCTTGGGATCAGAGAGACAGTCGAGGCCCTCCGTTCTTCGACGTATCAGGAGAAGCTCCTTCCCTATCTTAAAGGGCTTGAGGAAATCGGAGAGAAGGAGAAGGCCTCCGCGATCCAACGGCTCCTCAGCCTTTCTTCCGAAAGGAGCGAAGCATTTTTTCCGAAGTTCGATGAGGCGCTGACGCCCGCAGTGATCCACGAAATCAACGAGGCCTTTCGAGGAAGGGTCGTTGTGGTGAGTCGAAATCTTGATGAGCTTTATGCATCTCTGATCCGCCGCAGATATACCCTGCCCCAGATCAAAAAGATCCTGCGGGAATGGCTGAGGGAAGACCAGATCTCCGAAGGAACTTTTGTTCATTTCGTCAGTCAGGATGAGGAAAGATCCGGCTCCCCGGGTGAGAAATGAGAGCCGGTGATTCGGAGCCATTCCACATGGACGGAGCGATTCCCGATCGCTCCGCTTTCCGAAGAGGACGCTCTAATCCAATAGGTACAGGGGAAGAATTGATCTCCGTAGGGGCGACCCTCGCGGTCGCCCGCCTTTTCAAGGAAGCCTTCAGCGTGTCGCCTGAACAGCCCCCGATCTCACCTGCGCCCGGAGGATCGGTCCCCGTTCATATTGGCTTGGTGCACTCCTGCACGATCTTCCTGAATTCCTGGTCGGAGATGGAGGCCTTCTGCTCAATCGACCTTTTCTTGACCATTTCGAGGATTTTCAACGCCATCTCCCCTGGTACGGGAGGGAGGCCCAATTGGTTCACCTTGTATTCGATGGAGGCTTTTCCGCTTTTCTTCCCTATGACGAATTCCCTCTTGCTCCCTACGACGGTTGCCAGGATCTTGCTGAGATCCATACCCCCTCGTTCGATCAGCTTCGTCTCCATGGGAATGACCATTCCGGCCTCTGTGGCGAAGACCCGGCTGCCTGCGAGGGGTTTGTTGGCGAATAGGGGCAGGTTGGATAGGGATTCGACGAGTCTGCAGAGTTCAACCGTCTTCTCATACTTGACGCCGACGTCGATTCCCATCAGGAGGCGCAGATTAAGAGCCACCTCTTCGAGCGGTGTATTGCCAGAGCCTTCTCCCAGGCCATTCACGCAGGTGTAGACCACCTCGGCTCCTGCGCGAACACCTGCCAGCGCATTAGCCGTTCCGAGTCCTAGGGTGTTGTGCGGGTGTATCCCGAGAGGGAGATCAGTAAACTCCCTGACCTTCTTCACCAGCCTGTAGGTGCCTTCGGGAGAACAGACCCCGAACGTGTCCGCCAGGCCGATGGCATCGACAGAGCCTTCCGAAGTTACCTTTGTCAGGATATGCCTGAAATAGTCAGGGTCCAGTTGAGTGCTGTGTGGAAAGAAGGCGGTGATGTGCATACCGTTTTTCTTGGCATAGTTGGAAACGTTGATCATCTTGGATGTGGCATCGTCGATCGACCAGCCTAATACCCCGAGAAAATTGGGGTGCGTCCAGATTTCCTGAACAATCGCTTTAATACCGGCTTCCAAGCATCTGTCGATGTCCTCCCGGACAGACCTGCAGAACCCGACAATTTCCGATTTCAGCTTCATCCCGGTCAACGTTTTCGCCGCCCGGAAATCGTCATCGGAAACGGAAGGCATGATCTCGATACGATGGGCGCCGTACTCGTTTAAAGCGAGCCCAATCCTTACCTTGTCATGCTCATTGAAAACAACCCCGGCAAGCTGTTCGCCGTCGCGGAGCGTCGTGTCATGGAGAAGAACCTTTCGCCCCATTCCCTGATCCCTGTCAGGGGTATTGTAGTCGCTGACGTTCCACCAATAGTTCGTCCAATCCATTGTCGTCTCCTTCCTTTCAGAGTGTTAACACTTTAGCTCTTTGAGATAGAATTACAGACAACATCCTTAAAAGAATCTCTCCTCCCCTCGTGGGAGGAGATTAAGAGGAGGGGGGACCGGATATTCCATTAGTCCACCCTCTCCCTAACCCTCTCCCATCGAAGGGAGAGGGGACTGAGGCTCGAAAATTTCAAGTGTTTTTGAATCGCCTTTCAAACAGCTAATGGGTTACTCAGAGTGTTGATTTTCGATGGGGATCACTTCTTACGCGGAGCAGGAGATCCCCATTTTTCAAGCCACAATTTCTTCACTTCCGGATTAACCGCGTAAAGCGGGAATTCTCCCCTCAGGGCTTGCGCAACCTGAAGCATGGGCTTTCGGAAGAGCTCCGCCTCGGAGAGCGTAGAATAATAGGCTGAATGGCCGGTGAGAATGACATTCTGCATTGCGAGAAGAGGATTGTCCGTATTTGGGGGCTCGTCCGCGGTCACATCAATCCCCGCTCCCGCAATAAGGCCTTCCTTTAGAGCCCGGATCAGCCCGCCCTCATCAACACATCCCCCCCTTGATGTGTTGATGAAATAGCACGTGGATTTCATCTTCCTGAATTGATCATACCCGATCATTCCATTCGTCTCTTCATTAAGCGGCGTATGGAGGCTTATAAAATCCGATTCCCTGAGCAGCGTATCCAAGGCCACCGGCTTTACTCCTCGGGTTTCCATCACGGCTTCGAGAACATAAGGGTCATAAGCAATCACCCGCATCCCCAATCCTCTCGCCTTGAGGGCGGTGGCTGTCCCGACTTTTCCGAGACCGACGATACCCAGCGTCTGATCGCGCATCCGAAACACGGGATAGGCAATCTCCATCAAACTGTTTTTATCCCGAGTGAAGACAACCGGCTTTGTTCTCATTGCTCTATCCGTCTGAAATAGCTTACGGCCGAGGGCAAGCATCAGCGCGACGGCATGGGAAGAGACCTCATCGAGACAGTAATCCGGAACATTGGTAATCACGATACCCAATTCTGACGCAGCCGCTACGTCCGTGGTATCGAACCCTATAGCAATACCGGCTACAATCCTGCAGTGATGGAGGGCCTGCAACACCCGGCGGGTCAGTGGGTGAAACGATACGATGGCAACGAGGGCATCGGCGTCTTTGGCGTTAGCGATCAACTCATCTTCGGTCATCCACATTCCCTTCGTAAACGTGGCGTCCAGTCCGGTTAAGCATTCTTCTCCTAAATCCACTCCTGGGGTTGGGCAGGCATGGACCACTTTATAGCTCATCGATAGATGCCTCCTTGTTTAAAAATCGCCTATCAACGGAAACAGCGGCTGTCTCACTGCCATTTTGATCCCGGGAGCTCTTTCCTATCTGGCCCCGAGATACATTTCCATAAGCTCCTTGTTTTTCTTCAACTGCGTGGCCAGACCTTCATACACGATCGATCCTTTATCAATGGCATAGACGCGATCGCTGATGTTCAGCGCAAACTCTGCGTTCTGCTCCGTGAGAAGGATGGTGAGACCTTCTTCCTTCAGTTCCTTGATTTTACTTCCAAGGGTCTGGATGACGACAGGTGCAAGGCCAGCCGTCGGCTCGTCCAGTAAAAGCAATTCCGGGGCTCCCATCAGTGTTCTGGCAATCGTCAGCATCTGCTGCTCCCCGCCGCTCAGGGTTCCCCCTTTTTGCCCTTCCAGGTCCCGCAGTTTTGGGAACAGTCCGTAGATCTCTTCGAGCATTATCTTGCTTTTCTTATCCCGGCAGCCCAGCTCCAGGTTCTCTTTGACCGTCAGGTCTGAAAAGATCCAGCGGTGTTCCGGTACGAAACCGATCCCCAGCCTGATGATCTGGTAAGACTTAAGGCCCGAAACCTCCTGCCCCTTGAACTGCACACTTCCCGCTCGTGGCCCGTTCAGGCCGACGATACTCGCAAGGGTTGTTGTCTTCCCTGCCCCATTCCTTCCAAGTAATCCGGCCACCTCACCCTTTTCAACGTGCAGGGAGACGCCGAAGATCGCCTGAAAGATGTCGTAATAGGTATCCATCCCCTTAACATCAAGCAACATGGCCTTCTCCGAAGTAGACCTTTTGGACCCTGTCGTTGGCTTTGATCTCCGCGGGTGTCCCTGCGGCGATGACCGCGCCGAAATTCATCACCGTAATGTAGGCCGCTATGCCGAAGACCATATCCATCTTATGCTCCGTAAACAAAACCGTCAGGGCCTTTTCCATCGAAATCTTCCGGATGAGATCGATCGTCTCATTTGTTTCGAGAGGAGACATACCGCAAGTCGGCTCATCGAGAAGCAAGAGGTCAGGGTTCGATGCAAGCGTAATCCCCAATTCGAGCCTCTTTCTGTCTCCCGCGGCCAGCACCCCGGAGAGCTCATGAGCCCTCCCGCTCAATCTCACCATGGAAAGGATTTCCTCTGCTGGGTCCACGACGAGTCTTCTCGCATCGGAAAAGAGGTTCAAGCCATACCCCTTCGAGAACAGGACGGCAGCCTGGACGTTTTCAAAGACCGTCAGACGGGGGAATATCTTTGTTACCTGGAAAGACCGTCCCATGCCCATTTTGACCAGCGTCTGGGGCCGGTAGCGGGTGATCTCCTTATCCTTAAAAAAGATCGAGCCTTCATCGCACCGGTAATATCCGCTGATCAGATTAAACAGGGTCGACTTCCCGGCCCCGTTGGGTCCGATAATGCCGTGAATCTGGCCACGCGTGACCTGCAGATCGACCCCGGCGACCGCCTTTACACCGCCGAAAGATTTTCTTAACCCCTTGATTTCCAACAAAGCCATCGACTTCTATTCCCCTTTTGTCCAGGCCCTGTACTTATCAAGCACCAGTCCTCCAACACCTTTCGGGCAGAAGAGGACGATGAGAATCAGGATAGTTCCCATCGTGAAGAGCCAGTACTTCATATACGAAGTGACGAAGGAGCTGAGGAGAATCATTATCGCGGCTCCGACTGCAGGCCCGAGAAACAGGTTCATCCCGCCCAGGACGCTCATCAGGACGACTTCTCCAGAAAACGTCCAGGAAAGGATGTCCGGTGCGACGGACGTTTCAAGAAAAGCGTAGAGAACGCCCGCGATGCCGGCGAAAAAGGCCGAGGTCACGAAGGCGATGAACCTGTATTGCTGCCCCTTCATTCCAATAAAGGTGGCCCTGACGGGGTCCTCCTTCAGCGCTCTCAGGAGCAAACCATAAGGCGATTTCACGATCCTCCAGACGACATAGAGGCAGAGGACCGTGACGGCCAATGCAAAGAAATACAAATTGATGTAGCTTGCCTCAGTAGAGATAAAAGCGGGGACTGGAATCCCCTGAACCCCGTCATCTCCGAAGGTCAGGCTTCGCCACTTGAAGGCCGCTGTGTAGGCGAGCTGACAGAAGGCAATGGTGATCGTTGCGAAATAGAAGGCCCCCTGGACGCGGACGCTGAAGAAGGCTGCGATCATGCCCGCAATGGCAGCGGCAAGAGGTCCGGCCAGCATCGCCAGGACGGGAGGACAGGAAGCCTTTACCAGGAGGAGGGCGCAAGTATATGCGCCGATCCCGAAAAAGGCGGCGTGGCCGAGGGACATCATCCCTCCATACCCCAATACCAGATTGAAACTGGTCGCAAAAAGTACCCAGATGAGGACTTTCACGGTCAAAAAGAGATAATAGGAGGAAACCCCTTTCTCGAGAATAAAGGGAAGAAGGACCAGGAGAAGACCCAGCGTGGACCACACCGGCCATCGCACGCCCTTCTTTTTGGGGTGTTCCTTTTCCTCTCTTGCTGGGTTCATGGTTTCCGTGTTCATTATGATGCGATCTATACCTTGATCTGAGATGACTTGCCCAAGAGCCCATTTGGCCTGACGACGATAATGATCCCGCCCAGGATAAAAATGAAAGCCATTGCATAGTTCGGCAGTACGAGAATTCCGAAAGAGTACATCATGCCCGCAATCAAGGCCCCCAGAAGAGCTCCCCAGACATTTCCCAGCCCGCCGATAATGGCGACCGTGAAACATTCAGCGATGATCTCTGTATCCATCCCCAGGGAAATCCGGACAGCAGGCGCTATGGCTGCGCCTGCCAGTCCGCCCAGGAAAGTGGCCATCATGAAGACAATGGTAAACAGACGATTCGCGGGATAGCCGAGGAGTCCCACCATCTCTCGATGCTCTGCAGCACCCCGGATCAATTTCCCGAACTTTGTCCTGTTGAGCATGAGCCACATCACAATGGCGATTGCTCCGCCAAGACTGATAATGAAAAGATGGTAGGCCGGAAACTGATGGCCGAGAAGATTGACCGAACCCGCCATGTAGGACGGGAGACTGACCATCCTCAGGTCGACCCCCCAGATCATTCTCACTGCGTCGCTAAAGACGAACACCAGGCCGAAGGTGAGAAGCATCTGCAGCAGGTGTTCCTTTTCGTAAATGCGGCGAAGCAGGGCGACCTCGACCACCCCTCCCAGAATAGAGGTCAGGATCGGAACGATGAGAAAGGCCGCCCAAAAACCAAACGGTCCCGCCAGCAGGAAAGTCGAGGTATAGGCTAAATAGGCGCCTACCATGTAGAAAGAGCCGTGGGCAAAATTGATGACCCGCGCGACTCCGAAGACGAGGGTCAGGCCTGAGGCCATGATGAAAAGAATCATGGCTCGGCTGAGACCGCTCACAAATTGGGCAAAAAGAAGAGAGTCAAAAGCCGTCATTGCATATCACTCTTGTCCAAAATAGGATTCCCACCGCAGAGTCGCCGAGGGCGCAGAGAAGGTAGTTTTTCTATTTGGCGGCAAGAGACCGCCAAATAAAAAGCTCTCTGTCGATAAGAACATGTATCTCCTGCAGCCCTATCGCCATTGGACGTCACCTGAATCGATTGGCGAAAAGGACATCCCCCTGCGATCTCTGCGCCTCCGCGGTAAACCTGCCATCATCGATCGACACACTACTTACGACCCTTTCTCACCGCAGCGATCTCCTCGCAGGAAGGAGCAATCTCTTTTGTGGAAGCCGTATAGATATCCTTCATCACGGGAAAGGGATAGTTCGGAAGGTTAGCGAGCTGCCCCCAGAAGACCGGGGCCACCACCTGATGATCGCAGGCCCGCATGGTCATGGGGCCGCTGGCGGTCTGAAGGGTGAACCCCTCCATGGCTTTGATGACATCTTCCGTCTTCGCGCTCTTGGCCTTCAGCATCGCTTCCGTGAGAAATCTGGCGCCCGTGAATCCGGCAAGCACCGCCTCCGCTGCATAGTGCTGAGGCTCCCCTTTCTTGGTCGTATAGTCAAGATACTTTTGAAGAAACTCTTTGTTTTCCGGTGTCTCGGGATAGTACCAGAGGTAGCTCAATCCCGAATAGGCCCCGACAGGATAGCTCTCCTTTAAGACTTGCGCGAATACGGGATCGGCCAGCCAATAATGGAAGTACGCTACTTTGTCGAAGAGACCGAACATTTTCGCCTGTTTCGGGAAAGGCACGTGCGAAGCCCCTCCAAAGCATCCAAAGACAGCCTCTGGCTTCTGTGCCATAACGGCACTGAGATAAGGAGTATAGTCGGTCTCTCCCAACTTGGTCCATGATTCCCCTGCGATCACCGCGTCCGGATTCTTCTTTTTCAGGCCAATCTTAAAGTTATCCGCAAGGGAATGGCCCAGCTCGAAATCATCCCCGATGATGAACCACTTTTTGAAAGGCTTGGCACCTGCGAAGGCGCCGCCCGACAGCCCTATTATATCCGCACTTTGGCAGGATCGGAAAACATAGGGATGCCCCATTTCGCCGGTAATGCGGTGGCTATAGGCGGCATGAACCATGAAGATCTTTTTCTTGGTCCTTGCGAATTCCGACACCGCGAGAGCACCGCCGCTGTTGATTGTGCCCGCAAGGAAGTCCACGTTCTCTTTCAGGACCAGTTCTCGTGCGTGGGCCAATGCCTCATCCGCCTTGAACTTGTCGTCTCGTGTAATGATCTCGATCTTGCGCCCATTCAGTCCGCCTTTGGCGTTGAACTCGTCTATTGCCATCTGCCAGCCGTTGAGAGCCTCCTTCGTAACAAAGGCAGCTGCCCCGGTGTAAGAATCGATGATGCCGATCTTGATTGGCGCCGGAGCAGCAAAGCCTGGTTGTGAGAGAAAAAGGGTGATGAAAAACAGAGCGGTAAGTACAAACAGACACGAATGAATAGATCTCCTTTCGATTTTCATGTTACTTCCTCCTTTCGATAAATGGGTCGGCTTTCCGCAGACCCTCTTCTTCGTTCATCACTTCCGCGGGGTAGGGCCTGACTTTTCCCCTTTTCTCACTTTCTCCAGAAGCATCTCGGCGCGAACCGGATTGAGCACCCCGCATTTACAGCATTTAGCCATGATTCTGGCCGCTTTCTTCGGAGTTATTCTCCGGACCTTCACTTGATCGATCAATTTCCGAAGGAGGTTGAAGGAGATCATACCGTGACCGCACATCGTGTTGAGCTGCAAGATCTCCCTTTCCGGCAGTCTGTCCGTTGATCCCCAGAAGCCGAGGGAGTGCTCAAGGCTGTGCCTTTCGATCCCTGCCCTTCGGCAGCAGGCCTGAACCTCTTCCAGGAGTCCGCTGATGTTGATGGAGAGTCCGAGGTCCGCTCGAATCAACTCCTCCACCACCTTCTGAAGGGCATCGAGGTCCGTGAATACGGCAATGGCTCCCATCCTGTCTTCCTGGTCAGCGATCAACTTTTCGATGTCCACGCCGTCCTGGTAAATATTTCCGTGCTTGGTATCGCTCGCGTTAACGGGGTGATATTTCGAGCAGATCCTGATGAATTCCCGGATCTTCGGGCCGGACCCGTCGCGCGTAATCCCTCTCGCCGTGTGGGCGAAGATGATATAATCATTCTTCAAGCTCTCCAAAGGGCCCTGTCGATGCAATGTATGAGTCATGGATCAGTTCTCCTTAAATAGGGGTCGGCCCAATCCGATATTCGTCTTTCCGTTGGGCGAAAGTGTATAGCCTGCCTTCCTCACCCACTCCTCGTGCGGGGCGGATCCGTCGGGGAGGCACCTGGATGCAACTCCCACACTGATGATCGTATCGACCTGGCTCTGGACCTCTTGTAGGGTGTGAAGGAATACCGGGATCCTCTCCAGTCTTATCTTCATCTCGATAATGGCCGAGAGGACCTTTTCATTGAGAACATCGTCCTTCATTTTTCCGGTTTCGGTGTCCGCCATGAGCTGGGTCACGGGGTTCTCCTTTTCAAAGTTGGGCTTAAGCTTCGCAAGGGCCATGGCCACCTTTTCGATATCCCGGAAAAAGGCACCTGTTCCGGGTCGTCCGATCTCGACAACCAGCCCTGCGTCTCCCTTTCTGAGCCGCCCGGTGACATCGTTGGTCTTCATCTCGTCGGTCCCTCTTCCCGGTATGCCCGTCCCCGGGTGAACGGTCGTTGGGTCGCTGAAGGCGGCCCGCACCCCTCTCGGCCACTTCAAATCAGGAGGAGTAAGGGCTCCGGTGGGACAGACATCAACCTCCGCCAGATACCCTAAGCGGAGAGAAGAAAGAATTTTTCGAATGGCCCGGACGAACCACGGCAAATAGCCTTCGTTTCTCAAAACCCGATAACAGGTAAAACACTCCACGCACTCATCCTGATTGACGACGGATTTCCCGTCTTCGTCAAGGTAGATCACGCCCATGGGACAGACCGCATGACAGTTGCCGCATCCTACGCATTTCTTCTTGTCGATTTCCATTTCTCCTGTCCTTCTCCTTCACAAGTGGTTCAGACTCTTTCGAAGCTCATTACATTACTTCAGGACCCCCATTTCAGTGAGGAATTCCCTATATATTTTTTCCTGGTCTATGATAAACGCAGTATATTCCTTATAGCCCACCCAGGCATGGCTGAGCATGTGCCTATCTAAATAATTCCGCTTCCAGGCTGCCGTTTCGGTGACGCGCTTCAGCATGTTTTCATAGAAGGCGATTGTTTCCTCCGGGATCCCCGAAGGTGCAACAACACCCCGGAAGAGATAGAAGGTCACGTCATATCCCTTCTCTCTAAACGTCGGAACATCGGGGAAAAGCGAGATACGGATTTCCTTGGCGATAGCGATGGGCCTTACCATTTTGGCCTCCCACTGAGGGGCGAATTCGCCGGGATTTGCCCAGATCATCTCCACGTGTCCGCCCAGGAGGGCGGTGACACATTCTCCGTCGCTGTTGAATGGAATTTAGCGAAACTTGATGTTTGCGGCCTTCTCGAAAGAACGGGCACACATCCGGTCGTCCCCCGTGGCCATTGTCCCTCCAACCGTCATTCCTCCCGGCCTCTTCTTCGCTTCGGCCACGATATCCTCAATCGTCTTGAAAGTGGAATCGACCTTTACAACGATCAACTGTTCATCGACGACAAGGTTCGCAATATTCGTCATGTCACGAAAGGCAGGGACACTTTTCCCCGCGGTCAATGGCCCGGCCAGGGAGACAAAACACATCAACAGATGGGGATTGCCACGCTGTTGAACAACATTGGTCATCCCGATTGTGCCACCTCCTCCGGGCTGATTGACGACCATAATAGGAACAGGACACAGCTTCTCGGACTTGACGATGCTTTCAATAGACCGGATGAAGATATCGCTTCCGCCCCCTGGCGCATAAGGGACCACGAACTGAATGGGCTTGGAGGGCTTCCACTCTCGGGCCGCCTGTGCGCCGTGGGAACAGGCAAAGACTGTCAGTATGATCGACACCGCAATCTGAAACGCTCTTTTCCCGAACAGGCTTGGTCCCATTTCTCATTCTCCTTCCTTGGTGGATTTCGCTGCGTCTTTGTTGTTGGCGCCCCTCGTCTCCCCAAAAGGGACCGAGGTCATTTATCTGTGTAGATGGTTTCAAATGCCTTTTTGAGATGTCTTTCCACCGCATCCATGGCCGTCAGGGCGTCTCTCCTCTCAATCGCCTCAAGAATCGCTCGGTGACCTTCTACAGCACCCTTGACCGTATCATAAGAGGTTTTCATCTGTTTCCAGATCCTCAAGACGGCATGATTGATGACAGGCCATGCCATATTTTGCAGGATCTTATTACGAGCCGCTTCACAGAGGGCAAGATGGAACTCTTCATCCCCTTCCGTCGCTAACCGGACGTCAGCCGGATCCGATTCAAGCGATTTTTCCATCTTGCGGAGGGCTTTTCTCAGGATTTGGATATCCTCTTCCGTCGCTTTCTGGGCGGCATACTTTGCGATACCCATGTCCAGCACGCTGCGGACTTCATAGATGCTGTGGACGGTCTCCCTGTCCAGGGCAATGTTCAAAGCATCGTTTTTGACCATGATACCCGGGTTTTCATTCACAAAAGTCCCTCGCCCCTGTGACACGGTCAGGACGTTTATTCCTGATAGTGCTTTGATGCCCTCCCGGATGGCTGTCCGGCTGACCCCGAGCATCTGGCAGAGTTGAGATTCCGACGGAAGCTTGCCCCCCACCTTGATCTCTCCCGTGGAAATCAAGGCCAATAGTTGCTCTGAAACTGCTTCTGAAATGTTAATTTTCTTAATATTTTTCATATATTACAAACATGTATGATGATATTACGTATGATTTTCAGATAATGTACACAAATTCTCTTTATTTGTCAAGAAAAAAATTGGGCCTTTGTCAAAAAATGGGCGTAAAAAAATTAAGGGAGGAAGGACGGAAACCCGTTACGCCTACACCCTCATTGAAACCCCTCCGGCATTGCCTTCGGGACAATCACTCCCACAAGCATTCAGGTCCAGTCGAGTAATACCCCTTCTGGATTGACCCGCGGCGGTTCCGGATTGATGATCGAGAACACAACCAACACCACCAACTCTGGCTCGAAACAGGACAATACTTTCTGGACCAGCAGCAGCCTCTCCCCCAACACCAGTTACAGCTTTCGCGCTAAGGCTAAGAATGGCGATGGGATCGAGACAACCTATTCTTCCTCTGCTGCAGCGTATACGCTCGCTAATGTCCCGGGAGGTGCACCCTTTTCCAATGTCACGTATGATTGTATACAGATCAACTGTACCGCCAATGGAAATCCCGCCGGAACGATGTACTTTCTTGAAAATATGACGGATGGAACCTTCTCTGGATGGATTGTCAGCACTTCGTGGACAAACTGTGGATTGACTCCTGGTACTACTTACAGTTTTCGTGTCAAAGCAAGAAATCAGAACCTGGTTGAAACGGACTGGACTGCGCTGGGAAGCCAGACCACCATTCCTTCGGGTTATTCCATTTCCGGAGCCGTCTTCGACAAATCAGGCCACAATATATACCCGGTGTCCAGGTTTGTTTCCGAGACAAGCTCGGAGGCGACATCCGTCCGTGTGCCACGACGGATGCTGCCGGTTACTACGTCCAATACGGGTTTCAACCTTACGACAAGAAAAAGAAGAATACGATTTATGTCACCCCGTTGAAGCCAAGCGTCAAATTCAGTCCCAAGAAGAAGACAGTTAAAATTCTAACGGATGTGTTCATCAATTTTAAGGCGACGGCGTTGAAACGGTGATGGGGCGAGAAAGAACCGGGTTGCGACAGAAGGAACATAGGTTCTAAAACAACTTAAAAAGGCAAATGCTGCATCTCGATCCGACTCAGCGTAAAGAAGTTGTTTTAGAACCAACGTTATATATTCTTGTCCATATTTCACATCTCGTCCCACGGTGCTGGATGGGCAACCAGTCGCGCGCCCTGGTGGGCCTGCTCGGCGTTGACAGCAAAGAGGCCGAGAATTCCGGGTGCATCCCTTCTCTCCGGCGGACGCTGTCTTGCCTTTCTCGCCTGCCATTCACGCTCCGAAACCTCGGCATTAAGGGTCCGGCCGGGAAGGCTAATGGAGATCGTATCCCCATCCTTCAGCAGCGAAAGGGGGCCTCCCACAGCCGCCTCAGGAGAGACCTGGCAGACGCCGAGCCCCCGGGCAAAGCCGGAGAATCGGCCATCGGTCACCACCGCAAGTCTTCCTTCGAGCCCCATACCGACCACGGTGGCAAGGAGGGCATAGATATCCGGCATCCCCGGCGCTCCGCGGGGCCCGGCATAGCGGACGACGATCACCTCTCCTTCCTTGATTTTTCCCGACTTAAGGGCGGCGATAGCCTCCTCCTGGGAGCTGAAGCACCGCGCCGGCCCCCGGTGCGTAGGAATCGTGTTATTCAACATCCGGGCCAGGGAGCTGATGGGAGCGATGTTCCCCCTGAGCACGGCAATCCCTCCATGGGGGAGAATCGGATCGTGGAAAGGTCGAATCGAACGGGCCTTTTTAGCTTTCCGTTCACCTCCCAATTTCGTCCAGTCCTTAACGATTCTTCCATCCGCTCCCCGGGCCTTCAAGTTCAAGAGAGGCGTCAGCTCAGACATGATGGCGGGGATGCCGCCGTCTTCATGGAAGTCGGGAAGAAAGTATCTTCCGACGGGCCGCACATCGGAGAGACAGGGCGTCGTGCGGCTAAACTGATCCACCTTCTCCATATTGATCACTTTCTCCAATCCGAGTTCCCGGGCCAGGGCCAGGATATGAAGGACGCCGTTGGTCGACCCTCCAAGAGCCATGCAGACCCGCAGCATATTCTCAAGGTTCGCCTTCTTGAGGAGGGTGCGGGCAGTCTCTCCCCTGAAGACCATCCTCACGATGGCCTCTCCAGTCATTTTCCCGAGCCGCAGTCGCTCTGAGGAGACGGCCCGGGCCGTTGCGGAAAAGGGCAGGGCCATACCCACAGCCTCCGTAAGGCATTGCATCGTGTTGGCCGTGCCCATGATCGGACAGGCGCCCGGCGAGGGGCAGACAGCGTCTTCGAGAAGCTCGATCGTTCTTCCGCCCACCTTCCCCTGGGGCAAGGCGCCAAAGACCAATTCATCAAGGTCCGAGAGGGCGACCTGCTGGCCCTCGCAGGTTCCGACCTCCATACATCCTCCCGGAAGGATGAGGCAGGGAAGGTCGAGGCGGGCCGCTGCGAGGAGGGCGCCGGGAACGACCTTGTCGCAGGAGACCAGGATAACCAGGCCGTCAAAGATCTGCTGTTCGATAACGGCCTCGATATCAAAAGCGAAGAGATCTCGCGTGGGGAGGTCGTAGCGCATCATGGGCTCCCCGAGGCTGGCCGTGGGGCACTGGGAGATGGCCGCAAACTCAAGAGGCGTTCCTCCGGCCTTCCAGATTCCATCGCGGACTGTCCGGGTGAGATGGTCCAGGTGATAATGGCCCGGACAGATCTCTCCCCAGGTATTCACAATGGCGATCAGAGGTCTCTTGAGGTCGTCGGTCGTATAGCCCATGGCCTTATAGACGGCCCGGCGATGAGCTCCGGCCAGCCCGTGATAGTAGCTCTGTGTTCTCCATCCTTTTCTGTCAGCCATGGCAATCTTCTCCTTTTCGATCGTGAAGATATGGTAGAGAGTGAGACTACTCACGCACGAAGCATAAAAAAAGTGGTCCTGCGGTGAGATGTACAGACATTATCCCATGAATAGGCCCGGGATTTCAATTGAGGGACGTCTAAGGTAAGGGCCAGAGAGATAGTTCCCGAAGCTGCAGCTATTTCTGAGAACAGGATGGCAGTCACGGGGGCCGCCTCTCCCCGATTTTGGTGATGCAAGGTCGAAGCCGTTCGTGGTTCGATCCCGCAATGGCGGGACTCACCACGAACGGTCGTTGCCGTATGCACTTGTTCAAGTGATTCGTGGGCAGCCCCTATTTGCTTGCCTGATTGAGCACCAGCTGCTCGTCGCCCCGAGCCTGGAAGCCTTTCACTTTCTTCGAAATGCCATAATGGTCCATCTGCTGATATAGAAAAACGAGGGGGGCCTCCTCGTAGATCTCCCGCTGGACCTCTTTGTAAATTTCCAGTCGTTTCTTTTCGTCCATGGTTGTCCTGGCTCTCTTGATCTTTTCCGCCAGCTCTGGTGTTGAGTAATAAGAATAGGTCGACTCGGGCGTAAAATAGAGGGTCAGGTTGATATCCGCATCTTGAGTGGTATCTGCCAACCCGATGAAACCGAGGTCCTGGAGCTTCTTGCTCATCAGCGTCTGGGTATAAGTCCCCCACTCGACAATCCTCAAATCCGCCTCGATCCCCACGGCCTTGAACATTCCTGTGATGGCCTCTGAAACCTCTTTATCCAACAGGTAACGGCCACTCGGCGTGTTCAATACGAGCTTGATTCCATTTGGATAGCCTGCCTCGGCCAGAAGCTTCTTCGCCTTTGCCGGATCATAAGGATAAGGCGTAAGCGACGGATCGAACCCGAACTGATAGGGTGAAAGATTGACTGCCCTCGGGACCCCGCTTCCTTTGAGAATATTCTCGATGATCGCCTTCTTATCAACCGCATAGTTCAGGGCCTGACGGACCGATTTGTTCTTCAAGGGCCCGTCGGCAAGACAGTTGATACAGAGAAACTGCACCCGGCCAGTCAAAATCGACTGAACGGTTGCATTGGCGGATTCCTTCACCTGGGAGACGAGAAATGGCGGGATATTGGAGATGATATCGGCATTCCCCGACAGGAGCTCTGCAAGCCTCGTTGAGACCTCAGGGACAGCCCGGAGGATCAATCGCTTCACCTTTGGAGCCCCGTCCCAATACCCTTCATTCGCCTCGAGGACCATCCGATCGTTAATGATCCAGCTCACAAATTTGAAAGGGCCTGTTCCCACGGGATGCTGGAAGAAAGCCTCCCCCCCTTTTTCCCTGAAAAGATCGGAGGGCAGGATGATCAGGTCTTGACCGAGCCTTTTCAGCAGAATGGGATCGGGCGATTTGGTGACGATCTGAACCGTGTGGTCGTCGACGACCTTGACCTCTTTGATCGTGGAGAACCATGGGTAAGGAAAGGCCTTGGTCTGAGGATCGATCATCCGGTCGATCGAGAACTTAACGTCCTTGGCTGTCAGGACAGCACCATTGTGAAACTTCACTCCTCTTCTCAACGCAAACTCCCAGGTCATATCATTGATCACCTTGTGCGAGAGAGCAAGGCGAGGCACGGGATTGGCCTTCTCGTCCCGGAAATAAAGCATATCAAAAACCTGAATTGAGTAGTTCAAGTCCGTGAGGGCCCGATGCCTTGCCGGATCGAGGGAATTGATCTCGGCTCCCTGGCAGACGACGAGGTCGCCTTTGGGTTCGGCAGAGCAGATCTCCGTGAAGAAAAGAAGGCCAAGTCCGAAAATGATCAACACCGCCTTTTTCACAACTCCCTCCTTTGAAAATCTATTTTCCTTCCGCTGTTTTCAGTTCGTCGAATTTCCTCCGGATCGTCGCAACCCTGTCCGGATGGGTCAACAGTTCATAAGCGGTCAGGGCAACCGTCTTTCCCGCAATCACTGCAGCCTTCCACCCTTCCTCCGAGCCTGCGGCTTCACGAAAGGCATCGGAGTGGACCACGGTTCCTTCCGGGGCGACTTTGAACAGTTGACAGGCGGCTGGATAGGCATTCGCGATGTTCCCCAGATCAGAAGACCCGAACCCTGTTTGCTCCTTGATCTCGGCTTGCGGGATCCCGAGAGAGAGCAAATGGCGCTGCAATAGCTCAGCTAAATCCGGTACGATAACAGGCGCCTTCAAGGCCGTCCGGGGTTCGTTGAATTCGAGCTTCGCGCCAATGGCGAGCTCTGCTGCCCTGGCACAGTTTACCACCCTCCTGAATGTCTCCTCCATGGTCGTCGTATCGAGAGCCCTGACCATGAACTCGGCCTCTGCTAAGTCAGGAACGATATTGGACCTCTCCCCTCCTCTGGTGATAATGCCGTGAATCCGGATGTCCTGACGGAGGTGCTCACGAAGCAGATTGATGCCATTAAACATGTGAATCACCGCATTGAGGGCGCTTACTCCTTTGTGAGGATAGACAGCGGCGTGGGCCGCCTTTCCCCTGAAGGTGAACTTCGATCCCTTCACCGCGAGAAGCCTCTGATCAATGCTCCAGCGGTCAATAGGATGAGTGATAAAAACAATGTCGGAGCCATCAAAATGGCCTCCCTCAAGAAGGGCCACCTTTCCCCCACCGAGGGTACTTCTCTCTTCGTCAGGGGTTCCGATCACGAGCAAACGGCCCGGGGTTTCCGCCATGATTTCCGCAAGACCGTTGGCAGCGAGAAGCCCTGACGTGGCGATGAGATTGTGGCCGCACGAGTGTCCGTTGGGAAGGGCATCATATTCCAGCATGATCGTAATCGTCGGGCCAGGCGCTTTTCCCATCCTCTCCGCCCGAAAGGCGGTCTTTGCAATCCCGCCCTCGACCAGATCGGCAGGAACCTTCAGATTCCTTTTGATCGTAAACCCGAGCTTCCCCAATTCTTCCGTCAAGAGACCGACGCCCTTAAATTCGTTGGGGCCGAGCTCTTTCCATTCAAAGATCCTTTGAGAAACCCTATTACAGTTTGAACTTGCATCATCGATCGCCGAGATGATCTTCTTTGTCCAATCCATCTCCATGTCCTCCATGTGTCGATTCACACTCTAAAACACAACCTGCGGCCTTTGTCAAGGAAATCGGATCAGGTGTCGGATCAGGAAATCGGATCAGATAGATAGAAGAAAACAGGGCGGCCACAGGGGGGACGTCCCTAAAAAGGTAAGGGCGATCACACAGGATCGCCCCTACGACGACCTAAAATCCAGGAGAGTTGCATTAATTGAGTTGAAACTCCCGGCAACTATTTCTTAAAGGTCAGGTAGAAACTACTGCCTTTTCGGTGGATGTGAAAGAGGATGCCTCTCTCGACCTTGGCGTCCTTCAAGGCTTTTTCAAAATCTTTCACGGTCTCGATCTTCTTTCGGTTGATTTCAAGGATCACATCTCCTTCCTGGAGGCCGATCTCATCGGCCATGCTTCCATCTTCAACACCCAGAACGACGACGCCCTTTTTCACTCCCGAGATCCGGTATCGCGAGGCGATCTGGGGATTTAGCTCCTGAACCCTTGCCCCTGACCTCTCCTCGCTCTCTTCCTTCTCCTTCGCCAGTTCCGTTTTGTCCGACATGGTGGTGAGAGTCACATCCATCGTCATGCTCTTACCATCTTTAACAAGGCCAAGCTTCACCTTCTGACCGACTTTCTTTTTCTGGATTTCTCTTACGAGCTCACTGACATTCTTCACCGTTTTGTCATCAATCGATTTAATGATATCTCCCGAAGCGAGGCCCGCCTTCTCCGCACCTGTTCCGGAATAGACCTGGCCAACGAGGACGCCCTCCTTTTCTTTCACCTGGAATTGCTCTGCCATTTCCGCACTAAGGTCCTGGACACTGATTCCCAGCCACGGCCGCACGACTTTGCCTTGCTTGATGAGGTCGCTCAGGATCTGTTTGGCCGTATTGATGGGAATGGCAAAGCCGATTCCCTGGCCCGGCCAGATGATCATGACGTTGATGCCGATCACTTCGCCATCGATGTTGATGAGAGGACCGCCGCTGTTTCCCGGGTTGATGGAGGCATCGGTCTGGACGAAGTCTTCGTAGGTCCCTGTTCCCAGACCGGAGCGGCCCTTTGCGCTGATCACACCCACTGTCACCGTATGTTCGAGGCCAAAGGGATTTCCGATGGCGATCGCCCATTCCCCCACCTCCAGGTTATCCGAATCGCCGAGGGTGGCAGCAGGAAGATCCTTTGCTTTGATCTGAAGGACCGCAAGGTCCGTTCTCGAATCCTGGCCTTTCACCGTCGCTACGAACTCCCGGCCGTCATTCAGCCGTACCTTGACCTTATCCGCCCCTTCGATCACATGGTTATTGGTGAGGACATATCCTTCTTTATCAACGATGACCCCTGATCCTTCACCCTTCTGTTTATGGTGGTACTCCTTTCCTTTTTCACGAGGTGAGCGAAAGCCTTTAAAGAAGTCTTCGAACGGGCTCCCTTTGAAAAAGTCCTCTCCAAACCCAAACTTGTCGGGTTTCATGGAGACGGTCTTTTCCGTCTGTATGTGAACGACCGCAGGCTGAACCTTCTTGGCCACCTCCACAAAGGCCTGTCCGAGAGACCTGGCTGTGGTCAATTTATCTCGATCATTCTTCGTCAGAGAATTGGCCCGTTCGCTATTCATGCAGAAAAAAAGGCCGGACAGGAAAATGACCGCCAGGAGACCCAACACCGACTTTTTAGCCACCGTTTGCCACATATCCTCGCTCCTTGAGAGAGATTAATAACAAATATTATCTTTAATACGTTCTGTTGTCAAACTGCACCGCCCTGTGATCACGAGATTTCCGGGCAGACACGGGGGTCTGCCCCTATAGGAAAAAGAACCGGTACGGACCTTAAGTCCAATTACTGTTTTAGACGTTGAATGAGCGATTTTATTTGAACTTTTTGGCAAGGGGGAGCTATGGCTTAAGGATTTTTCGGCCTTCAAGGAGGCTTCGGTCAAATATTTTCAGGCTCAACTCTCGAAACCTCTGGGCCGTAACCCGTTCAATGGCCGCCCTCAGTCTGTCATGGGAAAAGGGAAACCCGGGGTGTGCCGCGGCAAATCCGACGAGGGCGATATTGGTCGATTGAAGAGACCCCATCTCTCTGGCCATTTGATCTGCGCCAAAGATATAGACGCCAATCCCCTGTTCCTCAAGGCAGGTTTTGATCTCGGGGTTCATGTAATCGGGGTCCGGGGCATTAATGAAACAGAGACCGCCTCTTTGACCATTTCGGGCTGGCCTGAGATAGTGAAGCGTTCTATAGGCTTCATCCTTTTCAAGGGATAAAAGAACATCGGCCCCCCCTTTCTTGACAAGGGGGCTATCGAAGTCACCGATCTTGATATGGGTGAGAACGGAACCTCCCCTCTGGCTCATGCCGTGATCCTCCGAGCCGATAAGAGGATATCCTTCCTTGAGAGCGATCTCGGAGAAGATCCGGGTGACAAGGAGAACGCCCTGTCCCCCCACCCCCGAAATGATCATCTGGACGTTCGTTTTTTCCATTGCGGATTGCGGATTGCGGATTGCGGTTTGTTGAGCCATTGCGCCCTCAGTAAACCCAATTTCTTACTCTGAACCACCTGAATAATTTCGTTTCGAATTTCCTTTATTGGAATTTATTTGTTCTTGGATGTTTCGGATTTGGTGGTTATCCCGGTCACGGCCCCGAGGCTAACTGACCTGATAGATGCCTCCCTGGCTGCAAGCCTGGGCGCAGAGACCGCAATCCACACAGGTCAGCCGGTTGATCTCCACCCGGCCATCTTCCCCCTGAACCAAGGAGGGGCACTCGAACCGTTTGAGACAGAACCCGCAGGCGATGCACGCACCCACAGCGGGCATATCGAGGGCTGATGTAGGGCACTCCTGGGCGCAGACCCTGCAACCTGTGCATCTGGCATGATCAACGACGTAGCCGGTCTCTGTCTTCGAAATCGCTCCCTCAGGGCACTGGATCATGCATGTGTCGCATTGATAACAGGCCCCGCAGTGAAGACATCTCTCCGCTTCTGCGACGATCGCTTCCTCACCCGGCAGCCTCCGGACTTCCTCAAAGCGGCCTTTGCGAGACTCAAGGGGAAGAACAGGTTCCTCCACCCTTCCCTGGGGTTCCACCCTGTCGATATTGACTGAGACCAATTCGGCTGAAACTCCTTCAGACTCCCGATTGGCCCTCATGCCTTCCCCACTTAAGTAGCGATGGATGGAGAGGGCAGCCTTTCGCCCTGCAGTTAGGCCCTCAATGAAGTTCTTGGGGCCGGTGACCGCATCTCCTCCGGCAAAGAGCCCATCCACTCCGGTGGCTAATGTAACGGGGTCGACATGAATCGTATCCCAGGCGGTTTGAGGCACGGCATCACCGAAGCCGGAAAGATCCGGGACGTAAGTGGGTGAGGCGATCACAAGATCAGCCTTTAACTTCTTCTCCGGGCCTTCCAGAGAGACGATCCTCGTTCTTCCCAGACTTGTAGGTGCGCTGAGATGAGCCTTCTTGAAAGAGATTCCCGTCACCTTACCATGGGACGTCACGATCTTCGAAGGGACAGAGAGATATTGAAAGAGGATCCCTTCTTTTTCTGCCTCTGAGATCTCTGAGGCTTCGACAGGCAATTCCTTCCGCGTGCGGCTGAAGAGAACCGTAAGCTCTCTCGCTCCAAGCCTCAGGGCTGTCCGCGCAGCATCGAGGCAACGGTCGTTTGCTCCCAGCACCACCACCCTTGAGCCAACCGTGCTCCCCGGGTGAAGGACAACCTTCTTCAGAAAAGAGAGGGCATCAATGACCCCATCCGCTTCCTCGCCAGGGAGGTTTAACGCTTTTGCCCTGTGCGCTCCGGGAGCAAGAAAGATGCCTCTGTAACCCTGATCTCTCAAGTCTTCGAGGGTGAGCCCATCGCCGATCCGTGTATTGAGCCGGATTTCCGCGCCCAGCTTTCGCACGATATCAATTTCTCGATTGAGAACCTCTTCTGGCAATCGAAAACGTGCCGTGCCCACTGCCATGGTTCCACCCGCCACAGGAAGGGCTTCGAAGATTGTGACGGGGTAGCCGTACCGTCTCAAATCGTAGGCAGCCATCAACCCTGTTGGACCCGATCCAATAACGGCAACCCTCGCCTCTCGTTCAGGTCCCGGGGTAACCTCCATGGCAGGAATTTCTTCGCGGTCGGCAAGAAACCGTTTCAAGAGATCGATGGCGATGGGCTGATCCACGTCTCCTCTTCTACAGACCTTCTCGCAAGGCCTTGCGCAGAGCCTCCCCGTAATTCCGGGAAAGGGGTTCTTCTGGCGCACGAGGGCGAGGGCTTCGTCAAACCTTCCCTGTTTCACGAGAGAAATATAGCCTCGAGCATCAACCTGAATGGGACAGGCTCCAGTGCAGGGCGCGATCTTATCGCGATATATCGGCAGAAGAAATTCTGGCATCTCACCGCTTTTGACCTGGGGAAGCTCCTTCTCCGGCAGAGGAAAATGACGGATGTCCACCTTGACAGGATTGATCTTCAGTTGCTCTTTTTGATGGGTGATGCAGGGATACCGGGCGATGAGGACGGCAATCCCGCCATCGGGCTGCTTCGTGTACTTTCGCGCCTTCTTGGCCTCCCTGATCAGTTCCTTAATCTGATAGGGATTCACGATGCGAAGGTATTTTACCCCGCACCCCTTGACCAGCTCCTCCAGGGAGAGGCGAACGCCAGGATGTCCGTCTGCGGTCATGCCCGATTCAGGAGTGGGCTGCATGCCTGTCATGGCAGTAATGGAATTGTCGAGGATCACAAGAATGAACCGGGCTCCGTTATAGACGGCATTCAAGAGCCCCGGAGCGCCGGAGTGATAAAAGGTCGAGTCTCCGATCGTCGATATAATGGGTGTATCGATCCCATCCTGGTGAAGCGCATGGTAAAGGCCGCTCGCGAAGGTGATGGCCGCACCCATATCATGGCACGTGTCGACCGTATCCATATTCATTCCCAGGGTGTAGCATCCGATGTCGCTGGGAAAGATGCCCTTGGGAAAAGCCCGCTTCAGAGCAAAGAAAGAGGCCCGGTGGGGACACCCGGAACAGAGGGAAGGCCGACGGATGGGAAGTCCCAGATCAACCACCATCTTTTCGAGGGCCGCCGTAGAAGCCCCTTCGGGTATGGGAACGGAGAGCTTCTTGCACACACTGGAGAGTACTTGTGTAACCACCTCGGGAATCATTTCCCCTTCGCTCGGAACCGTGCCGTCGAGCCTGCCAATCACTTTTGACTTGTCCCGGATCTGAAGCTCAATCACCGGTTCTGTCTCTTCCAGGACCAGGACGTGGTCGCACTTCCTGATGAAGGCCTCGACGATTTCCGAGGGAAGAGGATAGGGGGTTCCGATCTTAAGGACAGGGACCTCTTCCTGGAGGCCCAGCTCCGGAAGGATGTCTCGTGCCATGGCATAGCCGATCCCTCCCGCAATGATTCCCAGAGCCGCCCTGTCCCGATCGTGTTCAATAAAATTGAGGGAGGTCATAGCGCTAAATGCCTTGGCAATTTCGCTGAGCTTGCGGTTAAGATCCTTGTGCATGAAAAATCGATATTGTGGCGTTGCGCTCCATCGCTGAGGGTTCCGTTGGAAGTTTGCTTTCTTCTCAACCTTCGGAATGGGGTTGAACGTGATGCTCTGCTGCGCGTGGGAAACCCTCAGGACCGGCCTGAAGAGAACAGGAATCTGAAATTTCTCCGAAAGATCAAAGGCAATGGGAAGCATTTCCTGGGCATCCCGCGGGCTCGCCGGATCGAAAACCGGAACTTTTGCAAACATGGCCATGAACCGTGTATCCTGCTCGGTCTGGGAGGAATGGGGCCCGGGATCGTCACAACTGATGATCACAAAACCACCCACCGTCCCGATGTAGGCTGCGCTCATGAGCGGATCGGTGGCCACATTGAGTCCCACCTGTTTCATGGCCACAGCAGCCCTCTTCCCTGTATAGGATGCTACCAGGGCATTTTCTAAAGCCACCTTTTCGTTGGTAGACCACTCAATATAGATGTCCAGGTCGTTCTCCTTCTTAAATCGAACGACGGCCGGCAGGATTTCTGAACTGGGCGTCCCGGGGTAGGATGCCATGAACTGACAACCGCTTTCGACGATCCCTCTTGCAATCGCTTCATTTCCGAGACAAACCCTTTGTGCTTTATCAGACATCGAAAACCTCTTCTATATCCGAATATATCCGAATCCTGATATCAAAATCGAAACAACCATTTGGGCCACGTGGAGATATGATCAGTTTCTCTGACCCAGAAGAATCTCCGTAAGTTCTTCCCAGTGTCTGCGGATCATTTCTGGAACCAGGGCTCCCCTCGGAGATTTCTCTCTCTCTGAGGGGCTTGGAGCCCAGTCCGTTAATAGGTTCGAGAGAGTCGCAGCGCTCTGTGCAAACCATTCCCTTGCCCGGTCGCCAGAGTGAAGGCTGAAAACCTCCTCGGGATGGTCCGATTTCATCATCACCAACCAACCGCGACCGTAAGGATCCTTCCACACAAGATTTGGAGATGCTTCCACATCATGGTTCACGGCAGAAACCGTCCCTGCGAGGGGCGAAAGGATTTTTGCCATTTTCCCGTCGATCACGATCTCAGCGAGAACCTGATCCTTCAGAATGGTCATACCCGGCTGAGGGAGCTTTATCGAATCTGCTGCCAGGGCGAAGGTGGAGGCCATCTCATCGAGCCCCAATCGGATAGATTGGTCGATTGGCTTCGCCCAGACATGTCCTTCGCTATAATTCAATCCCGGGGAAAACGTAAAGCCGTTCACCTGCAAGGGTTGCTTCTCCTTAGCAGGCTTTAGGGCAAAGGCAGGATGGGTGCCAAAACGGTCCTCCATCCTCTGGTCAACCTCGCACCGCCAGCATTCAAAACCATTCGAACAGACCATGAAATCGACCAGTCCCAGACGCATATATCGGCAATAGCGCTTCGAGCCGGTATCGGACAATCTCATCTTTCGGATCCGATCCATCTCCATCTTGATGGCGCCAGTAGGACAGATGTATTCGCACGCCCCACAGGCCACACATCGATCGGAGTCGATCTCAAAGGGCGTTCCAATTTTTCTCCGGGTTCCCCTCCTGGAAAACCCGATCGCCTCGGCCCCCACGATTTCATTACAGGCCCGGACGCAGAGACCGCAAAGGATGCAGTTGTTCGAAGGCGTCTTGGAACCAAAGCGACCCTTCTCAATCCCCAGGTCCCTGGCGAGATCCTGAAGGATTGGAAGATCGGGACATCGGGCAAGGAGCAGTTCGACGAGAACACGTCTCGCATGGATCACCCGCTCCGAATGGGTTTGCACTTCGATCCCCTGCTGCGCGAGGTAGTTACACGCCGTGACCAAACGGGCCTTCCCATTCTTCGATACCTCAACCGTGCAGAGCCTGCAGGAGCCCTGGGGAGATAAATCCGGATGATAGCAAAGCGTCGGGATAGAGATGTTCATCTTCCGGCTCACTTCCAGAAGGGTCACATTCTCCTTCGTCTTTATCCTTTTGCCGTTGATTGTCAACGTAATCATCAAAAACGTCCTTGGAGAAATCATGGAATATTGGAATCATGGAATGCTGGTCAAATCGTAAAAAAGGTCCGTCCCGTCATTGTGAGGAGTCCCGCATGACGGGATGACGAAGCAATCAAACGATTTCTATGGTTCTTGATGGTGAGATTGCTTCGCTTCGCTCGCAACGACTATATTTATTAAGGACCTTTTACGAGATCATCCATGTTGGAATAATGGGAGAATCTTTGGTCTTGCCTGTTGTCACCCATCATTCCATTATTCCATCGCTCCATTCTTCCGGTGCTATTGGATTGAGACCGCCTCAAACTTGCACGCCTGGTAACAGGCCCCGCACTTGACACATCTCTCCACATCCAGTCGATGGGCCTCCTTCTTCTCCCCCGTGACCGCATTGGCAGGACAGGCTCTCAAACATGCTCCACAGCCGGTGCACTTTTCAGGATCGATAGCATACGTAATGAGGGCCTTGCAGACCCTGGCCGGACAGCGTCTGTCCCGGATGTGGGCCTCATATTCGTCCCGAAAATAGCGCAGCGTGGAAAGGACAGGGTTTGGAGCCGTAGATCCGAGGCCGCAAAGAGACGTGTCGATCATGGCCCGGGAAAGATCATCGAGAAGTCTCAAATCCTCCTCTCTGCCTTCTCCGGCACAGATACGGGTGAGGACTTCACCCATCTGATCGAGGCCCTCCCTGCACGGCGTGCACTTTCCGCAGGATTCCTCCTGAAGAAAGCGGATAAAATACCGGGCCACATCGACCATGCAGTTGTCTTCGTCCATCACGATCATGCCGCCCGAACCCATCATCGACCCGGCCTCCTGAAGGCGATCAAAGTCAATGGGAAGATCGAGGAGGCTTTCAGGAATGCAGCCACCCGAAGGGCCTCCGGTCTGAACCGCCTTGAACCGCTTCCCTCCCGGGATTCCACCGCCGATATCATAAATGATCTCGCGAAGCGTAATTCCCATGGGCACTTCAACGAGGCCCGTATTGTTGATCTTTCCGACGAGTGAGAAAATCTTCGTCCCTTTGGAACCCGGTGTTCCAATGGAGGCATACCATTCGGCACCCCGTGTGATAATGATCGGGACATTGGCCCACGTCTCGACGTTATTGAGGTTGCTCGGCTGGTCCCAAAGGCCATGCTCGACGGTGTGAACGTACTTGGCCCGGGGCTCCCCGACCCTTCCCTCCAGAGAGGCCATCAGGGCGGTGGATTCGCCGCATACAAAGGCCCCTCCTCCCCGGCTGATTTTGACATGGAAAGTCAGGGCTGATCCCAGAACATTTTTCCCCAGAAGCCCGTATTCTCTTGCCTGCTCGATGGCCCGAGTGAGATTTGAGACGGCCAGAGGATACTCGTTTCGCACATAGACGTATCCTTCTTCGGAGCCAATGGCATAGGCACCGATGAGCATTCCCTCGAGGACGCTATGGGGATTTCCCTCCAACAGGGATCGATCCATGTAGGCGCCGGGATCTCCCTCGTCAGCATTACAGATGACAAACTTCTCCTTTCCTATGGCCCTCCTGCAGGATTCCCATTTCATACCGGTGGGGAATCCTCCGCCTCCCCGGCCCCGGAGGCCCGATCTCTTGACGGTTTCGATCACTTCCTCCGGAGTCATCTCCGAAAGGACCTTCTCGATGCTCTGGTAGCCTCCGATAGCGATGTAATCATCGATCTCTGTGGGATCGATCTCTCCGTTCCTGCCAAAAACAATCCTCCGCTGAAACTTATAAAACGGAATGTCCTCCTCGTGGATGACCCTTTCTTTGGTTACGGGATCTTGATAGAGCAGGCGTTCGATGACCTTTCCTTCGAGGACGGTCTCGGAGAGGATCTGAGCGACATCCGACGGCTCAACGTTCGTATAACAAATCATCTCCGGACGGATGACCGCCAGTGGTCCCCGCTCGCAAAAGCCATGGCAGCCACTGGCTCGAACTTCTACTTTCCCAGCCAGGCTGCGGTCAGAGATCTCTTTCCGAAATCTTTCTACGACCTCTGATGCGCCGCAGGCCTGACAACCCGTTCCGGCACAGACGGTGACGCAGGGTTTGTTCCCGTCCCTCGATTTCTGAAGGGATTGGCGGAGATCATGAAGCCGTGAAATGCTCGTCATGCGCACACTCATTCCTTTAACTCAAGCAAGCTTCTTAACGATATTTCTTCAAGATGGACTCGATCTTGTTTGTATTGATGTGGCCGAAGTATTTGCTGTCGATCACCATCATGGGTCCGAGGGCGCAAGCACCCAAACAATTGACGCCTTCGAGGGAAAAAACCAAATTTTTTGTCGTCTCTCCAGTCTTCACCCCGAGCCGACTCTCAAGATAATCGAGTACTCTCACGCCTCCTCGGACATGACATGCTGTTCCCAGACAGACCTGTATCGTATGCCTTCCCCTGGGTTCGAGGCTGAAGGCCCTGTAAAACGTCGCCACTTCGTAAATGCGGGGAAGAGGAACATCGAGGCTTTTTGAGACCTGGACCAGTGCCTTTCGGGGAAGATAGCTCATCCGGGCCTGAATATCCTGGAGGATTCCGATCAGGGAGGCCTGCTGGGAACCGTGCTTTTCAATAATGTCACAGACTGCCTGAAGATCCGTCTGCATCCGACTTACTCCCGAGGAGAAAAGATTAGGTATTTCATTTAATTCTAAGCCATTCGCTTGAGCACTTCAATTCCTCTCAAGAGTGTTTCCCCTCCTCCTCTTTTGCCTTTTTGGCTTTCTCGATCAGTTCGATAATGGTCTCAACCCTCGACTTTGTTGGCGAGGCAAGTACCCTCTGGATCTCCCCGAAGGAATAGTTTTCATTCAAGAACCTGACGATCTCAATGCGAGACTCCCAACAGACAATGATCCGCCGGCACGGAAGATCATCGTTGACGGTCCGGCAGTAGCGGAAGGGAACCTCTCCCAGTTGTGCGCAAGCAATGACTAAAGCGTCATATTCTTCGATCATTTGAGCATTTTATCACAAGCCCGATCAAAAGAAATCCTACGGACCGATAAGACCCGTAGGATTTCTTTTCGATTAAATTGGTTTCCCCTTCTTCAACATCGGAGGCCGCGGTAGCCCTTCAATGGATTTAAGGGATTTCTTCATCTCGTCCTCAGGCAATGCATAGTCCGTAAGTCTTCCGCTGAAATAGGAGTCGTAGCCTCCCAGATCCATTAGACCATGGCCACTCCAGTTCAGGAGAATGACCTTCTCTTTTCCCTCCTCTTTAGCTTTCTTCGCCTCTTCAACGACAACCGAAATCGCATGACTCGTCTCAGGGGCAGGAATGTGACCTTCGGTCCTCGCCCAGAGCACAGCATTTGCATAACACTCCAGTTGATTGTAGGCTCTCGGCTCGAGCAATCCCTCAATGATCAACTGGCTGACCAGAGGAGCCAGGCCGTGATAGCGGAGGCCTCCGGCATGGATCGGGGCCGGGATGAAGCCGTGTCCGAGGCTATGCATCGCAAGGAGGGGGGTTGTGGCAGCGGTGTCGCCGAAGTCATAAACAAAAGGAGCCCTCGTCATCGTGGGACATGAAGTCGGTTCCGCCGGGATGATCGTAATATTGGCGCCGTTGATCTTATCCAGGACGAAGGGAAAGGCAAGGCCTGCGAAGTTGCTTCCTCCGCCTACGCACCCTGTTATGATATCGACCTTTTTCTCTCCAAATTTCTCCAACTGTTTCTTGGCTTCGAGCCCGATAATGGTTTGATGCATCATGACGTGGTTTAAAACGCTTCCCAGAGAATAGCGCGTGTCCTTGGAAGTGACGGCATCTTCAATCGCTTCACTGATAGCGATCCCGAGGCTGCCCGGAGAATCGGGGTTCTGTTCCAGGATCTTTCTTCCTGCGTTCGTGTCTTTGCTCGGACTGGGGACACAGTTCCCACCCCAGGTATTCATCATCAGGCGGCGATAAGGCTTTTGATCGTAGCTGATCCTCACCATGTAGACCTTGCACTCCAGGCCGAAGAGACAGCAGGCAAAGCTGAGGGCGCTCCCCCACTGTCCTGCACCCGTCTCGGTGGCGATCCGTTTGATCCCGAAAATTTTATTGTAGTAGGCCTGAGGAATCGCCGTGTTCGGTTTGTGGCTTCCGGGAGGGCTCACGCCCTCATTCTTATAGTAAATCCTTGCCGGTGTTCCCAGGGCCTTCTCAAGGGCGTAGGCCCGATGAAGGGGCGTTGGCCTCCATATGAGAAGCTTCTCCATCACGGGTTCCGGGATATCAATCCATCGCTGCTGACTGACCTCCTGTTCAATCAGGTTCATGGGGAAGACAGGAGCCAGGTCCTGGGGACCGATGGGCTTCCCTGTTCCCGGATTAAGGGGAGGCTGGAGGGGGGTCGGTAAATCTGCCTGGATATTATACCACTGTTTCGGAATCTCTTCTTCCTTTAGAAAGACTTTGAACTCCTTCATGATCTCCTCCTTCCTTGTGAGTTAGAATCATTATGAATTAGAATTATTCCGTGGGACTGAGGGAAAGTCTCGTATTCACCTCCTTTTCGATGGTCAGTAGTTCTCCGATACAAGCCTGCGATATCCCCCGAAGTTAAAATTCCAAATATCAATTATTGATGGTATTGTCAAGAAATATTTGCAGAATTCTGGTCAGCAGAAAAAAATGGCGCACCAGTTTTCCCAGCATGCCATTTCATAACCCTTTGGAATTGGAATCTCAGGCTCGAATCAGTCAGCCCACACCTCTCTCGCATCCCATGAGAACCCGGGAACTCTTTAAGAGCCTATTTCTTGTTCTTAAACTCGTTCCACGGATAGTCGATGAGCTCCAGGAGCACTCCATTGACGTCCTTGGGATGAACAAAGGCGAATTTGCAGCCTCTGAAGGGCCTCAATCCGCCGATGAACTTGTAGCCTTTCGCCTTCAGCTCGTTCATGGCCGCTTCCGTGCTATCCACGTTGAGCCCGATGAGCATGATCCCCTCTCCGCGCCTTTCGATGAATCTGGCGACATCACCGTTTGGAGTCGTCGATTCCATCAGTTCGAAGCCCACCTCACCCAGCCAGTACCGAGCCACCCGGATCTTCTCGGGCTCATCTACGTAGGGTTCGTCGGGGCCTTTCCCCAGAATGGGCTCCCAGACTTTTCGCGCTGCATCAAGGTTCTTCACCGCGATACAAATGTGATCGATTTTATTTATTTTCATAGATGACCTCCTCTATTTTTTCGAAGGAGCCACTCTTCCCACTGAAGAAGAATGGCTCCTTGATCAGGGACCCCCCAAGGCCCCATGGATTTCTGGGCTTCCCTCAGATCATCTCCTTGAGAGATGCATGATGTTCCCCGTTTCGTATCCACCGTTGGGAAGCTCATTTTCGATGGCGACAAAGGGACAGACAAACGCACAGATCCCGCATTCGACACAAAGGTCGGTCAGAATCGCCGCCTTATTCTTCACCAATCCAATGATCTGCTCCGGACATTCCTTAACGCACGTTCCGCAACCCGTACACTTCGATATAACAACATGCGGTACCATAATCCGCTCCTTTTCGTGGTGTTATGAATCGTCTCCCGCAGGGGGGTCTCTCTTCGCTTATTCCTTGTTTCGTTTAGTGTTTAACCCGATGATACGTTTGATAAGGCAGGAAGTCGATTCTCATTCCCATCTTATAGCCATCCCGAATGGCAGCCGTCCCCCTGCGAACCATGACGCAATCCCCGATCATGTAAACATCCTTTGCATATTTGCCATAACCCACTGCCTTGTCGGGGACGAGATTGGCCAGGACCACCGAATCAGCAGGAATGATCACTTCTTTCTTGTCGGGGCCTTCAACGACCACTTCCTTGTCCCGGATCTCCTTCACCGTGCTCTGTATGACCTGAGCGACGTTTCCCTCCTTCAGTTTCTTCATATATCTCCAAATATAAGAGGGGTTCACGTCAGCCCCGAACTTTTTGGGCTTATCCACAATGGAGACCGTATGCTTTCCTTTGTCGATGATGTAAAGGGCTGTGGCAATGGCCGCACCTGTTCCACCCACAATGACAACATTCTGGCCGAGATTTGCCTTTCCCTCGAGGACGTCGAACAGAGAAACCACATGGGGTTTGTCGCTGCCCGGGACCGATTTGTCAGGAGCGGCCCCTGTGGCAATGATCACGGAGTCTGCCTTTTCCTTTTCCAGGAGTTCCTTCGTGACAGTAGTATTCAGGAGGATCTTGGCGCCATGTCTGTCGCACTGGGCCTTTAAATAATTCACCATCCGTTGAAATTCATTGTCACCCCCGGGCCCATGGGCTGCCGCAGCAAACTGACCGCCCACGCGATCGTTCTTCTCATAGACGGTCGCATCATGGCCCTTCTCCGCGGCAATCGCGGCCGCCTGCAGTCCGGCAATTCCCGATCCAACGACAATGACCTTCTTCTTTGTCTTCGCCTTCTGGAACCCATAGAAACCCCATTCCGGTTCCGTCTCGTGACCGAGAGAGGGGCGAACCGTGCAGCAGAGTTCCGTATCCCTGAATAGCCGGGCCAGGCAGACATTGCAGGCGATGCAGGGAATGATATCCTGCTGTCGATCTTCCATAATTTTTTGGGGAAGGAAGGGATCGGCGATCATGGACCGACACATCTCCCACATATCCAGTTTGCCATCGGCCATCGCCTTCTCCGGGATCTCCGGGACGAAGAGGCGATAGGCCATGCCGACCGGGATCTTAATATTCTTTTTCATGCGCTCTGCGATATAGAGCCAGTTCCCCATGGGAACATCGCGGGAGATGACCGAAACCGGAGACTCCTGCCAGCCAGCGGTAACGCTCAGGTAATCGCAACCCGCCTTCTCGGCAATCTTGATCGATTCAAGGCTTTCTTCCGGTTTATTTCCACCCCGGTCGTCGAGCAGTTCTTCACCGCAGAGGCGGATCCCGATGGCCACATCAGAGGGAACGGCCTTTCGAATCCCTTCGATGATCTCTCTCATGAACCGGCATCGGCAATGGATGTCACCACCGTATTCATCCGTTCGCTTGTTCGTGTAAGAAGAGATGAAGTTGGAGATGAGGTAGCCCACGATCCCTGATACTTCGACGATCCGAAAGCCGGCCTCAACCGCACGAACAGCACCATTGATGTACTCCCGAATGCACTGCTTAACCTCTTCCTTCGTCATCTCCTTGGGAGGACGAAAGATCGGAAGCTTCTGGGGGACATTCGACGGTCCGGCCGTATAGGGAAGCTCGATCCCTCCAACCCTGCCGCAATGCATCAACTGGAGGCATGGGACGGCGTCGTGCTTCCTGATGACATCGGCGATTTTCTTGAGGCCGGGGATGAATTTGTCATCCCAGATGGCCATCATTCCAACATACCCCTTCCCTTCTCCCGCGGGTTCTGTGAAGGCACCCTGAGAGGTCACAATGCCAGCTCCACCCCTGGCCTGAGCCTCCATGTAGCCCACTTCCTTATCCGAAACGTATCCATCCCGATAATTGAAGTTTGTTTCCGTGGAGGCATATTTGATCCGGTTCTTAATCTCCAACTTACCAATCTTGATCGGACTGAAAATATGCGGGTATTTCTTAACTCCTGGCAACATACTCTCCTCCTTCAATTCATATCGTTAGGCCTCCAAAATAGACAAATATCGGTTGAGAACGATGCTTCGAGTCTATGGGGGGATGTGGCCGTGTTCCGGGTGTGGACGCCAGGAGAGTTCTTCTCGACAGGAGAGAGAAAAGGAGGTCTTGATGTCACAAATCACACCACAAAAGAATGTTGCCCAAAGCCGGGAGGCTAAAAGGTGATAGGTTGATATTTTTCATCGACATAGGCCAGAGCTTCATCGATCGCTTGAGCCGCTGTGTCCAGATCTTGTTCCGTGTGTCTGTAGCAAATATATCCGTGATGGTGCGGGGTTAAAAAGACACCTCTGCGGATAAGCTGGGTGTAAAAATCATTGCGTCTGGCTTTATGGGTATTCGCTTTATCCCTCTTGAAGGTGATGAAAAACATGGGTGCAACACCGCTGAGCTCGGCCCCAACGTCATACTTGTCAATGATACCCTGGAGTTTTTTCAGAAAACGGCCACCTTTTTCCCATATTTTGTTGAGGACGTTGTCACGTTCGAGAATTTCAATGGTTTTTAGGGCGGCAACATAACCGTCACTGTTCGGGAAGAAGGTGGAAGATATGAAAAGCTTCTCTGCTGCGGCCATCATCACTTCAGCTTTTCCGGTGACAACGCTTATTGCATATCCGTTGGCCATTCCTTTCCCGAGGACCACCAGATCGGGGGCGACTCCATAGAATTCTTGCGCTCCACCCATAGCGAGCCTGAACCCGGTACGAACCTCATCAAAGACCAGAACCGCGCCATACCTATCAGCGATTCCTCTTACGCCTTCAAGGAACCCGGGTTTAGGTTCTTCCATCTTTTGATGGAGGGCATGCCCAAAAGGAGTCATAATGATGGCGGCTGTCTGATCGCCATATTGCGCCATCAACTTCTCGAGCTGATCAAGATTGTTGTAGTGAAATTCGTGCACATCCTCGTAGAACTTTTCAGGAATGCCCCCTTTCATCTCAACGCACCAGTCATGCCATCCGTGGTAGCCGCAGCGCATCACCTTGATCCGGTTTGTGTATGCCCTCGCAATGCGGACACTCGCCGTAGTGGCGTCTGAACCGGTCTTCAAGAAAATGCTCATTTGTGAACAGGGGACAAGTTCCTTGAGTTTTTTCGCGAGTTGATTCTGATACCTCTGGGTGAGTGTGAAACAGAAGCCTTTGTCTCTTATTTGCCTGATGACCGCCTCATCAACTTCTTCCTCTCTATAGCCCAGAATAATTGGCCCATAGCCGCAGAGGAAGTCAATGTATTCATTTCCATCGACGTCGGTTAATCTGCAGCCCTTGCCAAATTCAAGAAAGATCGGATATTCTCCTTCGATAAAATCGCTGGGTTTTCTGGCGCCCAGGACCCCGCCGGGAACCAACTGTTTCGCCTCATCAAAAAGCTCCAGGCTTCGATCTATCTTCAGTTTTTCAACAGCTTTCATAGAGATCCTCCTTCGATACCAGATATAGGCTAAACCTCAAGCATCGATTTTATCGTTTCCGTTTGATGTATTTTGGCGCCTCTTTGCAGTAATGCCGCAAGGAATTTTTCCGGATCGATACAGCCTTCCGGGGCGACCACTCCCTTCACTTTGACATCGCCTGCATCCATCATGAGAGCCGCGATCGAGGCGGGAAGTCCTGTTCCCGGCGCCATCCTCCCCACGATGTCGGCAGTGTACGTCACCTGTTGTCCTTTTCTTTCTCCCTTTACGATCACTTTCAAGCCGGAAGCTGCGGGTCCCCTGTCTCTATTATTGGGAATTTCACCCCAGAGCTTCAACGTCAGATCATAGGGTGCTACTTTAACCCCCTTCACCTCTGCCGGCTCCTTACAGAGAAAGCCTGTCTCTTTCTGTTCTTTAATCAACTGGTCTACCCATGACGGAATGAGCGCACCTTTGATCACTACCCTTTTTACTCCTTTTATATAACGTGGCATCGTGAGCGGCTGAGGATGTCCCACATAGCGTACCTGACAGGTACCAAGGGGTTCCAGGAATGTAGCCGTCTCCTCGCCGGTACCCCCTTCTACGTATTCCAGCTTACCATCCAGATACTGGGGGATTTTACCTATCGTCATATGGAGGCTATGATCCCAGGCTGCACCCGCGAGCTCGGCGATGCTGACTACCCAGAATAAGGCGATCTCGTCAACACGGTCCAAGTGATTTGCGTACCACTTCACGATGACGTTGTTTGTTCCTGGATCCGATCCCATTCCTGTCAGGACGGTTATTCCTGCTTCTTTGGCAGCGTTATCAATATCGGAGGCAAAAAGAATCTCCGCCGCCTCATAGTCATCGCAAATATCGATATAATTGACCTTCGCTTCAACAGCTGCCTTGGCTACTGCCACAGCCGTCTTGTAGAATGGCCCTGCGCAGTTGATGACGACGTCGGCACCGCTGATGGTCTTGACCAGGCCTTCATGATCGTTTACATCGATTCTCCTGAGCGATACCTTTTCACTGGCGCGCAACTTTTCTTGCACTCTGCCGGGGTCTATATTTATGTCACCCAATACGACTTTCTTAATCTGCTCCTGCTTAATGAGGTCCCGAGCGACTCCCTGGCCCATCCCCCCCGTTCCGCCCACTACGAATGCCTCCATTCTCAGTCCCTCCAGATATTTCTTTCAGATAAGTGTTGGTCTTTTATTGCAAAGAAGAAATGATCGATCTTCTCTATTTTCGCGGTTCACTCATTTCGTTCCCGCTTTTTTTTCTCTTCGATGGCGTTCAGGATTTTATCCGGCGTGATGGGGTAGTCGTGGAAGTAGACGCCCAAGGCGTTGGAGATGGCGCCGCAGTACGCCTGCGCCGAGCTCATGGCGACGGACATGCCCGCCTCTTTCGCGCCGTAAGGGCCCTTGGGATCGATGGTCTCAACGATGATGGTATTGATCTTCGGCATATCGATGGCGAGTGGCACGAGATAGCCGAGCTGCGTAGGGGTCAATACTCTCCCCTCATGCCACTGGAGGTATTCCGTAAGCATTCCGCCCTGGCCTCCCATGGCGATGCCGCCTTCAAACTGTCCCTCGATGACCTTCGGGTTGAGCGCGAAGCCCACGTCCTGTGACGCGGTGACTTCCAATACCTTCACCTGGCCCGTCTCGGAATCGATCTTCACCTCGCAGATGACGGTGCCGAAAGAAAAGGTCTCCGAGAGCTGGCCGTAGGGGTTCTTGACCCATTCGCGTTTCCCGTCCACGTTGGGCCAGTAGGAGCCTTCCCCGCTGATCGATTCGTTGCGTGAAAGCGCGATCCGGACAGCCTTTGCGATGCTCATCGCTTGTTGGGGGTTATTCGTTACGAAGATCTTCCGGTTCTTCGCGCCCAAGTTCTCCGCGTCGACACCCAACTCAGCGGCGGCGATCCTGAAGAGTTTCTTCCTCACGTCCTGCGCGGCCAGGCGCACCGCGTTCCCTCCGATGAACGTCTCGCACATCGAGTACGAGCCGGGGTCGCTGGGCGTCACTTCCGTATCCGCGGTAATGAGCTGTACGTCATCGGGGGTGAGTCCCAATTCTTCTGCGGCGATCTGGACGATCATTTGATCATTGCCCTGGCCGTTGTCGACGATGCCGGTAATCACCGTCACGCCGCCGTCTTCGTTGAGTTTAATAAAAGCCTGCGACCCGCCCCTGATTCCCATGGGGAAACCGGTCTGTACGGAGTTGCAGCCAATGCCAATGCCATGGTAGGGGGGCAGTTTCCCGAATTTTTCCGCCCACCGCGACGTCTTGCCGGCCTTCTCAATCGTTTCCGTAAGGCCGCAGCTTGCCACATAGGACTTCGTCGGCGTGGTGTCCCCGGTCTGCCTGGCGTTGCGGAGCCGCATCGTAAGCGGGTCGATTCCCATCGCTTCCCCGATCCTGTCGAGCTGGAGGTCAACGCCGCAGGCAAAGGCCCTGCCGTGGGTGCGGAACATGCCCCGGATGGGCTTGTTCGTGAGGATCCGGTAGCCGTTATAGCGGACGTTCTCCATCCGGTAGGCCTGCTCCATGCAGAGGAACGGCACGGAGGTCGCGATGGGGCCCGTCGAGCTGTACGCGCCGCCGTCCAT
>Ga0209777_10000379_pt1 | contig 74370 bp, 65 predicted proteins | sample FrelakmetHBP12HB_FD_187147 | JGI IMG/M metagenome (GOLD analysis project Ga0209777, IMG submission 187147) | Freshwater lake sediment microbial communities from the University of Notre Dame, USA, for methane emissions studies -HBP12 HB (SPAdes)... | ecosystem: Environmental > Aquatic >...
CCCTCGACCTCCTCCTCAACGGAGTCTGGTACGATCATGTGGAGGACAACTGGCCATGACAGCCATCGGAGGAACCACCATGACACGACCCACCCCAACGATTCGAAAGATAATCGCCCTTGCCATCTTGGGGATGCTACTCTGCATCCTGCCCGCCCAAGCCCTCACCAAAGACCTTCCCTCGACAGCCCAGACGCTCCCAAGCAACCCAACGCGGCCGAAGATGATGGCTGATCCTTATTTCACTTGGGGAGACGACTTCTCCACAGAAGAACACATCGACCCTGAACTCTCCATGGACTATCAAGACTCCAACGGCCTCATCGGCATCAAAAACACCTACACCGTCTGGACCGATCCCGCGTGGACACGCCTTAAACCCATCACTCTCTCCAACAACGTAGGTACGCCCCTCACCAACTACGCCGTCCACCTTACCATCGCTTACGAATCAGAGATGCAACCCGCTTACGACGACATCCGGTTCAAACACGAAGACTTCGCCACCACCTGGCTTGACTATTGGATAGAGAACGCAGACAACACCTCCGCGAGCGTCTGGGTTAAAATCCCCACCATCCCAACAGGGACCAGCATGTTGTACCTCTTCTACGGCAACCCTGACGCCCAGAGCCAAAGCGACTACTACAGCGTCTTCACCGACTGGCAGGAACACTGGGCGAACGACGAAAAAATCACGATCCACTCCAACGACGAAGGCACCTGGGACCCCGAGGTCGAATACGGGGCAAACTCTTATCTCGTTCTCTGGGAAGAAGGCCAGGCATTATTCCCACCATACACCTGGGGTTTCAAACAAGAGATTCGCGGTGCAATGTACGATCTTGACGGCAATGCTCTCGTCATCGACAAACGCGTGTTCAACGATGGTACCTTCTATTACCGAAACGAGAACCCTGCCGCCGCGTATGGCGATGGCACGTTCTTCGTCGCCTGGGAACATTATGACACCGTGGCTGACCCTTCTGCAACCACAGAGGACATCAAGGCACGGACCGTCCAAAGGGACGGTGATCAGCTCGCCTTAGGAACAGTACAGGATGTGTGCTCCGCCCCAGATTGTCAGGCCGACGCTCATGTGACGTACGATTCAGTCAACCAACGGTTCTGCGTGATGTGGGAGGATGCACGAAACGGAGAAAACAACTACAATGTCTATGCTCATCTCTACGATACTTCAGGATCTCCTATTGGGACGGAGAAGACCATCTGTGATGCAGCTAACACTCAATGCGAACCCTGGGCTACCTTTGACCCCATCAATCAACAGTACCTCATCGTCTGGGAAGATGGCATCACACCAAATCTCGGCCCCTTCAGCATCAGAGCAGGGTTGTTCAATAAGGATCTCGACCCCATCGGCAGTACCATCATCATCGCCAATGGGACCGACGACACCGATTTTAACTTCCCATGCGTCGGCTTTTGTAATCTCACACAACGGTTTCTGATCACCTGGAACGACGGCGACATCAGCGACAACGACTGGTATGGCAATATCTGGGCGAGAATCATCGACACATCAGGGAACACCATCGTCGACAACTTCATTCTCAAGGAAGGAAACTTCATTCGAACCGATATCGCACCGTATCTCTCATCATCGTTCCTCGTCAGCTTCGACAGCAACCAAGACATCTGGGGAAAACTCATCTCCTCAGACGGCGAGATCTTCACAGGAGACATCCAGCTTTCAGCAAGCACCTCAGCTGTTGCGGACTGGGCGAACATGGGCGTCGGAGGCGGCCGAATATTCATCGCCTGGGAGGATATCCGTGTCGACTACCCATATCCATGGAATGATATGCCAGATGTCTACGGGAACATCTGGCAGCTGAATATACCAAGCGGTTCTGATGTCACCGAACAAATAGGCACAGAACAACAACTGATCCTCAACGCGCAAGTCACCTCCAAACCCATAACCCCTGAGAACCTGGTCTCCTGGTATCAGTTCATGGTCACCTACCAGGGCAGCGTCTTGTTCAACATCCTTGCTAGTAATGGGACGGTCCTCATCTCTGATGCAGGAAACGGTGAGGATCTTTCAGGGATTGACCCGCTTCTCCACCCCGGGATTCGCCTCCAAGCCTTGTTGACACGATCTAACCCTTCCTATACCCCGACGCTTGATGCATGGAGTGTGATCTACGTCGGCACGGATGATGACCCACCGGAGACGACCGTTACTGAGATTACCGGTGACCCAGGCCAGAACGGCTGGTACATCGGCAACGTCAGAATCAAACTCGCTGCCACCGACGGCCAACATGGATCAGGCGTCAACCACACGTACTTTAAAATCGATGAAGGCGCTGTCAAGGAATATAATCCTGACGCAGGAATCCGGCTCCCACAAGATGCGACCGGAGACCCTAGCACCTTGTTCGGCTCCTGGAATGTCTGGTACTGGTCCGTTGATCTGGCAGGCAACACAGAGCCCCCGCAAGGCCCAATTCATATCGAGATTGACAAGATTCAACCGTATTGCGCGATTACGCAACCGGCTGATCGAGCAACTGTGCCTCGCCTTGGAGGATTCTGGGTGATAGCGTCTGTTAAAGATAACGGCTCCGGCATCGCGTACGTCTCTTTTGACATGGGGCCGCCCTATGGAGACCCTGCAGTCGTCACCAGCGATGACCCACCCGGGTCCGGCATCTACAAATGGTTCTGCGACCGCAACTACGCCGCGTTCCAATGGAAACACATCATTGCGCAGTCTTACGACGTGGCAGGAAACATGTACGAGTCTAATATATTTGTACATATCGCCTGGCAGTTCCCCCTCTTGCATCTTCTGTTACAACTGCTTCAGTGGATCCTAGGGAAAGGCCAAATATAATTTACCTCGCACATACAGTCGTAGTTGCGAAGACACCATGTAAGTTTCCCTCCTTTCCTCTTTTTTTTTATTTTCCAAAACATAGAGAAAAACAATCAGCAAACATATTCAGCTAGACTCAGGTGTTTTTTCTCTTAGGCTTCATGAAAAAGTGTGAAAAAATTGTCTTTTTCCCCCTCTTGCCATCTGTAGTTTATCTGTACTTGCGCAGTTACCTGCGTATGCATATGCTACCGTAGCTGCAGACAAGCTATTTAAGCGAACCATTTATTTTCAAGCTTAAGCACTCTAAAGGTGACATTGCAACCTTAATTTGGGATGTAGTAACACCTTAAAATCAGGAGGGATGTGTGCCAGATGGGAAAAATAAAGCAAATTCTGAAAAGCAGCGACATCGCTGACATGGGCATTGGCGCCATGATTGTGTTCATCGCCATGGTCCTCGTTGCCGGTATCGCGGCGTCCGTCCTTATACAGACGGCAAACAAGCTGGAGATTCAAGCAAGCACCACGGGTGATGAGACCATCAACCAAGTCTCAACCGGTCTGAGCGTATCTTCTATTACGGGTCACAAGGCCGGTAACGTCATCGACTACGCCTATATTACGGTTCAACCTCGTGCGGGTTCAGGTGACATTGACCTAGCTAAGACCTATATAGAGGTATCCAACTCGGCGAAGAAATGTATTTTAACCAACGATGCCACTTATTTCAATCTTAGAACCGCAATCGCTGGGGACATGTTCCAAGGTGGATTCTACGGAATGGATAGCACGCACTTTGGTGTCATTGTCTTGCAAGATGCTGACAGTTCACTGAGCAGCACCTATCCGATTATAAACCAAGGGGACATAGTCGCATTATCATTTAATCCAGGGTTGGCAAACAGCTTCAATGGCTTAGCGCCACGAACAGGCGTATGGGGCATGGTGCAACCTGAGCAAGGCGCTTCTGGCGCTTTTTCCTTCGTCACCCCAGCCTCGTATGCGGCAACTACTGTATTTAGTTTATACTGAGGAGGATGAAAAATGAAGCGCTATAGTTTTGTAAGAAGCAACGCAGGTGACATGGGCATTGGCGCAATGATCGTCTTCATCGCGATGGTCCTTGTCGCCGGAATTGCAGCCTCAGTCTTAATTCAAACTGCAAACAAGCTCGAAATCCGGGCTATGACAACCGGACAAATGACCACTAAAGAGGTCTCTACAGGTCTCTATGTCGTAGGTATCACTGGAAAAGTTACGACTGGTAAGATTGCCGATATGGCCATTTCTATCCGTCCCCGAGCCGGCTCATCTGCTATTGATTTAAATCAAACTATTGTGGAGATGACCGATGGGGTAACGAAGGTGGTTTTGAGTTACAATATGCATAACGTATGGAATTTCAATTTGACACCAAATGCAACTAATGGAAACCTTTTCCTCACGAACCACTGGAATGAAACTAATGCTCAATTTGGCATCATCGTCATCGACGATGCTGATAGTTCTATGGGAACTGTAAAACCTGTTGCCTCGCCTGTCATCAACCAAGGAGATCTCGTTATAATTACAGTGAATACCCAAGCCTGTTTCAGCGGATTTAGCCCGCGAACCAATGTTTGGGGACAAGTCGTTGTGGAAAATGGGGCACCAGGAATCTTTGCATTCCGTGTTCCTGCGACGCTGTCAAAAACAGTCTATGATTTGTACTGAGGAGGATGAAAAATGAGAAAATATAACTTTGTAAGAAGCAGCGCAGGTGACATGGGTATTGGCGCCATGATCGTGTTCATTGCAATGGTCCTTGTCGCTGGAATTGCGGCCTCCGTCTTAGTACAAACCGCCAACAAGCTCGAGATCCAAGCGATGACAACAGGCCAACAAACCACCACAGAGGTTGCCACTGGACTTTCTGTCGATAGTATCTGCGCCGGAAAAGGCACCTACAATTATGGTCCAATCGTAGGCATTGTCACTGGCAAGCTTTGTAACATGACGATTGCGATTTCGCCACGATCAGGGTCTACAGATATCGACATAAGTAAACTCACGGTTGAGCTGTCGGATTCATCACAAAAGGTCATCTTGAACTATACCACGTCATTATACAAGGATTTAAATGTCGCGGGCGTGTTTGCTACTAAAACTGCATTCAACGGCAGCGCTCGTTCCTTTGGCCTCATTAAGATTGTGGATGCTGACGGCTCCTTAGGTGCGGCTGGAGCTTCGAACCCTGTCCTAAACAAAGGGGACCACGCCCTGCTTACTATCACGCCGGGAAAATCCTTTAGTGGATGGGTTGCTCGAACTCATATCTGGGGTATGGTTATCCCAGAGCAAGGAGCACCAGGAACGTTCTCATTCACGACACCAGCCCTATCGACTAGCACCGTCTACAGCCTTGAATAAATAACTATACGTGTGGCATTTCTGGCCACACACCCCCTTTCTTTTTTTCTTCTCTCATGTTTTATATTCTCTTGTTGTGTCCATACGTTTTTATCCCCATGTGTGATTCTCCCATACGGTGTGGAGGATTCCTGAGAACTCAACACTTGGATGGGGGTAGACACTGCATACCGTCCTTACCGGAAAAAGGACCATTTCATCATCTGCTGAGATGGGAGTCGGATCATTAATCATCTTCATCGCCATGATCCTGGCCGCCGGCATCGCCGCTTCCGTCCTGATGCAAACCATGAACAATCTACAACAGCAGGCGATGAAGACCGGGGAAGAAACCCTCCGTGAAGTCTCCTCTGGAGTCAGAGTGACCCATGTTAGTGGGTTTACCAATGGGACAAAGCTTACACAGCTCGGTGTCTTCATCCAGACGACCGCAGGCTCCGAACCCATCGACATCTCTAGGACCGTGATTGCGCTCTCTGATTCTTCAGTCAAAGTCCTGCTTGATTACACAAGTACCTGCTACAGTGGGAGCGCATTGAACGGTCTGTTCGGCACGATCAATGCGAGCAACCTTAGTTCGACGACATATGGCATTATTGTGATTCGTGATATTGATGCCTCCTGTTCACGACAAGTGCCGGTCATCAACGATGAGGATATCGTGGTGCTCATGGTGAACACCTCTAAGTGTTTTCCCGGCGGCTTGGGAGGCCGTGTTGAGGTCTCGGGTAACATCCTGAGTGAATATGGTGTCCCCGGTCTCATCAGTTTTGTGACACCTTCTAGCCTTCACAGTACCATCATCGATCTTCAACCATAAGAACACGATCATCTTTTTGTCAGATTCCGAGGTAGCCGCGGAGTGAGACGTCGACGATGACGGCTGTCACAGACACGATCCAGGCGAAGACGACAAAATAGAAACACGACACGATAATGTGGCTGCCGCGCATCGACCGGATGGTCAACCCCATCAGGGCACAGTGGATGAGCAGCACTGTAAAGATGATGATAAAGTTGTTGGTAAACACCTGAGGGGGAACGGTTGTCAATATCGACCCGATATCGATCGTCGTGCCTCCAAAGGGGTTGCCTGCGGAGCTTGAGGCGAGGATCGTGTTTAAATGGCGGGCGACGACGAGGGAGCAGTAGATAGCGAACGTAATCCCAAAGGTGATCCCTGCCAACAGCGCGGCCGTGGTTTTCACAATCGACATCTTCTTGACACGGAGGTCTCGTATCTTGCGGATGTTCTCCGTGATCATCCTTGAGACGGTCCGGGGGTTCGCTGCAGCGGCGGTGGACTGGCGGAACATCTCGCAGGAACGCTGGATGTAGTTGCTTCCGGTATCGACCCCGAACCATTCCCAGGAGGCATCATCGTCGATACGTGTTCGAAGACGACGGTACAAATCCCGGATGTGCTGGGTCAGCACCCCGTAGTCTTTCTCGCTGAGGTAATAGACTGAATCGTTGATGCGTCCTCCTCGCATCGTGGAAATCGACCCGAGGGCTGGGAGGAAGCCCATGAAGTTTCGTTCTTTGCGTGCCATGCGGTCTTCTTCCCGCAACGCCTTAAAGCCTGGGAACAGCAGTGGGGTGAAGGTGGTGACGACGAGGAGCTCATAGGGGATGACGGTGAAGGGAAACAGGCCGATGGTGTATTTTGCGACGAAGAAGAAGGCGCCGAGGCCGATGCAGAGGATTACGCACAGTTTGAACAGTTTTTTCAACGCGAGTTCTACCTCGCCTTTTTCTCCGGTGCAATGCCACATCTCATCTGGGGGTATCATGGCTCGAAGCAGGTACAGCAGAAGGCATTCTGAGGCGATGAGCATGAAGGAGGCGAGGAAGATGAAGGTGTTCATGTCCTGTGAGCCCATGACCATGGGTAGGACGATGCCCAGCGACATGACGAAGATGATGGCGATGAGGAGGCTGACGTAGATTTCACTGAGGATCGTGATGTTGTTGTTGCTCGCCTCGTACATGGTCTTGTATTCCTCGAGGACAGCGCTTTGCTCTGTCTCGATAAACTCACGGTGTTCGACACCACTGTCCAGGCTTTGGGAGAACCGGTCGAGGAAGTCCCGGAAGATCTTGCTGGGGGTGCGATCGGAGATGAATCGGAAGCTTTTCGACAACGGCATCCGCCATTGGTCAGACAGCACGCTGATCTTACGCAATTCTTCACCCAGGCTCTTATATGCCTTATTGCCCCCCAGGACGTTGATGATATCTTTTAAGGAGAGGTCTGAGATCGCGAGGACACGTAGGTGGGTGATGAAGAAATGCATCTTGCCGTTGATATCCGCCTCCCTGTTCTTCCAGGCGATGAACGGATAGAACACACCTAGCAGGATCGGGATGACGCCCCCCAGGATGAACGTCAGGGAGTTGAACTCCGCGCTCGGCGCTATCAGCCGCAAGAGAAACGGCAGGACCATGATGACGACGCCTAGCAGGATACAGGGCAACAGGACAGACCGGATGTACTTCTGACGATTCGCTATCGCTCGATACGAATACTGCAAGGTCTTCAGCGAACTTTTCTTCTCAGCCTTCTCTTTTTTCCGCTGTTCCTTCTCCTTCTTCCTGTCGTCGTTCGCCATTCCCTATCCACTCAAATGCTAATCGGCAGCCCTTTCTCCCCTTCCCGGTAGAACCCCCAGATGCACTGTACGACCTCGTAATAATCCATGATATCCTCCTCGACCATCCGGTCCAGGATGTGTTTGCGTCGCTCGTGCTCCGTATAAATCTCAGACTTATCCGCATACCCCGCGTTCTTCGCGATCTTCTCCTCAAGGATGAAGCTGTTCCGGTTCGCCTTGAACTGATGGACATCCTCATCCGCCTTCCAGACGAACGCAGTCCGCGCCATGATCCCGTCCACCTCACGGTTATAGCCCTCGATTTCATCAAGCGAGGTCAACCGACGGATCAACCTCCCGTTCCGCTCAATAGCAAGCTGAATCAACACGAAATCCAGGTTATCCATGAACGTCTTCGGCACGTTGATAGGATCACCGGTGAACCGCTGGATAACCTGTGTGACGCTGCCGGCATGGAACGTCGTCATGCACGGATGCCCGGTCTGCATCGCCTGAAACACGATGTTACCCTCAGCACCACGCACCTCACCAGGGATAATGTAATCAGGTCGAGACCGCAACGCCGCCTTCAACAAATCAAAAAGGTCCACCTGACCTTCCTTCGGACCAGTCGTCTTCGTTAATAACCGCTGCCACACCGTGTGCGGCACCTGCAGCTCAGGCGTCCCCTCCGCCGTATAAATCTTCTTTTCTGGTGGAATAAACGGGATGATAGCATTCATCGTCGTCGTCTTCCCACACGCAGTTCCTCCACAGAGGAAGAAGCTTCGACCGTACTGTAGGCACAACCAGAGATATGCGGCGACACTGGCGTTCAACGTGCCCCATTTAATCAACTGTGTGATGCTAATCGGGGTCTCAGTGAACCGCCGAATCGTCATACTCGGCCCTTTAATGCTCACCGCGGAGCTATAGATAATGTTACCTCGGCTGCCGTCGGGAAGTACGCCGTCGACGATAGGCCGGCCTTCACTGACAGGAGCACCCATTTTCTCACTAACCGCCCGCGCGAAAATCGGCGCTTCTTTTTCGTCAACAATGATGTTGGTCTTGATCATCCCATAGATCTTGTGGAACAGATGGATTTTCTCCCCTGCCACAAAATGGATGTCTTCAAGATACGGGTCCCTCATGAATGCCTCAAGAGGCCCACCCCCAACGATGCTCTTGATGATATCATATTGAATGACGTTCTTTTGATAGGCGGTCATGCGAACTTTTACTGGTATTTTCCCTTTCTTTTTCCGAACAGGCGCGGCGGAAGCCTGCTCATCAACAATCGTAATTTCATCAATAAGATCCTTAAGGATATCTTTGAGATCGTCATCGGCAATCACACTTTTCTTAGTCGGTGCTTTCTCCACGATTTTCTTTAAAATGAATTCTTTCTTTACCCGTATGTTATCGTCGATCATCGGTTCCACGACATGATACTCAGGCTCGTCCATATCCTGGGTCCGATAGATGTGGATGAATACAACGCCCTTGGTCGGGTAAATGAAGTTTGGGTATAATTCATCGCGCACCTCTCGAGGAACCTGGCTGTAAAAAACCGGCTCACTTATCTTCTCCGTAATGCTCTCGAGATACGTTTGGAGATGGGGATTCTCCTTGATTAGTTGCGACTGTTCCTCCGATCCCATTTTCGTCATTATATTCACCTATCAAATGGAGATTGGTAACCCCTTTTCTCCTTCACGATAATATGTCCAGATGAATTGAACCACCTCATAATAATCGAAGATTTTCTCCTCCACCATACGTTCCAGGATGTGCTTGCGTTTATCAAACTCCTCATAGATCATCATGGGATCGGCGAGACCCGCCATCTTCGCGATGCGAGACTCAAGGATGTAACTGTTCCGGTTCGCCTTGAAGACATGGGTGTCATCAACAGGGTTCCATTCGAAGGCCTTTCGAGACATGATGCCATCGACTTCCTTGTTATAGCCTTCGATTTCATCCACGGATAAAACACGTCGGATACGTTTTCCCTTGCGTTCGACCGCCATCTGGATAAGAACGACGTCGAGGTTGTCCATAAACGGCTTGGGGATGTTAATAGGATGGCCAGTGAACCGCTGGATGACCTTGGTGACACTACCAGCGTGAAACGTCGTAATGACAGGATGCCCGGTCTGCATAGCCTGGAAGACGACGCGACCTTCGATTCCTCTAGTCTCACCAGGAATAATATAGTCAGGGCGAGACCGTAACCCTGCTCTGAGCAGATCTTCAAGCTCGACGTGGCCTTCTTTCGGCCCAGTGGATTTTGTCAGGAGTTGTTGCCAGACGGCGTGTGGAACTTGTACCTCTGGGGTGTTTTCGACTGAGAAAATTTTCTTCTCTGGTGGGATGAATGGGATGATGGCGTTTGCGGTGGTCGTCTTGCCGGAGGCGGTTTCTCCACAGACGAAGAGACTGCGGCCGTATTGCAGGCAGAGCCAGAGGTAGGCGGCGATGCCGGTGTCGTATGTGCCCCAGTTTATGAGTTGAGTGACGCTGATGGGTGTTTCGCTGAATTTACGGATGGTCATGGTGGGGCCTTTGAGGCTGACGTCTTTGCTGTGGATGATGTTGACGCGGCTGCCGTCAGGGAGGGTGCCGTCGGCGATGGGTTGTCCTTCGCTGACGGGGCTGCCTATTTTTTCGCTGAATTCTTGGGAGAAGGTGCTGGCCCATTCTTTGTCGATGTGGATGTTGGTTTTGATCATCTCGAAGACTTTGTGGATGAGGTGGACGTTTTCTCCGGTGATGATGTGGATGTCTTCGAGGTAAGGGTCGCGCATGAAGGGTTCGAGGGGTCCGCCGCCGATGATGTTTTTGGTGACGTCGTATTCGATGTCGATTTTTTCTGAGGGTGTGAGGTGTATTTTGCCGTGTTTGAGTTGGTCGGTGGGTGAGGCGTGGTCGTCGATGATGACGATTTCGTCAAGGAGGTTTTTAATGGCTTGTTTGACTTCGTCGTCGGTTTTGACGTGGTCGCGGAATGGTGCTTTTTCGTAGATGGATTCGAGTATTTGGTCTCGTTTGGTTTTTTCTGGGTCGGTAAGGGTGGGTTCGACGGCGTGGTATTCTTTGCCCTCCATATCTTTGGTGCGGTAGACATGGATGAAGACGGCGCCTTTGGTGGGGTAGATGACGTTGGGGTATTTTTGGTCGCGGAGGTCACGGGGGAGTTTACTGAAGAACTCGGGTCGGTCCATGGTTTTTTGGACCTCGTCGAGGTAGTGTTGGAGGTGTGGGTTTTCTGTGAGGATTTTTTTTTCCTCTTTGGGGTCCATTTTGGTGATGGTGTCTCCCCTCCTCTGTTTTAGAAGGCGACTCCGCTGGATTCGATGGTGAGTCCGACGCCGGGTCGGACGGAGAAGCGTGTGACGGGTTCGTATTTGAAGCGTGCGCCGTTGAATTTTTCGAGGTAGATGTTGTAGACGATGCCGATGCCGGGTGCGGTTTCTCGGCTGGTTCTGAAGTGGATGTTGGTGATCATGCGGAAGGTGTTGTGGATTTCTTCGGTCCATTCGAGGGGGTTGGCGGTGCAGAAGATGATTTTGCCGCTGCCGGTGAGTCGGTTGAAGAAGCTGGTGAGTTCGGTGAGGTTGCCGGCGTTGAGGCTTTCTTTCAGCAGTGTGGAGAGGGAGTCGATGAAGATGATTTCTGGTTCGAAGAGTTTGCGGCAGGTGAGGAGTCCTTCGAGGAAGGTTTGGCGTGGGAGGGTTTCGGCGAGGGTGACTTCGGTGCTGATGAAGAAGAATTTGCCGGCCATGAGGTATTTGCGGATGTCGTAGCCGACGGATGCGGTCTGTCGTAGGAAGCTTTTAATGGTGAATTGGGTGGAGACGTAGGAGCAGGTGTTGTCTGCTTTGAGGAGGCTGAAGCAGAAGCGTTGGCAGAAGATGCTTTTGCCGGTGCCTTCTTTGCCTTCGATGAAGATAAGGCTGCCGTTAGGGAAGACTTTACCGAAGCGGTCGGCGAAGCCATCGTTTTCTCCTTTGCGTTCCAGGATGAGCGATTTGAAGCCTTGCATGGTGGTTCATCTCAGGTGTGGAAGAGGAATTCGTCTTCGACGGCAAGCGGGCCGACGAGACGGAGGGTGTGGTCTCCTGTTGCGATGGTGGTTCTGGTGTAGAGTTCGGTGACGGCGTCGGGTGAGAGGGTGGTGTCGTGGAAGGAGTAGTTGGCTTTGGTGATGATGTTGCCGTCGATGAAGACGGTGAAGGTGTCGTTGGTGGTGGCGAGAGTCTTGGCGCCGATGTTTTTAAGGTAGAAGACGTAGGAGCTGTTTTGGGTGGGGATGGTGTTGGGGTCGTTGATGACTGCGAATTCGGTGTCGAGTTGTTCGACGACGCGGCTGCCGCGTTGTGAGAGGCTGGTGCTGATGTTGGTGGTGATGGCGATGAAGATGCCGGAGACGGCGCCTGCGGCGATGACGGCTGCTATGAAGAAGATGACGTGTGCTCCGGTGAGGCTAAATCCCATGGGTGTGGTCTCCTTAGGTGGGGGTGTAGGTGTGGTAGTCTGCGATCCCGTTTTTTGTGATGATTTTGATGCGTTTGCTGCTGGGGCCGGGGATGTTGTGGACGGTGAGTGTGGTGGTGGTGTCTGGGTAGAGGTAGGTTTCGGTGGTGGTGTAGGGTTCTTTGGTGCCGTTGATGAGGATGGTCAATGAGGCGGTGGGCAGGGTGATGCTGCCGGTGTTGTGGATGGTGATGGTGTAGTCGTAGGTGGTGTCGTTGGTCTGGCGGGTGATGTTGGTGATGTTGATGGATGCTTGGGCTTGGGTGTCGATGCGGTCTTTGAGGTTTTCGTAGGCGGTGTTGATGGAGTCGACGGTGGGGAAGATGTCAGCGGTGATGATTTCGACTGACATGGCGATGGCTATGCTGAGTACGACTGCTGAGGCGATTAGGGAGAATCCTATGTGCTTTTCCCTCCTAGTTGGTGAGTGTGCAACCCCGTACCTTTTCCGATGGTGTAATGGAGAAGAAAATTTATAAAGTTATTCCCTTAGGGTTTGGGGGCGTAGGGGTATTCGTCGAGGCTTTTTGCCATGCGTTCCATTTCTCTGTCGATTTTCAGGAGGAAGCGGTCGTCGAGGTGGATTCCTTTGAGTTTTTGGATGAAGAGGAGTGATTGGAGGTGATCTTTGGTGGGCAGAGTGGTGGGTGTCTTGGGGGTGTCGGGTCTGGTTGTTTCGACGATGCCTTTGGAGTAGTCGAGGAGGTCGAGTCTGACGTCGTCGGAGATCCAGCCGATGTCGACGTAGTAGCCGAGGACGTCGGGGAGGCTGTGTTTGCTGATGCGTTCGACCATGTAGGTGAGCCATTTCATGACGATGACGATGCTTTCAGGGTCGTTGGGGATAGCTTGGAGTGGGTGGAAGGTGTCTTCGGCGGTGTGGCGTGGTGGGTTTTTGTAGAGTCGTCCGGTGACGGTGGAGAGACCTTCAGGGCTGGCTGCTTCGATAGCTTGGAGGCGTTCTTTGAGGTCTGCGACGTCGTCGTAGAGTCGTTTCATGTCATCGGTGGTGTGGGGTGAGATGTCTTTGGAGTTTGTGGTCGTGAGTGGTTCGGTGGTGGGTTTGATGCCTTTGAGGACGGCTTGGATGCGGTCAACGAGGCGGTAGAGTTGTCCGCGGGTGAGTCTCAGGTGATTGGTTTGGATTTTTTCGCTGATTTTGGCTGCTATTTTTTGGGGAAGTTGTTGAGCAGTGACGAGGGCGGCTAGCTCGGTTTGGAGCGTCGTTTCGTCGAGAATTTGGTCGGTGTCTTTTGAAGTCAGGGGTTCAGGCATGGTCCTGGCTCTCCTCAGATGCTACATGGGTGTTCTGTTATTTTAACTCTTGGAAGAACTCGTTCATGATCGAGTCGATCCTCTGTTCCATCAGGATGGATTCTAAGGCTTTTGAGAGGATGACGTCGAGGTCTGTATCGGTGTAGGTGGCGGTTGAATATGTTGTGGTTGTGGTTAGGGGCGACGTCGGTGGGGTCTGCGGTGTCGGTGTAACGGGCGTTGTTGGTGGTGTTGTCGGAGATGGTATAGGTGTTGTTGTCTCTGGTTTAATTGGTGTCGTGAGTGTTTCGGGGGGTTGGGCTGGTGTCGGTGTTGTGGCTGGTGATGTGGTCGTTGGTGAGTCTGTGGGTTTGGTTTTTGTCTCTGGCGGTTTGGGCTGGTCTTTGGGTTTAATAGGGAGTGTGCCTCCTTTCTCAATGGCAGCTTCGATGTCGCCGAATTTGGTTTTGAGGGCATCGACGTCGCTGGTGATGTTTTCGAGGGCGTCGAGGCGTTTTTTGGTGACTTTGGAGAGGCCGACAAAAGGATTCATTTGTTCGGAGACGATTTCGTAGAGGCTGACGAGGTCGTCGAGGTCTTTGGAGAGGTTTTCGACTTTTTCGGTGACGTGGGTGATGTCCTCTTGGTTTTTCTTGATTTGGAAGTCGAAGTCTTTTAGGTTTTGGAGAATCGTGCGTCGTTGTTCGAGGTCTTCCCTGCTAGCGTCCCCGGCTGGTGCCGCAGGGGCTTTTTCCTGGAGAATAGTGGCGGGAGTGGGTTTTGCTGACGCGGGTTGTTCTTTCTGGGTTGGTGGTTTGGCTGGGATCTGTGTCTCTTGTTTTTTTGGTTCTTCAGTGGCGGGTTTTTGGTCGAATTTGATGACTGTTCTAAGTTTGTCGACGCTTTCTTTTTTATCTGACTCTGACTTGGGAATCTGGGGTGGCTCGGGTGGTTTACCTACAGTAGCGGTGTCCTTGGTCGCTATAGGTTCGTCTTTCCCTAGCTTGAGTTTTATGTGTACCCCTCCAATTACCAACCTATCTGGGTGATCCCACTCGTATCAACTGAAATCGTATATTTATACTTTTATATGGGGTGGTTCACTGAAGGACCTTCTGACTATTTTTTCCTCTTCGGTCATGGTGTTTTTCCGTTTCGTTAATTGGCCTTGTCAGGGTTATATAAGATAAGTTACAGAGTAGTATTATCTATTATGTCTAAAGTGCGCAATCAGGAGTTCCTCTACCATGTACTGCATACCTTGATTGCTATCACGGCGCGGCGTTCCTCGGACACGGTGGCGTGTGCGTTTCTGCAGGCGATCTTGGTGACGCTGTCTCGTCGGTACCCATTTTTGAAATTGGTGAAGATTAAGAATCTGACCTTTTATGAGGAGAACGCGGTGCGCATCCCCATTGAGATGAACACGGTGAAGCCGGAACTGGTGGGTGAGTCCATCCAGTCCATCATCCGGATTCTCTGCCTGGACCTCGAGGAGGAGAGCGGGCTGTTCTTCATCAAGGAGTTCAAGGAGAGGCTAGGAGAGTCCTATGTCCAGGAGTTCAAGCGGTTCCACATCGACCTTGACATCCTGCATCTGGAACAGCAACATCTGCATGAGCAGCTGGAGAAACGCCGGGCGGTCATCCAGCATATCTCCGAGATGGAGGCTAAGCCGCTGCCGACGCGCAACATCCAGTACTCCTGGGACCGCGTTGACACGTTTAAGTATCGCAACAACGTCTGTTTCCTCTATGACAAGACAGGGAAGATGCTGGACAAACTGCAGCTCAACGACATCGTGGAGTACTATATCCGCACCATCACCGATTACGGCAAGCTCGTCAAACAAAACGACCAACTCGACATCACCGACAAAGAAATCGAGTTTCTCAAGATTCTCTCCACCCAGGATTTAGACAAGGAGTTCGCGAAATACCTTCTCAATGTCAAGGAGGCTGATTTCGCTCATATGATTCAGCGACTGCTGCGCAACGAATTCTTGCAGTACATCTCAGACACCGAGCTGAAGCTGACTGAGAAAGGACTTGCGGTGCTCGAGGCACACACTCCAACGCTCCCAGCATCTACGCAGGCATGACAAAACCTTTTAAAATCCGTGGCTGATAGTGCATCGAAGACTTTCGGTCATTCTGGAATGAGGAGATGACAGCCGACTTACCACAGCCACATGGTTCAGGACAGGCGAAGCTTATCCTTAGCATGGGGCGCGACGGTTCGATTATTCAGTTCAACGCCCGATGTGAAGAGGTGACAGGTTTCTCGCGGCCGGAGGTCGTCCACCGACCGTTCACCACCCTGCTTTCTCCCGATGGGATTACCGCATGGGAGGAGTTATTCGGGCAGGTGGGATGTTCACTTGCTGTCCCGCAATTCACGCTCTCCCTCGTGACGAAGTCGACGAGCAAGGTCCCGGTCCTGTGGAACGGGTTTGTCGTTTGCGATGCTTCAAAAGAACTCCAAAGCATCTGTTTGCTTGGGGTGCCGATGGAGCCGATAGACGAACCTATACCCAATGAACAGCAATCTCCTCAGACACCTTTATCTGAAATCGCCCATACAGAGGTCGTCGTGAATGAACCACCTCAGGAACCCGCGGAGATTCGGCACGAGGTTGCCATCGAAACTCAGGTGGATCGAGCGCACGATATGGAGGAGTTGCATTCCGATGTCGCCAAGCTTATCCGTGAGATGGTCTCGGTACAACAGCTCATCCAGACGCTTCTTTCGACGATGAATACCCATTATACGATGCTCGCCAAACTTCCGATAGATCTAGAGACGGCGGCCAAACAGGTACAGGAGAACCCGCCGGCGCAGGGTACCTTGCTGGTAAAGCCGCGGAAATGGTCTGTGCAGGATCCTTTTGGTTTCAAATGGCGTGAGACACAGCTCGTCGAGATGAAGGCGCAGCTGGACGCGCGGAAAATCGACTTGGAGAGTAGGGAAGAATATCTTCTCCAAGAACGTAAACTGCTGGATCAACGATTGGATGAATTCTGCCAATGGAAAGAGAAGTTGAAGGCGGTTGAAGAAGAGATCGAGCATCGTCGCTCCGAATTGCAGGCGATGCAACGCCAGGAGCAATGCCCGCAGGCCAAAGAACTCACATCTCTAGAGCCGGTGGATATTACTCAGATTCTTGAGACGATGCCGGAGTCCGCGGTCATTGTCCAACGTGGCATTATCAAGCAGTCGAACACCTCATTCCTTACTCTTGTGGGGTACAGTGGTGAGGAGATCCTTGAGAAAAGCCTGTTTGATTTGATCGCTGCTGATGGTCTTGGCCAAGTGGAGAAGTACTATCTGGACCGGTTGAAGGGTGAACCTCTCGAGGGTTATTCCACGGTTCTTGCAACGAAGAGTGAGAGCCGGGTGCCTGTCGCGATCCGCGTCAAGCCAACGTTGTTTAATGGCGAGAAGGCTGAGGTTCTGTTGGTGAACTCCGTCGAGTAGCGACGAAAAAAAGGGAGGGTGGGAGAAGAGGGTGTCTTCTCCCGATGGGTGTTTCTTTAGAGTTCCTGAACTCGATACTTGAAGGCGCTAGGTGCGTTGATAACGAAGATGCCGCTGACTCCGACATCAGGCACTAGTTTACCCTCAAGCACCTCACCAGGTTGGAGACCATTAGTGCTTGACAGCGCAGCCGTGAGATTGACGATGAGCATCGCCTGGTCCGACGTGCTCATGCCGTTGCCGAGCATGATCGAGCTGTCGGCATCGTGGATGGCGATGACGCCGTAGTTGGTCGCGTTCAAGAGACTGGTGTTGAGTGTCGAAAAGACACCGCCTTGGGCTACCGAGCTTGCCTTTGAGGCTGTGTTCAACGATAAGATAGTGAAGTTATTGAGTTCCAGGTAGAGGAGGGTTTTATTCAGATCGATATCGTAGGATCCTGCACGAGGTGTGATGGCGATAGCGAGGTACTCGATGCGGGTCTTGTTCACATCTGTGTATCCTGTGACGCCGATGATGCGGATACCGCTTGAGACGTCACGGATGGTTTGTTTGCCGACCGCGTACGCCCGTTGCTGCAGAGACTCTGCGGTTTGCATGATGACGCTGGCTGCGATGGCTGCGACGAGGACCATGGCGATGAAGACAATCAGGGTGCCGATACCCACTTCAGCATGGGTGTTTTTCAGGGTTTTTTTCTCAGTTCTTTGTGTACCTGGTTTGATGGCGATGATGGTGTTGATCCGTAAGCATCCGAGACCTTGGGCTGAGTCGACGAGGATGAATCCATCGTGGTGGTCGACGTCTTCCACAATACCGGTCACGACGCTGACGCGCTTGTCGCCGGGTTCTTTGGTTACGATTTTGCAATACTTGCCTACGAGCCGTTCCATGTTCTTGCGTTCCATTTCGTTTCACCTTCGTTACCATGCTGTCTGGCAGCATGTAGCATGTAGGTCTTCGGCCTCCAACCTTTATTAAGCCGCCCGGCGCCAACACCAAAATGACAAAATAACAAAACGAAAGCCTACCAGTTCCAGGAGAAAAAAAGAAAGGAAGAGGCGCAGGGCCCCTTCCCGAGTCCTCTCTTAGACTTCGACGACTCGATACTTGAACGCGTTGGGGGCATTGACGACGAAGATACCGCTGACCCCGATCTCAGGCACCAGCTTACCTTCCAGCACCTCACCAGGCATGAGACCACGAGTGCCTGACAGCGCAGCCGTGAGATTGACGATGAGCATGGCCTGATCCGATGTGCTCATACCATTGCCGAGGAAGATCGAGTTGTCGGCGTCATGAATAGCGATGACACCGTAGTTGGTCGAGTTCAAGAGACTGGTGTTGAGCGTCGAGAACACACCACCTTGGGCAACAGCATTCGCTTTCGCAACAGGGTTCAACGACAGGATAGTAAAATTATCGAGTTCCAAATACAACAGGGTCTTGTTCAAATCGATATCATACGAACCTGCACGCGGTGTGATAGCGAGAGCGAGATACTCGATGCGGGTCTTATTCATATCAGTGTATCCTGTGACGCCGATGATGCGGATACCGCTTGAGACGTCACGGATGGTCTGCTTACCGACCGCGTACGCCCGCTGCTGCAGGGACTCCGCCGTCTGCATGATAACACTCGCAGCGATCGCCGCGACCAGCACCATGGCGATGAAGACGATCAGGGTGCCGATACCAACCTCGGCCTCAGAGCTCTTCTTCACGCTCTTTTTCTCGGACGGCCGCTTGGACCCCGGCTTAATCGCAATCACCGTGTCCATCCGCAGGCAGCCCAGACCCTGAGAAGAATCCACTAGGATGAATCCATCCTTGTAATCGACATCTTCGAGAATACCAGTGACGACATTGGCGCGATCCTCGCCAGGTTCTTTCGTCACGATCTTGCAGTACTTGCCTACCAGCCTTTCCATATACCGTTTTTCCATTTCCATTTCACCTTCTGTCGTTTCGTTCTTCACTGCCACAAATTGCCGTGGCAATGAATTCCAAGACAGCTTGTAACACGGATGGTATTTAACGATTCGGTGTCCAAATCACACAACCAGAAAAATCACACCACCACCCCCACCACCAGGAGAACACACCACCCATTCGGTACCACCTGTACAATAAGACATATAAACGCACGCGCCGACCCCACACCTAAGGCCATCCACTATGACAACCCACGCTTCCATCGGCATCGTCTCCATCGCACTCATCGCCACCCTCGTCGCCCTCGCCACCGCCACCGGCTCAATCCTCGTCCAAAAACAAACCACCACCGCAGACACCTACAGCCAACTCGTCGACGACGTCACCACCGACCTCACCTCCTACCTCGAAGTACGACAAATCATCGGCAAATTCGACCCCACCCACCACTATCCACCCAGAATCGCCATCAACATCCACCCCCTCACCACCAACACCATCGACCTGAACAAAATGACCATCCAAATCACCACCACCAGCGACCTATTTATCTACAATTACCAAGAATCCTTCTCCCTTAAAACCGGATCACTCTTCTCCGACGACACCTGGAACAGACTCGCCACCGACACCTACTCATTCGTCGTCTCCAATGACGACGACGCCTCCGTCCAAGCCGCACACACCCTCAATAAAAACACAGACACCGGCTTCCTCCTCCTCACCCTCCCCGACAACATGAACCTCAACCCCTACGACACCTTCGAACTCACCATCATGCCCACACCCGGACAACCCCGCGTCTTCACCCTCGAAGTCCCACTACCCAGTACCACGATGGCAACACTCTACCCCTAAAGAAAAAAAACACCTGCTCCTATTTTATTTCTCGCTGCCCTCGATTTTTTTTACTTTTAAAACAGGAGATGCATCATCTAAAGACTTCTCAATCTCACCACACGCCTTCAACCGCTCCTCCCACCCCGGGCCAGACAACGCAGGCCCCTCCTTCCGAGCCGCAAGCACATCCTCTAAATCACCCGCAATCACCTTACGCGGCTCCACCGACCCACCTTGATCAACCACCGGAGACGACACACGCACACCCGACGCCTGTGTCCGCGGGCTCAACCGACCCTCCCACAAACGCACACGCTTCTCCACGTCACCCTCGAAACCCAGAATCGTCGTCCTCTTCACACTCTCCGCCAACCGCTGGCGAAGTTCACCGCACTCCACCTCTTTGCGCTGCAATAAGGCTTCTACAGCTACCTGACTCGTGACATCCTCCATCACCAACAAAGCACCCTGAGGCTCACATGCGTCACCTAGCACGGGATGGATCACGACATCCACTAAAGCCTGATTCTCAGCGGAGGAAGAGACAGTAACCGCCTTCACCCGGACAGGACTCCGCTGTGAGAGACATTGGTCATAACCTTCACGCAAACGCGCACGATCCATGAACGCGAAGTTGAACAGGTCACAACCAATCGCCTTCTGAGCTTCGATTCCGAAAAGCCTCTCCGCCTTCTTGTTCCACATAGACACCTGGTTGTTAGCATCCACCATGATGATTGACGTGGGAATCTGATCTTCAATCTGACGACATTTGAACGACAAATCCTGGGCCTCCAGACGCAACTTGGTCAACTCACCACCGGTCTCCTCAAGCATCTGACGCAGCCCTTGGACTTCGCGTGCCCGATCGGCAAGTTCGCGCTGCGTGTGTTGAAACTCGTCAGAAAGCGTGGACAATGCTTGGTCTTTATCAGCCAAGACGGACTGCTGCTCAGCCACGGTCAGATCTCGCGCCTCCAATGATTGCTCAAGAGATGCGAGGCGCCTCTGATGTTCGGAGAGTTCGACATGCAGATGGTCAATAAGCTGTGTCTGATGGCTGACCTCCTCCTCGCGTTGTTTTATCACGGCCGTACGTGCTTCCAGCTGCTTTTGAAGCTCATCTGTGTATTTCTCCTGCATAAGAACTTGATGTTGCCGTCGTTCCAACTCTTCGCGTAATCCATCTATATCATGGGTTCTTTCAAGAAGACTGATCTTCATTCCACCGAGTTGGTTGTGTAATTCATCGGTCTCCTGATGTTTCCCTTGAAGATCTTGGTCTTTCAACCTCAAGGCTTCTTTCATCGCCTCTAACTCAGACTTGTGCCAGAGGAGGGAGGATTTGTGTGTCTTCAATTCTACAGTGAGTTGTTCGTGGTCTCTTCGCGTGGCTGCCATCTGCGTGTTTATCCCTTCAATCGTCTTCAGCAGCGCCTCTTTTTCATCAGTAACCTTCAGAAGGGCTGCATGTCGGTCTTTCAGCTGGTGCCGGAGGAGTGCCTCCTCATCATCGCGTCGGAGTATCTCCTTGTCCGCGCGGTCGATCTTTTCTCGTAAGGCGGAGAGCTGCACTACATTGTCCTCCATTCTCTGAGAAAGGTCTTGCCATTCCTTGGTTTTTTGTTCTAAGGATTCTTGGAGGGAGCGGTTCTCAGAAGTCTTTTGATTGATCTCATTGCGTTGCGTAAGGAGTTTTGCCTGTAGTCGCTGCCATTCGTTCTGTTGGGCTTCGAGGGCATGCTGGCTTTGTGTCAATCGAGTCGAGGCCTCTTGCAGCTCCATGGTTGTGGTTAAGTGTTCGTCCTGTAGTGATGAAAGCATCGTGGACGCTTGCTCGAGCTCTTCACGGGTGTGCGTGAGTTGTTCAAGGAGGCTGCTATTTTCTTGTTCTCGCTGTTGAAGGGTAGTGCTCAAGGTTTCGAACTCGGTTGTATGGGCTGCCAGGGTCTGGCGTTGAGTCCCGAGTTCGTTTCGTAGTGTTGCAAGGTCCTGGGCTTGAGTGGCGAGCAGCTCTTTTTTCCCGCGCAGCTCTGATTCGGTCTCGGTGAGTTCCTTTTGCAGGATGGCTGTACGGGTGAAGGTGCTCTGATAGTGGGTGGTGAGTCGTTCGAGGTCTTCTCGGGATTTGTTTAATTCTGCGTCGAGGCTGGCGAGCGGGGTGATGTCGTTGATGATGAAAAGGGTTCCTTGTGGTGTGCCGTCGTCGTTGACGAGAGGGATGTGTGAGACGTCAGTGAGTACTTCCTCGTTGCGCTGGTTGCAGAGAACGACGGAGTGGTCTGTCCCTTTAACTGTGGTTTTATCGGCGAAGCGTTGGAGGAAGGGGATAGCTGTCAAGGTGGTTCCGAGGGCGGTGGTAGAGGGAAGGCCGAACAGGAGCTCAGATTGTTTGTTCCAGGAGGTGATTGTGTTCGTGGTGTCAACCATGATGATGGAGGCGGGCACGGAGTTTTTGAGGTTGTCAATGAGGACGTGCAGGGTGTTTTTCTCCAGGGTGGCGTCTTCGATTCGTTTCTTGATGGTGTCTGTTTCCTGTTTGGTGGTGGTGAGGTCGGCTTGGAGTTGTTGGAGGCGGTCTTCTCTGTCTGCGAGTTCGGTGGTGGCGAGGTCGAGGTCTGTGTTTTTTCCTTGGAGTTCTCGTTGGAAGTCAGCGAGTTGCGTCTCCTGGTTTTTGAGGGTTTCTTCGATGGTGTGGATGTGATCGTCTTTGTGTGCGAGTGTTTCTTGGAGTTGGTGGGTGAGGTGTTGGTGTGTTTCGATTTCGCCGGTGAGGTGTTCTTGGGCTGCGAGGCTTTGGATGAGGGCGGTTTGTCGGTCGGTGAATTGTTGGGTGAGGTCTTGGATGAGTCGGTCTTTACTGGCGGTTTCTTCTTGGATGGTGAGGAGGTCGGCGGTGAGTTCTTCGACGGTGTGTTGGGACGTGGTGAGGTGGTGTTGGAGGTCGTCGATGGTGTGGGTGAGGGTTTGGGTGGTGGTTTGGTGGTCGGTTTCCATTTTGGTTTGGATGTGGTGGTCTTGGGTGATTTTTTCTTGGAGTTCTTTGATGGTTTCTTCTTTGTCTTTGAGGTCGATGTTTTTCAGGATGATGTCCATCCATTGTTTTTCGGCGTCGTCGTGTGCCTGCTGGAGTTCTGTGTCTTTGTGTTGGATGGTACGGTGAAGGGTGGCGATTTCGTCGTTGGTGCGTTGGATGTCTTGGTTGGTAGTTTGGAGGAGGGTTTCGAGGTTGTTGATGGTGGTTTTGTGGGTGTTGAGTTCGTTGTTGCGGTATTGGAGGTCGGCGAGGCGTTCGTGGAGTTCGTTTTGGAGTCTGGTGATGGTGGTGTCTTTTTTGGCGGCATCTTCTTTGGTCTGGGAGAGTGTCGTTTCTAGAGATGTTATGTGGTATGTGAGCTGGTCGAGTTGGGTGGCGTTGGCGAGGAGTGTGTTTTGAAGTTCGCTGGTGTGGGTTGTGATGTCGGTGATGATGGCGTCTCGTGTTTCGATTTCTTCTTTGAGGGCGTCGATGGTGGTTTGTTCTTGGGTGAGTTGGTCGGTGGTGGTGGTGAGTGTTTTTTCTTTGTCTGCGATGGTTTGTTCTGCGAGGTTGAGGAGGGTGCGTAGTCTGGTGGTGTCTTCGAGGAGGTCGTGGTTTTTTTCTGCTTCTTGGATGAGGGTGGTTTGTTCTTGGTTGAGTTGGCTGGTGAGGTCGTGGATGATGGTGTCGCGGGTGTGGAGTTCTTTTTGGAGGTCGTGGAGTTCTTGGGTGCGGTGGTCGAGGGTGGTTTGTTGTGTGGTGAGGTCGTTGTTGTTGTGGTGGAGTTCTTCTTGGAGGGTGAGTGCTTGTTGGTTGACGTGTGCGAGTTCGGTGTTGAGTTGGTGGAGGGTGTTTTTGTCTTCTTCGTTTTGGTTGAGGCTTTCTGTTAGGAGTATTTTTAGCTCTGTGAGTTCGTCGTCGTGGGTGTGGGTGCGTTCTGTTTGTTTGATGAGTTGTGTTTGTTGGTCTTCGAGTTGTGTGGTGAGGTCGTGGATGAGGGTGTCGCGTGTGTGGAGTTCGTGTTGGAGGTCGTGGAGTTCTTGGGTGCGTCGTTGGAGGGTGGTTTGGTGTTTGGTGAGGTCGGTACTCTTGGCGTCTAGATCTTGTTGCAGGGTGCGGTTCTCTCGGTGTGCGTAGGAGAGTTCGGTGTTGAGTTGTTGGAGGGCTCGGTGGTCGTGTTCGTGTTGGTCGAGGGTTTGTGCGAGGAGTATTTTTGCTTGGGTGAGTGCGTCGTCGGTGGTGTGGGCGTTCTCGGTGTGTTGGATGAGTTGTGTTTGTTGTTGGGTGAGCTGGGTGGTGAGGTCTGCGATGATGCGGTTGCGTTCGTCGATGGCGTGGCTGTGTTGCTCGAGTTGTTGGCGGAGGTGTTGGGTGGTGTCGTGCAGGCTGTGTTCTGTTTCTGTTTTTTGGTGGTGTAGTATTGTGTTTTCTTCGGTTGCCTGTTGGAGGTGTTGTCGGAGGGTGGTGAGGTCTTGTGTTTGTAGGGTTGTTTCTTGGGTGAGTTGGTCGATGGTGTCGTGGTGTTGTCTGGTTTCTTGTTCGAGGGTTTGGATGTGGTGTTGGCTTTCGAGGAGTTCGTTTTGGAGGCGGGTGTTGCGGTGGTCGTGGTCTTCGAGTTGGTGTTGTTGTTCTTCGAGGTCGGTTTGTAGGGTGATGACAAGGTGTGTTTTTTGGTCGAGGGCCGTGTCTTTCTTGCGGAGTTCGTTTTCGTATTGGGTGAGGCTGGTGGTGAGGGTGTCGTGGTCGTGGGCTTTGGTGGCGAGGGTCTGTTGCAGGTCGCCGAGTTGGGTCGCCATTTGCTGGATGATGGTGTTGCGTTCGGTGAGGTGGTGGTGGAGGGTCTGGATTTCGGTTTCTTTGTCGTGGAGTTGTTGGTGGAGGGTTTGGAGGTGGGTGGTGGTCTGGTTGAGCTGGTTTTTTGTCTCTAGCATCTGGGTTTGTACGTCGGCGAGGTCGGCTTGGATGCGTTCTGTGTGTTGGTGTTGTTGTTGGAGTTTTGTGGCGAGGGTTTGGAGTTCGTCGGTTTGCACGGAGAGTTCTTCGTGGTTATGATCGAGGGTGAGGGTGGTTTTTGTGAGTTCTTGGTCTTTGGCTTGGAGGGCGGTTTGGAGTGTGTCGATTTTGGTTTGGAGGCGTTGTTCTTGGGTGAGGGTGTGGTCGAGGATTTCGTTTTGGCATTGGATGTATTTGTCGCGGCTGTCGAGTTTGGCTGTGAGTTGGAGGATTTCTTCGCTAGGTTGGTGTGCCTCCCTGGTGAGGTGTTGGAGGGTTGTGGCTTGTTCTTGGACTTTCTGGGTCACGGCGGTGATGAGAGCGTCTTTTTCGCGTGTTTCTTCGTCGGTCTGTTCAAGGCTTGTGCGGAGGGTTGCCTCCTGCATGGATTTTTCGGAGAGGCGTGCTTGTGATTCGTAGAGCTGTGTCTGGAGGTCGTCGATGGTCTGTTTGTAGATGGTTAGTTCCATCGCTAGGGTTTTTGCCTGTTGTTGGTCTCGTTCGTGGGCTTCTTGCAAGGAAAGGATCGTCTGTTGTGTCTTGGATTCTGTCTCAGGGTGTCGTTGTGTCGTGTGGCTGGTTTCCTGGTTTGTTTCTTCGAGCTGGGCTCGTGTTGCTTCGAGTTCTTGTGTGAGTTTTTCTAGGGTTTTACGTAGCGTGTTGACTTCGCTGTGCGCTTGGGCAAGGTCGTAGTCCTTGGACCGCAGCTCATGGATGAGGCTGTCAAGCTCCGTCTTGTATTCCAGGAGTTCATCGTTCTTCTTCTCCAGGGCTTGGTGTTCTTGGTCATGGCGGGTTTCAGAGACTTTTGCATTCATCAGCATCCGGTCGATTTCATCCTGGTACTCCTGGAGTGCCGTGCTGTGGTCCTGGGTGTCGTCCTTGGGGACGGGCTGCGGTGATGTGGCGGGAAGGCTGCGAGCGGTGTTGGGAGTGGAATCATGGATGATGGAGATTTCCCCCTGTAGTGTGCCGTGGCTGCTGTAGGGTTTTGCCGTGATCTGTACGCGGATCACGCTGCCGTCTGCCTTCCGTAGCTCGAGGGCGTAGGAAGGAGCTGCCTTGCCGATGAGGCGTTGGAGATGCCGTACTCGTACGGTTTTTCTTGCTGCGTCGGTCAGGAGCCCAGAATCTTCCAAAGGATTGCCGATCAGTGACTCTCGCGTTCGGCCGACCCATCGGCAGAACGAGTCACTCACATCGAGAATCTGCTCCTTGGAATCAAGTAGAAAATATAGGTCTGAAAGGGAGCTTGTTCCTTCTGTTGTTGACGGTGCTCCTGCGCCTTTTAGAGAATCTTCTGGCGTATGTCCTCACCCCGGTCCCACTCAGTGTGTTAAGAAATGGAAATACAATCCACGTCTATTAACTTTGTTAAACAGAACGCAGGGGGATGGGCGGGTGTTTACAGTTCGGTTTCTGAGAGAAGTCGGTCGACGGCCGTCCGTAGTTCCTCGTATCCCTCTTGCAGCTTGGTGTGGTCCTGTTTCAGCTGGCAGTATTTCTCCTGATAGGTCGTGTCAGAGGCGTCTGACATCGATCTGCTGGGATGCGAGGAAGGCGCTCCAGGAGATGTTGTCGGTTGATGGATGGTAGTGCTGAGAGCGCCAAATGAGGTTTTTTGCAGACGGTCGAGGAGGTCTTTGCATTTCTTGAGGTTGCCGTCCAAGACGATGACCTTGCGTCGATGCTCCATGACGATATCGGAGAACTGCCGGCGGTCGATATCATTGATGAGGCGTTTCTCCGTCAGGTCCATGAGGCTTGCCTTGAGGCCTAGTCGTTCTTTTTCAAGGATGGTGAGCCGCTGCAGGAGCTGCTCCCGAAGGCTGACGGCTTCGTCGACATAATGGATGAGGCTGTCGTCGAAGCGGCTGAAGATGCGGTAGATCTCCTCCGTGGTCAGTGTCTTGTCGTCGATGAGCCACATCAGCTCCGGGGTGATGCGGTCTTTGAACTCGAGTTTCTCTACGGTCTTGACGCCTTTGCTGTACCAGCTGGGGATGAAGATAAGCCCGTTCTTGTCCTCCTCGAACTGCTCCAGGGGGAAGCTGAGAATCGCATCGGATTTCGCATCCTGGACCTTATAGCCGAGGAGATGCTTGTCCGAATCGATGACGGAATCGAACACCACGCCGAGTTTTTCGCCTGTGTCCTCAAGGAACACGGGTTTACCGATCATCTTCTTCGACCACAGCCCCTTTCGTTCGGCACCCGGAGTACTTTCAGCAGCATCCTCTTGGATGGCACTGACAGGTTCTTGAACGTCGTCAAGAGGTGAATCTAGCGGCATGTCAAGGACGGCATTGTGAGAAGCAGAATCGTGAGTGTGAGGACTCGTGTGGTCGCTTTGCTTGGCGGTCTTCTTTCTCTTCAAACGAAGACGTCGTTTCACCATAGGTTCAGGAGAAGAACCAACGGTGCCCTGAGGTGACGGTAAGGATGCATCAGACGTCGTCCTTCGCTTAAAGGACAGCATCTACTGACTCTCCTTCTCGGTCATAGGTCGCATCCACCCTCCAAGGCCAGTAATGGGTCACGCTGTTCTTTAACGTTTCGGATTTCATGCGTGATGAACCATGAGATGAGGACAAGCGGTGCAAGGAAGAACGCGAGCGCCAGCAAGTAAATCCCCAGCACCCCCATCGCCATCGTCAGCGACTCAAGGAAGGGTCGTGCTGAGGAAAACACGTTCCACCCCGCATGAATCAGGATGATAGACACAGAGACGTACAGCGAGGAGACGGTAGCAAGCACGATCTTTTCACGGCGCTGACAGTTCAGATGGTAGACAATGATGCCGGAGAAGAACGCCGCCAGGATCATCGCGACGATCTCGCTGCTCATTAAGAGAAAGAAGGGGATGACGATGAGTCCGCCGACGAGAAAAGGCAGAGCTTGTATCGAGGCGAGGTCAATCTTATTCATCCAGGACGTCTTCCCAAGAAAACCTTGCACCACCCGTGTTCGAGTCCTTTGGAGCCGTTGCCGAACACCTGTTTTCATCAGCGTTCGAGAGACATGCTGCCAGGAAAGATTAACCTGAAGGACCGTGATCTTATCGGAAATGAACGCGATGACAATCATTAGAAGAATCGTCACAGTCGTCAGCACCAAGGCGCAGAGAAGGTCGATGATTGGCACCGCCATCTCCGGATTGTACCGAACGGCAGCAAGTAGGATGCCGCTCGGAAGGATCAACCACAGCGGTGAGGAATAAATCACGATCTCCCCGAGGTACGAGCCGTTCGCGGTTCCATTCGGCGCCGACGCATGCACCTTCTGGTCTTTCACCTGACCAGGGTTCACATAGAAGGACACCGGTGAAAGCAGCGACGCAAGCGCACCTTTACCGAAGACCACCCCCTGCATCGGAAACACGCTGGGATTGATGATGGAGATATTGCGAGAAGGACCCGTATGACCTGGAGTGAGCGAGCCGAGATCTAATCCGTTCTTCGAAGGAAACTCGCCTACGCCGACCGCACCGGTCACCGAATCAAACGCAAACGCATGGATAATCATAAGAAACACGGTGAAGATCACAAAGAAAAACAATGCAGTCCTCCTCAAATTCAAGGACTGCATCGTGATGATGTTCCCATGGATCTTCTCCTGAAGCGTTTTCCTGCGCTGCGGCAGTAAAAACACCGCAACTACCAGGAGGATCACCGACACCGTCAACGGCAGGAAGACGACCAGCGACGCCACCGCGCCTTTCGAAGCAGACGACTGAGACAACACCTGGAACCCCTGACTAATCCAAAGACCCAAATAACCGACGAACGGAATCTTCAACGGCACCGGGCCGATCATGATCGCCTTTCCAATCAAGTTCTGATCAAGCACATACGGCTCAGGGATATGCGGCCCCGCCTGGTCCGTCCACTGATTCGCATCACCCTTCGTCACCAACGCCCGCTTCCCGAACTCCTCACGGATCTCCACCACACGATGCACGACCACCTTCGTGTCAGGCCAATGCAACCAGCTCTTATAGACAACGACGTCACCGACCTTCACATCCTGAATCGACACCGGCGTCCACCCGACGACATCACCCGTCATCAACACCGGACTCATCGAATCCGACGACACAATATCAATAGGGAAAATCGTACCACTCGACACCGACAAGATCCTAGTGATGATCAAGAACAAGACCGCCAAGAACAGCAAATTGCCGACCAACGACTTCATCGTCAACCTCACCAGGACACCCCTCCCCAGACAGCATCCCGACTGCAACAGCGACGCCTAGTCCCCGCTCTCACACTGACAGCACGTTGGTGCATTACCCCATCCGTACACGACGTATCTCACTTGAAATACATAAGACTTCTGTTCACCCCCACAAAGGACTCCGAAGAATTTATAAAAGAACGCTGATATCACCGCCCACAGCCATGTCGACCCCGGAGACACCCACCCCTGAAGAACCCGTAGACATCCCCTACCTCCAGCGAGAAGTCGGCCAACGCTTCCCCTTCTACGACATGAAAGTCACCCCCCAAGCCCTCGTCTTCTTCTGCCACATCGACGAACCGACCATCAACGACAATTTCGAAGCACTCCGCCTCGCCATCAAAGACAAAGGCTACATCCCCATGCTCCAACTGCAAAACGGGGAATACCTTCTCTACATCATGAAAAAACAACACCGCAAAACAAGATCCATCTACATCAACATCGTCCTCCTCGCCGTCACCATCATCACCACCACCATGGCCGGCGCCATCCTCTGGTTCAACTACAACAACCCCACCACCAACCTCGATATCCTCACCTATTACGCAAAAAGCCTAGAGGCAGGCAACCTCCTCTTCGGCTTCTTAACCTTCTCCCTTCCCCTGATGCTCATCCTCGGGATCCACGAGACAGGGCACTACCTTGTATCACGCAAACATCACGTCGAGGCCTCCCTGCCATTCTTCATCCCCCTGCCCCCGATTCCTGGCGCGTTAGACCTCGGCACGTTCGGAGCCGTGATTTCCACTCGCGACCCGATCCCGAACAGAAAAGCGCTCTTGCATATCGGCGCGTCTGGCCCGATCTGCGGGTTCCTCACTGCCATCCCCGTTGTCATCATCGGCTTCTTCCTGATGCAGCAGAACCCGGTCCCAATCCCAGCCTCCGCCGGCTCGATTCAGTTCATCCCCCCACTCCTTATCCAATGGATCGGCATGCTCTTCACCATCCCAAGCAATGCTATAATCCACCCGACATTATTCGCCGGCTGGGTCGGCATCTTCCTGACCGCGGTCAACCTCCTACCCGTCGGACAGCTGGACGGCGGCCACGTGGCACGCGCCGTCTTCAAAGACAAACACCGCTACATCAGCTGGGGCATCGTCATCATGCTACTCGCCCTCGGGCTCTTCTATACCGGCTGGTTCATGTTCGCCTTCATCGTCCTCATCTTCCTCGGCACACAACATCAACCGCCCCTCAACGAATTCAGCCCGTTAGAACGCCGAGAGATCCTCATCGCCCTCGCCATCCTCGTCATCTTCATCCTCAGCTTCGCCCCCATCCCGTTTTCAACACAATAGCAACTATTCTCTCCAAACAGGGCAATTATTTTAAATAGGACGAAGAGAATTGCAGAGCTTGTCATGGGCATGAAGACTTATCTGCATGTGATGTTCAACAGCGAGGGCGCCAGCCCCTCCGACGTCAAGACCCAACTCATGAACATGGGGTTCCAGGCCGCCAAAGGCAGCTACGACTTCGTCTATGACTGGGGTAAAAGCCATGCGGACATCAACGAACTCGTCTTCTTCGCAGACAAAGTCCATGCCGCCCTCAAACACTGCAACGTCTCCTTCACCATCGAGACGGTCTCCTAAGATTTTTTCCTCGGCTGCTTCACCCGAGACAACGCTTTACTAAAAACACCCATCAGCGTATGAAACTCCCAGACCGACGGGAGCGCACGGCCCATGATCCGACGGAACATAATCTTCGTCTGCGCCTTCTTATGCGCCGGGTAATCAATCGCATCTAAAAGCTGTGCAAAAAAACTCTGCAAGGTATCGTTCTCGACGCGGCCGAGTTGCCGCCGCTGCCGCTTCGGCGCACGCTCCTTATACAACTCATAGAGCACCAACGCCACCGCATGGGAGAGATTCAACGACGGATAATCATCGCTCGTCGGAATCTTCACCATGATATCGCAGACGGCGATCTCCTCATTGAACAACCCATAATCCTCACGACCGAAGACCAGCCCTACAGAGCCTTTCACTTGTTTACAGTCCACCGCGAACTTGTCCAACAACACAGGGTTGCGTAAATGGTATTTCTCAGAAAAACCCTCAACGGAGGATGTGGCGACGAGAAAGTCGAGGTCTTTCGTTGCTTCTTCAAATGAGGAATACGTCTTGGCTGCATCAAGGATGGCGGTCGCGTGCATCGCCCGCGCGTAGCATGCCTGATCGAGCGGGCATGCGGGGTTGACCAAGACCAGGCGTCGAACCCCGAAATTCATCATGGAACGGGCGACGGCGCCGACGTTCCCACTGTATTTGGGTTCAACGAGTACGACGACAAACTCAGGCAACGACCCCTCCCCCAGCCTTCGCTAGGGTTTATTTAATGTTCAGTTCGTCTTCTTTCTTCTGAAGCATCCGCTGGTATTTCGAGGGGAGGTGTTTGACGGTGCGGTGAAGTTCCGCACGCTTCCCCTGGATTTCTGAGCGTTTGTTGGTCTTCATTTCTCTGACGACGAACCGGCTTTTCTTCATGTAGCTGTAGAGGTAGAAGAATCCGATGGCGAAGATGATGAGGCCGCCGATGAGGACGTAGGCGTTCCACCATCCAAGTTTGTAGATGAACGGTAAGGATGTTTGGGTGAATGAGCCTAGTCCGTAATAGAGGAGTCCGATGATGATAAGGATGATTCCAAGGATGGTCAGGATCAGGCTGAATGGATAAACAAGCTCTCGGAGGAAGTTGGTGATTTTTCCCATGGTCTTTGTCACCTCAATAGGAGCGCGCGAAGCGCATCCATGTTTGTGCTTTCTGTCCGCAGACCGGGCAGGTTTCGTTACAGGTTGGGGCTTCGATAGGCTCCCCTAACGTATTGCCCTCTAAAACATTTTCTATTTCTAAGGCGCAGTCCTTGGTGCCGCACCAGGGCATGGTGATGATGCCGGAAAGCTTTTTTGCCTCGTCGATGGAGCAGACGGTGTGCATGTTCTCGGTGAGGAGTTTTTCTGCCTTGGTGTAAAGGGCGGTGGCGATGGTGTCGAGTTCAGCCTTGACGCCGTCTTCGATGTGGTTGAGGGGGACGGTTTTTTTCTCTCCGGTGTCCCGGCGGACCAGGGTCGCAACCTGTTTTTCGAGGTCTCGGGGGCCGATTTCGATGCGGAGGGGGACTCCTTTGAGTTCCCAGTCGTAGTACTTGTTGCCGGGGGTGATTTCGCGGTCGTCGATTTTGGTGCGGATGCCTGCTTGTTGGAGTTTTTTGTATATGGTGGTGCAGGCGTCGAGGACTTGGGTTTCTTTGCCTTTGAAGATGATGGGGATGATGATGGTTTGGAGTGGGGCGATGGCGGGTGGGAGGACGAGTCCTTTGTTGTCGCCGTGGATGCCGACGAGGGCGCCGAGGATGCGTTCGCTCATGCCGTATGTGGTTTGGTGGACGTAGGCGCGTTTGCCGTCTGCGGTCTCGTAGCTGATTTCGTAGGGTTTGGCGAAGTTGTCTTGGTATTGGTGGATGCTGCCGAGTTGTAGGGTGCGGCCGGAGGGCATGAGGACGTCGATGCTGATGGTGTAGTAGGCGCCGGCGAACTTGTCCCATTCGGGGCGGCGGTTGAAGATGTAGGGGAGGCAGAGTTTGTTGAGGAGTCGGTCGGCGATGTCTTTGTCTTCTTGGATTTGTCGTTCGGCGTCTTGGAAGTCGGTGTGGCAGGTGTGTGCTTCGAAGAAGTGGATTTCGCGGACTCTGATGAAGGCGCGTGTTTGTTTGGTTTCGTAGCGGAAGGTGTTGACGATTTGGAATGTTTTGAGGGGGAGGTCGGTGTGGGCGCGGATCCAGAGGGCGAAGATGGGGTACATGGCGGTTTCGGAGGTGGGTCGGAGGAGCCAGGGTTCTTCGAGTTTGGTGTGGCCGGCGTGGGTGACCCAGAAGACTTCTTTGCCGAAGCCTTCGATGTGTTCTTCTTCTTTTTTGAAGAGTGATTCGGGGATGAGGAGGGGGAATTGGACTTCTTTGTGGTCGGTGGCTGTCATTTCGTGTCGGATGAGGGTGTCGACGTTGGTCATGAGGGTCCAGCCGTAGGGTCGCCAGACGTTCATGCCTTTGATGGGGTAGCGTTTGTCACAGAGGTCTGCGAGTTCGACGATTTCGTTGTACCATTCGTTAAAATCCTCATCTTTTTTGACTTTGGTTCCTGGCATAATGCGTCATCTAAGGATAAGGTTGAGGGCGGGGAGATGAGGTGTTTTAGGCGCCTCGTCCTTCTTTGGCTTTGATGCGTAGTTCAGTGGATCTGCAGCGTCGGCATCGTTCGGCTTTGATGGCGTTGGATGCGCCGCATTTCATGCAGATTTTTTTGTTGAGGAGTCGGCTTTCTGCCTCTGGAAATCGCGTCATAGGGTTGACCGCCTTCTTTTGTCTGTCAATAGGCATACCCTATTTAAACATGATGCCGGGGTTCCTCTGGAGAAAACGAATGGTTGGTGTGGGAAAGGTATTCGTAGGTCGTGGTGGATGGCGGGTGTGTGCGAATGCTTCGGTTTCGTCGGTCTGTGAATCTTGTGGTGTTTTTTGTTTCTGCGTTGTTCCTCGTGTGGTTTGTGTTGTTGATGGTGGGTCCGTTTGTGGTGCCTGCGGGTTCTCTCCAGGGTCTGGATGGGACGGTGGGTGTGACGGACCATGATTTCTCTAGTCTTCCCGTTCCGTGGAATCTGGTGTATTCGGCTGGTGACTCGTTTTGTCATCAGATGGAAGACCGGTCGGTCGTCTTGGGTGGCAATGAGATGGCGTTTTGTGCGCGGTGCACGGGGGTTTGGTTGGGGTTGTTTGTAGGGCTTTTGGTGATGTCGTTTGTGGTGGTGCCGCTGGATGGTCGGGTGGCGTGGGTGATTCTCCTTGGTATGGTGCCGTTGATGGTGGATGGTGGTGGTCAGTTGGTGGGGTGGTGGGAGAGTACGAATGGGGTGCGTTTGGTGACGGGTCTCACTGCTGGTGTGGTGGGTGGTCTTTGTGTTGGGATTCTTCTGGTGGAACTTCAGGGTTTTCTTCTTATAAGGAAGGAAAAGAAGACGGTGTAGGATCTTTGTTTTTTTTAGTGGAATTCTTTGCGTGCGATGAGGAGGAGTGCGAGGCTGATGAGGCTGAAGGCGCTGGCTGAGAAGAATATGCCGATGGTGAAGAGGCCGAGGACGCTGCCGGCCATGGCGATGCCCCAGGAGTGTCTGCGGAAGGCCATGATGCCGCCGATGAGGGTGATGGCGGAGAGGACGACGCCGATGATGCTGCAGGTTTGCAGGAAGGATTGGAGTTGTTGGGGTGAGATGAGGGAGTCTGGTGGGAGGAGGTTTTGGTACAAGGTGGTGTCGGCGGCGATGAAGGTGGACCAGGTGAGGAAGCCGGAGAGTCCGGCGAGGATGAGCAGGATGCCGGCGATTAGGGGGAGTGATGATGGTTTTTTCTGTGGTGCGAAAGGGTCGGGTTGGTCTTGTGGTGGGTAGTAGCCTTCGGGGGCGGGTGTGGGTTCGTCCATGGTTGTTTGGGCCACCTTTGTTGGTTGGTGTGGTGTCGTATCCTTTTTTATGTTTTTACTGTTTCTGTTTTGAGTGTGCGTTTGCGTCGTTCGAGGTCGTCTCGGATGCGGGGCAGGATGCGGTAGACAGCGAACCAGAAGACGATGGCGCCATAAATAACGATAAGAAATTGCAAGTTGGTCATGTTATAGTATACAGTTATGAAGGAGGTTACGGTGATTGGAAGTTCAAATACAATGGAGAGAAAGAGGTATGTCATAGCACGGTTCGTGAAGACGCCATACCCGATAAGGAGGCCGGCTGCTGCATGGTACATTATGATGCCGAAGCTACCGACGACGATGAGCAGGATGGTGAGGGTGTCGGTAATCTTGGAGCCGACGAGCAAGAGGCTGGCGGGGGTGAAGACGGAGCCGAAGCCCAGACCTAGGGCGAGGCCGTAGATGACCGTCTCGCGTTTCTCGTGGAAGCGTCCGAGATTGAGGATGATGGTTTTGAAGAGTTGTTCGAGGATGGGGAAGAGGATGATGAAGAAGACGAGCGCGCTGCTGGCGCTGATGAGTTCGATGAGGGCGGCGATGAAGCCGGTGATGATGCCGACGATGAACATCAGGAAGATGGTCTTGTCCTTGTACAGGCCTTCGTAACCGCGCAGGCCGATCCAGAGGAGGAGGAGGGCGGGGATGATGCCGAGGAACAGGCTCATCTGAGGGACGATGCTTGCCATAGTCTGTCCTGCAAAGAGCGACCCTGTCTTATATTTTGTCCTGATTCGTTATATATATGAAAATGTATATGGATGGTGTTGCATCGTTCAGGATATAAAAAGGAGGCAGAGCAGAAGGAAGATATTAGGGAAGATGACTACAATCTGGACAGAACTACCGAGTTAATATAGCACCGTACCATACCACAACTCTGAAGCGAGACCCCGCATGATTACGTGTTCTGGACTCTCCAAGCACTTCGGCAATATTCATGCAATCGATGATTTTACTATTGACATCCCCACAGGGCAGGTCTTTGGGCTCCTCGGGCCCAACGGCGCAGGCAAGACTACCACAATGCGGATGCTCTGCTGCCTCATCAGACCAACCAACGGCACTGCTAAGATTGACGGCCTTGACATCACCAAACCTGCCGACGCCCACATCATCCGTGGAAAGATCGGCTTCCTCCCTGAAGTCCCTGGCCTCTACGAAACCCTCGGCGCCTACCAGAACCTCGATTTCTACGCCCAGTTCTACAACGTCCCCAAACCAAGACGCGAACAAGCCATCAAACAAACACTCGACGACCTGGACCTCTGGAACCGACGCGACGAACCCGTCGGCGGCTTCTCTAAAGGCATGAAACAAAAAATCGCCATCGCCCGCGCCCTCATCCACAACCCACAATATCTGTTCTTGGATGAGCCCACCGCCAGCCTCGACCCACAGGCATCCAAACTCGTCCGCGACTACATCCTCGACCTCAAAACCAAAGGCACCACCATCCTCGTCAACACCCACAACCTCACCGAAGCCGAACGCATCTGCGACCAAGTCGCCCTCATCAAAAACACCCTCATCACCGTCGGCAACCCCAAAACACTCGAACACACCATCTTCACCCGCACCACCGCCGTCACCGTCGACCACATCCCACCAGATCTCTCGCAGACCATCACCGCCCTGTCCGGCATCACGCTACAAAAAACCCAGAACACCACTCTCTACCTTACCGTCACCAACCCCACCATCGACAACCCCCGCATCATCACCTGGCTAAAGAACCAGAACGTCAACGTCATCTACCTCACCGAAGAGGAACACACCCTCGAAGACGTCTACCTCAAACTCCTCAGCACACCACACCCCGGAGGCAGCGCATAATGGCCTGGCACAACACCTGGACACTCATCAGGAAAGACTTAGCCGAATTCCGCCACCAACGCCTCGTCCTCGGCAGCATCATCGCCATGCCCCTCGTCCTCGGCGTCATCCTCCCCCTCTTCATGTTCTACCCCCTCACCACCCTCACCACCACACCCACCGACACCTGGGACATCACCGGCCTCCAACAATACGGCACCCCACCCGACCCCTTCACCCTACCATACACCAACCACACCCAGACCAACACTCACCTCACCAACCAGACCATCACCAACACCACCCTCATCCACATGACATTATCTAACTGCGTCATCATCTCCTGTGACCTTCTCGACTCCAACCTCACCAACTGCACCGTCACCACCAGCAGCCTCTCACATACCGACTGCATCGACACCATCATCACCGAATCACGCGGCACCAGCCTGAGCGGCCGTCACATCATCGCCACCAACGCCAACCTCTCCTTCACCACCACCAAACCCAGCCAAGAACAAATCATCCTCCCCACCTTCATCAACCTCGTCCTCATCATCTTCATCATCATCCCCGCCACCCTACCCACCATCATCGCCAGCTACAGCATCGTCGGAGAAAAAAACAACCGCAGCCTCGAACCACTCCTCGCCACACCCATCACCGACGGCGAACTCCTCACAGGCAAAATCTTCTCCAGCCTCATCCCCAGCATGGGCGCTACCCTCCTGGCCTTCAGCCTCGGCTGTACCATGCTCGACCTCCTCATCATCCCCAAAATCGGCCTCCCCCTCCTCCCCAATCTTAACTGGCTGCTCTCCATCCTCCTCCTCGCACCCACCGCCTGCCTCATGAGCATCCTGGGCTGCGTCATCATCAGCTCCAAGGTCAGCGACGTACGCGCCGCCCAACAAGTCGGCGGCTTCATCGTCATGCCCGTCGTCGTCCTGATGCTCGGCGTCCTCTCCGGCCTCATCCTCCTCTCGCCCTACACCATCCTCGCCTTTACCGCCCTCTACCTCGCCATCGACCTCGTCTTGTTCTATTTCGCCAAAGCTATCTTCAACCGAGAAGAAATCCTCACCAAATGGAAATAACAAAAAAAGCCTAGCGACCCCGGTTAAACCAACCTCAGACTTCAAACGCCCTAAGCCCTACTTCGACGCATCACTTTTTCTCTTCTTCATCGGACATCAGCTCCCCGATGAGATGCTGAAACAAAAAAATCAACTCCTCAGTCGGCAGCGTATCCTTTCCTTCCTGTTTCAAATCCCATTGACATTTCTCTTTGACCTCGTCATAATTAAAATCGATAATAACCCTTCCTTGCAACATTCATTCCTCCCTATCAACGAAAAACAATACAGAGACACTATTAATACTCTTCTCCCAAACGCTCTCCTGAAACCCTCCATATCCACCTTAAATACGTCGGAGATAAAATATTAGTAGGAGACCCGGTATTCATCAGCCCACGCCAACGGAGGGAATCAAACCCCATGGTCACCCAAAGCATCAGCTGCCCAAAATGCCACACACAAATCACCATCCAAGGCACACCAGGACAACACCAGATCATCACCTGCCCCGCCTGCGGTACCAAAGGGCAATTCATGTTCCCAGCCTCATCAACCCCTCAACCGAGTAAGGGACAGACCTGCATCGAAGTCTCACATCTAACCAAAAAATACAAAGACACCATCGCCGCCAACGACATCACCCTCACCGTCAAACGCGGCGAAATCTTCGGCCTCCTCGGACCCAACGGCGCCGGCAAAACCACCACGATCAAAGCCCTCCTCGGCCTCATCCGCATCAACGCCGGCACCATCACCATCGACGGCCACGACATCTACCACGACGGCGTCGAAGCCAAAAAACACATCGGCTACCTCCCCGAACGCGTCGCCCTCTTCGACAACCTCACCCCCATCCAAACACTGAAATTCTTCTGCGAACTCCGCGGCGAAGACCCCGCACAAATCCCCGGTCTCCTCAAAGAAATCGGCCTCACCGACGCCAGCACCCGCAAAGTCGGCGGCTTCTCCAAAGGCATGGTCCAACTCCTCGGCATCGCCCAAGTCCTCATCGGACACCCCTCCATCTACATCCTCGACGAACCCAGCTCCGGCCTCGACCCCCGCTGGACCAAAGTCATCCGAGACAAAATCAGATACCTCAACGACACCGGCGCCACCGTCATCTTCTCCTCCCACCACCTCAGCGAAGTCGAAAGCCTCTGCGACAGAGCCGCCATCATCGACAAAGGACGCCTCATCGCCCAAGACAGCCTCGCCAAAATCCAAAGCGTCGTCCAAACCAAACCCCGCCTCGAAATCACCATCCCCGGCCTCCAAGGAAAAACACCCAAAATCCTCCAAGGACTCACCGGCATCATCTCACTCATCGTCAAAGGCGACACCATCACCATCACCTGCGACCAATCCCTCCGCGGCAAGATCATCGCCCTGCTCGAAGAAGCAGACTACACCGTCAGCAACATCAAAACCATCGAACCATCCCTTGAAGACGCCTTCATCAAACTCACCGGAGGCAAAACACAATGAACCTCGACACCAAATCCGTGTACACCGTCGCTAAAAAAGAATTCACGGACCACATCCGCAACCGCTGGATCCTCATCCTCATCATCGTCTTCATCGCCCTCACCCTCGTCGCCTCCTTCCTCGCCGGACAACGATCACTCAGCAGCGACAAGACCCTAGGAGGCGCAGAAGACACCGTCGTCACACTCCTCAGCATCGCCGGCTTCCTCATGCCACTCATCGCCATCATGCTCGGCTTCAGCACCATCGCCGGCGAAGCAGAAAGCGGCTCCCTCGCCTTAGTCCTCTCCTACCCTATCCGACGCTCCGAAGTACTCCTCGGCAAATTCCTCGGCCTCGGCGCCATCCTCGCCTTCACCACCCTCATCGGCTTCGGCACCGGCGGCATCATCATCAGCATCAGCGCAGGCACCGCCCAAATACTCGGGTTCCTCGCCTTCATCGGACTGACCATCCTCTTCGGCCTCATGTACCTCGGACCCATGATCCTCTTCTCAGCCCTCCTCAAACGACGCGTCACCGCCATCGGCAGCGGCATCTTCATGTTCCTCTGGTCACCCATCTACAGCATGATCACCTTCGGCATCTACCTCGCCACCACCAACATCTCACCCACCGACCTCATGCAAGGAGGAACCATCTCCCTGCCAAACTGGATGTGGTGGTCGATATCAGTGAGCCCCACCGACCTCTACGAAACCACCGTCATGAAAGCCTTCAACGTCCAACAAGCCTTCGGCTTCCAAATGCCACTGCCCGGCTTCCTCGCTACCCCCGTCCTACTCTTCTTCATGTGCCTCTGGATCGCCATCCCACTCCTCCTCGCCTACGTGTTTTTCCGTCGCCGTGACATCTAAGAAAATAAAAAAGTTCTTACCCGCTCCTCCCTTTAACGGACTGCGTGGATGGAGCACTTGCGGTCACCCTCATCTTTCTTTTCTCAATAGCAGTGATGCTGTTCCTGATCTTACGGAGACCATCCTTCACCTTACGGATAGGCACACGGACCTTTCACGTTGACTCGTACTTCCTCGGTGCTCTCATCGCCCCAGTGCTTATCGCATGCTTGGGGCTCCTCACACCGGAGCAGATCCTGCAAGGTCTGCGCGGCAGTGGCGGGTTGAATCCGCTTGGCGTTCTCGTCCTGTTCTTCTCCATGGTGTTCATTAGCATCTACCTCGACACGACGGGGTTCTTCGAGTACTGCGCCCGCCTCGCCCTGCGGTACGCGGACAACCACGGCGTCCGGCTCTTTATCGCCTTCTACGCGGTCATCTCCATTCTTACGATTTTCATCTCAAATGACGTCATCGTCCTCACCTTCACCCTGTTCATCTACTACTTCACGAAGCACGCTGGCATCGACCCATTGCCTTATCTTTTCGCGGAGTTTTTCGCTGCGAACACCTGGAGCATCATGCTGTACATCGGGAATCCGACGAATATCGTGCTCGCCTCCGCCTTTAACCTCGACTTCCTCACTTTTTTCCGATGGATGGCGTTGCCGACGATCGTCGCGGGCCTCGTCAACCTCGGCCTCCTGTATCTCCTCTTCAAGAAACGGATTACCCTGCCGTTCACACGTGAGGAGGATCACTCTCCAACGGAGGTCATCACGGACAAGACCGGAGCGATCCTTGGAATCGGTGTCCTCTTCGGCTGTCTCTTCTGCCTTGCCATCGCCCCTACATTGCATCTGGCAATGTGGGTAGTTGCCTTTGGGTTCGGCACAGCGCTGCTCGTCATTTTATTAGTGCGGGACGCAGTGGCAATCTGTCGACGACGAAAAACCGTCTTACTCGTACCGCGGACCGTGAAGCGGATACCGTTTGAGATCGCCCCGTTCATCCTGGCGATGTTCATCTCCGTCGAGGCGCTGCGGTCGTACGCGATCACCACGGTGGTCGGCAGTGGCTTCAACAGTCTCATGCAACAGTCGACAACGACATGCGTCCTGCTATATGGCTTCGCCTCTGCGTTCTCCTCGAACATCCTCAATAATATCCCATTGACCGTAGCGTTCGTCCCGGTGATTCAAACCGCTGCCCCAGTCATGCAGTTACCTGCAATCTATGCGACCGTCATCGGGTCGAACCTGGGTGCGAACCTGACTCCGATTGGTGCTTTGGCTGGGATTATGTGGATGAGTCTGCTTCGACAAAAAGGTGTGCGAATTTCGTTTAAAGAGTTCGTAAAGTACGGCCTTCTCGTCACTCCTCTGTGTCTCTTGGTGAGCCTGTTGGTGCTTTCTGCTCAGTTCCTCTTGTGAAAAAAACCTCTGTATTTGACAAGAGATTTATGCTGGCCTGAAGGGAAGGAATTTTTCAGGAGTGCTTACAAGAGTATATTAAGAACGTTGAATGTCTTAGGAATCTCGTGGATGCTGAGCGGTCCTAAAGCAGCTTTATCGCGATCCGTGACCAGGGTACCTGGGTCAGTTTCCAGGCGTTTCCAGTGGCGAGAACCTGGGCAATCTGCGAGTTGTCCGGGTTGATGTCTTTTTTGTCGAGTGTCTTGAGGTACTCGATGGCGGCATCTTCGCTTGTGAATAGGTATTTGGCGCTGCCGGTGTCCAGGCAATAGACCGTGGTGTCGATCTTCAAGCCGTTGAGCAGCGGGCTTGTCTGTGTGGATTCGGTGGTTTTCTTCTCCGTAGTGCAGGCTGTCGGTTGCTCAATTCCCATCTTCATAGGTTCTTTACCTCCATTCTAGGAAACTCGTTGTGCATATAAATAGATTCTTTCCTTTAAAAACCCCTTAAGTTTTTTGCCTTCTTTTTTCTTTCGTGCCTCGTTCTTTCAATGCTTTGATGTACATGTCCAGGGGGACGCAAGGGGTTAAGAACCTCTCTAGTGTTTTCCTGGTGCTATGGCCTTTAGACGCAGCGATTTCGACGTGCTCAGGGTCGTCTGTACTGTCTCGATTTTCTTATTTCACTGTTTCTGCATCTTCGCAGTCTCAAATTTCTATATCTCCAATGCGCAGACGAGTCCGGTGCTTGCTGTCCTTATTTATCTGATGTTGATCTGGATGCTGCCGGTGTTCTTCATCATCTCAGGACGCGTGACCTATCAGGCGCTTGGACGGACGCCTGCCTGGGAGATGGTGAAGACGCGGTTCCTGCGGTACATGGTGCCGTTCCTTGTCGGGGTGTTCTCTTTTTGCGCGATCATCGTTTACTTGACGAGGGTGTTCTATCATCAGTACTCGGGGAGTTTGCTGTCGTTTTATGTCAACGAATATTTCCATGGGTTGTATGGGTTTGGCGGGAATTTTTCGTTCCTCGGCAACCACCTCTGGTACCTGTTCTATCTCTTCAGTTTCACCGTCGTGTTGCTCCTTTTCTTCTGGCTTGTCCCCTGGCGTGGGAAGAAAGAGAAGGCTTTGAAGGCGTTGTCCATCTTCCAGAAGCCGGGTGCGTTGTTCCTGCTCAGTATCCCTGTGATTCTGACGACGCAGGTGAATTTCATCGACCCGAACGTTCTTGGTCGGGATGGCACCGGCGGCTGGAACGTCCTGACACACTTCGTGTTCTTCTCACTCGGCGTCCTGTTCGCCTACGATGTACGTTTTGATGAAATCATCGACCGTCACTGGAAAGTCTCGGCAGTCCTTGCGGTACCGCTCCTCGCGACATACGCCTGGTTGTTGACCGACATCCCCCATTATGAGTCCGTGCTGTCGTGGCTAAAAGCGATCCTCCTAGGGCTGACCGCGTTCACAACCTTTATCGCGATTTTTGGGTTCTCACACCGATACATCACGCGGGCTCCACGGCACATCGCAGCCTTCAATGAAGCAGTCCTGCCGTTCTACATCCTGCATTTCCCCATCGTCATCATCTACGGTTTTTTCATCGTGCAGCTCGACTTAGGACTCTTCTTAAAACTGGGGTTGGTCATTGCGCTGTCGTTCGTGACGATCATCGCCTGCTACCTGGTCATCAGACGCGTCAGGGTCCTGCGATTCCTCTTCGGTATGAAGCCTTTGAAGAAGAAGGACGCCGAGGGGGAGATTTGAACTCCCGCGAGGAACAAGCCCCACGAGCTCTCCAGGCTCGCGCCGTACCGGTCTGAGCCACCTCGGCATGAAAACCAGGAGGGTGTACCCCTCGCCTTCTTATCTATTTTTTCCATACGGACGGATATGTACCCTTGTTCATCAACACCCGTTCCAGGGTCCCCGCGATGCCTTGATCCTTCTGCAGGACCTCCTCGGTCGACAGCTGCATCGTCATCAGAGCGATGCCCTCGCCTTTCAACGTCAACGCCGCAGCCGTCTCGCCTTTCTTGATGCCCGAGTCAATCTCAACGATCCCTGGTACAGCGAGGTTCGCCCCATGACATAAGGCGTCCACCGCAGAATCACGCACCACCACCTTCGGGATGCTCCCCAGGAGGGTTTCCATCGGTTTAAGCACCTGTTTCAGTTTCGTGTCGTCGTGCTCATCTTGCCAGAACACGAACGCATCCTTGACCTCATGCAAGGTCACCGCGGACTCCTCCGTGAGATGACCGACCTTCGTGCGACGCAACTCCATCAGCTGCGCACCGGCACCAAGCTTCCTGCCGATATCCACACACAACGTCCGGATATACGTGCCAGCCTCACAGCCGACCGTGAACAAGGCCTCCGTCCCCTGGATCTCTTGCACGTCGATGTAGTAGATCTGCCGCTTGCGACGCACGCGTTTGACCGCGGAACGCACCGGCGGCATCTGCGTGACCTCACCGACGAAACCTTCAATCGTCTTTCGCACTAGCGCAGGGTCGAACTCCTTATGCAGCTTCATCAACGCCACATATTCCTTCCCAGCGAGCAATAGAACTTGCAGAGCGCGTGATGCATCCCCGACACCCATCGGCAGGACGCCAGTTACGGCCGGGTCCAAGGTGCCATGATGACCGATCTTCTCCACCTGAAGAATCTCTCTGACCCAAGAATCGACCTGATGCGACGTCGGGCCGCACGGTTTATCTAAAATAATACACCCATTCGCCAGCAGCTGCGGGATGCTGCGTTCCTCCGGCCGTTTCCCGTAATGCGGATTGGTCTTCACCATGACCTTAATAAGACGCGTCCGCTCCAACTGCGACGGCAACAGGTGCTCTGTCATCCCTACCCTCAAAGCATCCACTTATAAAAAACAAACGGGTCACCATCTACTACATATGACTAACGACGCGTTCGACGATCTCCTCAGGGGTGAGATGCGCGGTGTCGACGATGACATCGTAAATGGAGACATCATTCACATCGATGTTGTAGAACTTCTTATACCGTGCCGCCTCACACGTCTCCCGGGTGATAATCTCTTGGCGTCTCTGCGCATAATCCCCACTCTCACGCTTGATGATCCGACCCACCCGCGTCTCAACATCAGCGGTCAACAACACCTTCAACGCAGGAACCCTGTTGCGGACTGCCAGCCACCCGGCGATCCGCCCCTCCAAGAGGACGTTACCTTGCTTCAAGACCTGCACCTGATAGTCATCCAACTCTTTATCGACCTCAGGATGCTCCTCGCAAAATGCGCCGAAACGCTCCAACGACATCCCATGCTTTTTCGCAAGCGACCGGAAGATCTCACCAGAATAGACGTACTTCAACCCAAGCCGTTTCTGGAGCAGCTGCGCAACCGTCGTCTTCCCCGTCCCAGGAAGACCACTTACTGTCACGACTGTCATGCCCACGCACCAACGCCTTCGAGTTCGTTATGTCGCGGTGGATTTACCTCGCAGGCCTTTCCACCAGGCAGACCAGCTCACCCACCGTAACCCCTGCCGGAAAAGGCTGCCAGCGAGGAACGAGAAAACCAAGTAAAGGAAGAACCAGTTCGAGATGAGCAACTGATGACCGAACAGCGACACATGCGTCGCCCATGGCGTCGTGAAATACGTGTACGTCACCAGACTGAGGTAGTACGTCAGCCAGATGAAAATCGGCGCGATGAAAAGGAACAGGAACAGCATCGACTTCATGGTGCCACTCGAAGCTGATGTCGACAGTTTCATGATCTCCGGCTGCATCTTCATCAACTTCTGCATCCGGTTCGTATTGCCCTCACGACGAGCCTTCGACATCTCTTTGGAGAACGCACGCTGGACATCCTGGGCTTTCCCCATCGCCCGCCAGTCCGTGAACAAATGGGTCAGCAACGAGGAGAGAAACACCACAATGACGCCTGACAGAAGAATCGTCATTAATGGATTCCGGCCGCCAAACCCGATGATGGGCGCCAAGCCTTTGTTCAACCCCGAGGCGATGAAATCCCGGATGCCCGGGCTGGCGAACACGAACATGAAGACGAACAATAACATCATGATGAGCAGCAGCTGCCCAGTCTGTTGACCCTGTGAATTCATCTTTCTCATTTCAACACCGGCTTAGCCTGTTCGACGGCCTCATCCAGGCCGTTATCATGGTTGTAGACGATCTTCACCGTCGCACCCGTGAGCGTGGCATAGGCCATAGCCGCCGCCCGGTTCATAAACTGATGCTCCGCAATCTGCTCCTTGGTGTCAACATCGCGGCTCCGCGTCGTATCTTTGATGCGCCGGCCGTAGATTTCCCCCGGGTCGGCTTCGACGACGACGATGGACGTAGGCTTCAACTCCTGCAACACCCATTGTGGGAGGCCAGGCATATAGCCTTGCGGTGTTTTAATCGTACAGTGAGTGTCCACGATCACGTTACCCATGCGGCCGACCTGCTTCGCTGTCTTTATCTGGAGATCGCGCTGCTGGGATAGCGTCAACTTCCGCATCTCATCGCGGTTGTTGATAAGCTTCTGCTTCAAAGCAATTTCGCTCATGACGGTGCCGAAGGTCACGAACTGGATGTCCATGCCTTCCGCTGCCTTCTTCATGACCGTAGTCTTCCCTACCCCGGGGATGCCGGTGACGACAATGACGCCCATGCGGTTCACCTGTTATTCAGCGCCGAAGAAGCTACGCAGGATCGGGTGCATCTCCATAGCTTGCTCTTTGGCGATCTGCTCGTAGAGCTGAATCATGATGCCCGCTGTCAGGAGCACACCAGTACCGCTGGCGTTACCGACCGTACCAATCGCATCCGCTGCCGCGGCCAGCGCACCGACCGCTGCACCTCCGATGACGGTGACGACAGGGATGTACCGTTCCAGGACACGGGACAGAACCCGTGGGTCCCGACGGAACCCCGGCATGACCATGCCGGAGCCCTGGATCTGTTTAGCGACGGCCTGGGGGCCCATATCAGTGGTCTCAATCCAAAACTTGGCGAACAAGATCGAGCCACCAATCATAAGAGTGAAATAGATAAGCGTCTTTGCGGCGTACTGCCATGGTGCATGACCACCAGAGCCTCCGCTAAGGATCGGCATCAACCAAGTGTTCACACCATTGAGGTTTGACACATACCACGCTCCTCCACCGATGGGTGCTGTGGACCCTGTCGAGGTGTCATAGATGCCAATCCACCAGTTCTTTCCGAGCAATGGCAGATTACTGAGCGCAGGATGCGTGTAAAACAGCAACGCAAACATATTGATGTTCGCCAGCAACGCTGACATCAAGATAACGGGAATGTTGGAGGAGTAAATCAGCCGTATCGGATAGCGTCCTCGAGCGCCACGGACAGTGGCATGCGCCAGCGGCAGCTCAATGCGTGATGACTCGGTGTAGGTGACGATGAAGAATATGGCGATTGTCCCAATGAGCGGGACTATGGCGTTAGCGAAGCCGCCATGGCCGATGAAGATCAGCTGGAAGCCGCCGTCGACCATCTCCCCAAGGCTCATATGCGAGGCGAGGTAGTACGTCCCAGGGATGGTACCTGCGGGCGGGTTTGACAAGCTGATCGCCTGGGTCGCTGAGGCCGGAAGCCAGTTGAAGACACCGGTGAAGATTTGCTGCGAGACGCCTGCGGCGATGAACAGGGAGATACCAGAACCGATACCCCATTTGGAGATGAGCTCATCCATGAGGAACACGAGGTATGCTCCGAGGAAGAGTTGCATGATGATGATAAGGTCTGCCATCCCACGTCCACCGACAAGATTAATGAGACCTGTGCTGGGGCTGAGGTATCCGTAAACCTGGGGGATAGCCTCGACGAAGATCATGACGATGACCAGGACTTTTTGGCTGCCCTGGTAGATGGACTTGTCCTCTTCCTTGGTGAGGTCAAGCTTGATGATCTTGGCGCCGACGAAGAGTTGCAGGATAATCGAAGCGGTGACGATAGGCCCTATTCCGAGGTGCATGATAGAGCCTGATGCTCCTGACATGATAGCGCGGTAGCTGGCGAACATGTCCAGGACGGTGCCACTCACTCCGTAGATCATGACGTTGGTGAGGGTGAAGAACAGGACCAGACAGAGGATGGTCCAGAGGATTTTTGTTCGGAAGTTGACGTGGACTTCGGGTTTGGAGACCGCAGGCCAACGTTCAACGAGTGGTTTCAGCAGATAAAGTCGGCTTTTCTTTTCTTCCGCCATAGTTTACAACCTTATTTTTTGGGGAGTTGGACTTCTCCGCCTTTGGCCGCGATTTTTTCGATGGCTTTAGGGGAGGCGGCGTTAACGGTGATGGTGTAGGCACTTGAGACGTGTCCGGCGCCGAGGAGTTTATTGTAGCCGTCGTCGGTGAGGTTGACGTTTTTTTTGCCGGGGTAACGTTCGTCGATGTCGCCGACGTTGATGGTGACGTCGCGTTTCACGAGGCTGGCGTCGCGTTTGAAGCCATGCACGCCGAAATGGTCAGGGTCGTATTTAAGCATCTCGAGGAAGCGGTGTTTGTGGAGGCCTGCGTTGCCGCGTCCTCCTCGGAGGCCGGCGCCTCTGCCGCCTTTTTTGCCCTTGCCATGGGTCATGGAGCCTCGGAATCGTTTTGTTCTTGTCCGTGCCACAGTGATCACTATCCTTTGTTTGGGTTAACCTTAGTTTAAATCGAAAGCAGATATTGTATTCCGTTATTAGTCTTTCGGGTTGTTTCTCCCGAGCAGGTCTGCCTCCGATTTGTTACCGAGAATAGGTTGGGGTTAATAAAACTTCTAGTAGATGATTGCTTGAGGTTTATCTAAGAAAAAGTGGGTTCTGAGGGAGTCCTTGGGTGTTCTCGTACCGTGCTTTTATGGGGTGCCGGTGAGGATTTTGTAGATGAGGATGACGGTGATGATTCCTATGGATGCGAACGCGGCGAGGAAGAAGAGCAGGAAGAAGGGCCAGACCATTTCACGGGGCTGGTTGGTGGTGAATTTGCGTGCCAATTCCGTGTAACGTTGTATAAGGGTGCTCTGTTGTGTGGTGACGGTGTGGGAGGCGACGACGGGGGGGAAGATGGCGAGGAGGAGGAGTAGGCAGGAACCACAGCTTCCAAGGAGAAGTAGTTTGTTGCGCATAGTCTCAGTGGTATGAAGCGTGGTTCCTCTATAAGTATTTATGTGGAAAAATCTATAAATATTTTCGTAGGAATGGGGCGGGATGGGTTGGTTGTCGTTTGGTTGTGTTATGATTTGTCGTCGTGTTTTCTCATGATGCGGAGGAGTGTTACCTCGTAGGTCGCGGTGAGTTTGGTGTGGAAAGTGAACTGGGCGGGGATGGTGAAGGAATAGTGTTTTTCGGCTGTGACTTCGCCGTGGCATGCGGTGATCATTGTGTTGAGAAAAGGCACAGTCTTGGTGAGATGCATTGAGTAGATGACGGGTGCGGCTTCGATGGCTTTTTCGAGGAACCTGCGGTCTGCGTTTCGGTTGGCTTTCTGGGCGCCGAAGGGTGGGTTCATGAGGACGGTGTCGGCTGTGGTGGTGACGTCGGCGATGTCGCTGACCTGGTAGTCGATGGGGAGGTTTTTGGCGTGGGCGTAGGCGGTGGCTTGGGTGATGAGTCGTGGGTCGATGTCGATGCCGGTGACGTGTCGTGCGCCGAGGAGGGTTGCGCCGACGGCGAAGATGCCGGTGCCGCAGCCTAAGTCCAGTACGGTTTTGTCGGTGATATCGCCGTGGTGGAGGGCGGTGTAGAGGAGGTCGGCGGCGATGGGGGCGGGGGTGAGGTATTGTTCGCGTGTGGGGTCTGGCTGGGTGGGTGGTGGGACGTGTTGGAGTTGTATTTCGAGGGTGCGTTGTTTCATGGGGTGTGTGGTCTCGTGGGCTGTGAGCTTGTAGGGTGTTTTTTAAGGTTTGGGGGGCCATAAGTTTTATTTGCTGTTCGGTATTGTAGGGCAATCCGTCTGTGGGCTCGTAGATCAGCGGAAGATCGCCCGCTTGGCATGCGGGAGGCCTCGGGTTCAAATCCCGACGAGTCCATTCTTTTTTTAATGTGTTCTTCTGAAGATGGGTGGTCATAGCCTTGGGCGGAGGAGGAACTATCTTCGAGATTGCATCTTATGGTCTTGCCTTCCCTGGCTCTTCGGTTGCTGCCCCAGTTCAAGCCCCTCGCATGTGATAAATAAACCAAGAGGTCGTCCCGTCTCTTTTCTCATTTTTAATTCTTGTCGACATATTTTAATCGCTTGTATTTAACTTGATATTGACAACATTTAAATATATGACAATTCGATTTAGGGCAACCTCGTATAAAAAGAAGTCTGACTATGATTCGCACTAAAGTTATCAACGATTCCACTGACCTTGTCACGATTATCCGTGCCTTTGACTCGCCTATTAAAAAGGAAGTCTTCACTGAGATCTCCAGGGACTGGACTCCCTCGAGTATGATCCGGAATAAGTTCGGCGGCGAAGGCCATGACGCCCTTGAGTTCTTCGAAAAGATGAAGCTCGCTGAGACCAAATGGACCACGCCGGAAGAAGGCGTCAACGGCAAACCACAGAAGATGTACAGGTCCTTTTACTCTCTCTTCAACATCAATATCTCCTGCCCGGTCAACGAGATCAGCGAGATCTTCAATATCTCGTCCCTGGACGACACCTCATTTTTATGCCTTGAAGAAAAAATCTTTGACTTCATCGGTGAAGGCGGCACGTTTGCCAACAAAGTCTCTGAGAATTTCCACATCAGCAACACCGCCCTCAAAGCCCTCGTGAAACGATCCAGCCGCTTTCAATACACAGGCTTGAAAATCACCCGCACACCGATCACATCGTTGTCGCCAGCCACGGCAAAGGCCTTTTAAAACACGACGAGTTTTCCCCCCGCAATGGATGCCACTGTCCTGGCTCAAGCCTTTTGGATTATCATCCCTGTCTACACCGCCAACGCCACCGCGGTCCTTGTCGGAGGGGGCACACCCATTGACTTCGGGAAGAACTGGCGCGACGGCCGGCGGATCCTCGGTGACGGGAAAACCTGGAGTGGGCTCTTCGTCGGCACCCTGTTGGGCATGATCGCTGGCTTCGGTTGTTCCATTGGTGCTTCCTTGTTGAGGAACACTGATTACGCGTTTGTCGGGCTCTCCGATTTTGAAGGCTTCCCGTTGATGATCCCGCTGCTCTTCGCCCTGTGTTTCGGCGCCCTGCTTGGGGATATCGTCGAAAGCTTCTTCAAACGACGCCTTGGTATCGGCCGCGGCGTCGACTGGATCCCTTTCGATCAGCTCGATTTCCTTCTCGGAGCTCTCGTGTTCAGCCTCCTCATAAGCACCCTGCTGCAGGTCGCTGGTCTGACGGCTTCCAATTGGTTCCTGTCGACGATAGGCGTCTGGCATCTCCTCATCCTCGTCGTGGTCACTCCGTTCATCCACCTTACGGCAAATCTGCTGTGGCGTCATGCGAAACACCGGCAGGCACAACATTAATCAAAGCCTCTGTCTTTTCATCGTCTTGTCTACGAGGTGACGCCTTTGGAATCAACGGGGGAGACTGCTAAAATGAATGATGACTTGAAGCAGTGGGTCTCCAAGGAAGACCAGGTGAAGATCGCCCGGTACATCGAAAACGCCATGCAGGAAAAGGCGCCGACGGGGAAGTGCCATGTCTGCAACACCAATGATGCCACCGCGGTCTGTATCAAATGCGGCAGCCCGACATGTCCCTCTTGTTACTTCACGATCGTGGGTCTCTGTCAAAACTGCCTCTCGAAAGTCACGGTCGAGAAATGGAAGAACAAAAAGACGGACTGGAAATCGCTGTTAGAAGTGGACTGGGTTGATTAATCCTTTTTCTTCGTTGTTTTTTTCGCCCGTTTCTTCCGTTCGCCTTCTTTGACTAAGGCGTACATCGCACGGGCTGCACGCCAGGAGGATGGATAGATTGGGACGCCGACAGCCTTGAGGTCTTGTACAAGATCCTCGAACTCCCTGCCTCCGACCCAACACCCGAGGATCGGTTTTTGATACTCGTGATGCAGTTTCTGCTGTAAAATCATCTTCTGTATCGCAGCGGTATACTCTCGGGGACGTGCGTACCCGGCATGCACTGAGGCGACGATGATGCCGTCGATGTTTGGATCCTGCAGGAGGGCCAAGGATGATGTCCAGTATCGGTAGAAGCCGGCATCGGCGACAAGGTCCACCGGGTTGTTCGGACGGATGAGCGAGGGGAGGATTTTTTGCATTTTATCGAAAGTGATTTTAGAGAGTGGCGGGACAACGAGGCCGTTGTCTTCACATGCGTCTGTGATAAGGATGCCGAGGCCGCCTCCGTTCGTGATGATGCCTATCCGGTTTCCTTGTGCAACAGGTTGTCCAGCAAGCGCCCGTGCCATGTCGAAGAGTTCGACGAGGTCTCGGCAGCGGATGCCGCCGGCCTGGGTGATGGCGGCGCTGTAGATTTCGTCGCTGCCTGCCATGGAACCGGTGTGGGAGGCGGTTGCGCGTGCGCCGGCTTTGCCTCGTCCTGCTTTGACGATAAGGACGGGTTTGTTGCAGGCTTTGATGCTGGCCATGAAGTCGCGGCCGTGTCTGATGCCTTCGATATAGAGGCCGATGACGGCAGTCTCTTTGTCGTTGGCCATGTAGGTGATGAGGTCGTCGTCGTCGATGTCGATTTTATTGCCGACGCCGACGATTTTAGAGAGGCCGACGTATTCGTTGTTGGCGAGGTAGATCATCCCCATGCCCAGCGCACCGCTTTGGCTGATGAGGCCGAGGTTGCCTTTCCGGGGCATGCCGAAGACGAAGGATGCGTCGATGCCGGAGGAGGCGTTTTTGTATCCCATGGTGTTGGGGCCGAGGATGCGAGTGTTGCTGCCGGCGATTATGGTCTTGAGGTCGTCTTCTTCTTGGTGGTTGCCGATTTCGCTGAAGCCGGAGGAGATGATGATGGTCCAGGAGACTTTTTTCTTCACGCAGTCTTTGAGGACGGAGGGGACGATGGGTGCGGGGACGGAGATGATGACGAGGTCGGGGGTGGTGGGGAGGTCTAGGACGGATTTGTAGCAGCGTATGCCGAGGATTTCGTCTTCGTTGGGGTTGACGGGGTAGAGGCGGCATTGGTAGTCGGAGATGAGGATGTTTTTGAGGGAGGCGTGGCCGATTTTGGTTGGGTTTTTTGAGGCGCCGACGACGGCGATGCTTTTTGGTTGGAAAAAGGTGGTCAGGTCTTGTGCCATGGATGAGCCGCTCCCCACGAGTGGGTGAGGGGATTCGTTTGCCGTTACTTAAAGGTACTGAACCTGGGTAGTATTGGGCGTGCTGTTTTCACGGTGTGTTTGAGGTAATCGTGGATCAGGCGTTGGATTTTCCATTTCAGGAATATTGAGGTGGTTTCGTGATGTCTTTTTAAGGGTGGGGATGCAGGTTCTCCTGACGTGTGTGAGTCTGTGGCAGGTCGATATCTATAAGAAGGTGGCGTTCATATTATTTATACTAAGGGTTGATAATATTATGAAGAGTGCATCCAGATTTTCTCAGGCTGTTAGTTGCCTTCTGGTACTGTTGCTGACAGTGTCGACCGCTGCAATGACGAAAGCGGTCGCAGGCTCTGTATCAGGGAACCAACCGATTTCGGTGCCGGTTTCGAAGGTTCTGTATACCTTTGGGACGACCACGCTTGCCAACGAGGCATATATGACGATTGATGCCTCTGGCGCTCAGGGGTATACCACGGTGTTAGGCGAGGCGAGACTGCCGATGTTGCGCTATTTCTTGGAGATACCTCTGGGGGCGATGCCTTCGGTGACGATGACCCAGGCGGTCTGGACGGACTCGCCGCTAGCCGCGGTCGGCTCCGCGACGGAGATCGTCCCGGTGCAGCCGTCGGTCGTGAAACTGCCTGACGCAAGCGCACCGTTCACCTACAACGCTGTCTATTATTCCCAGGATTCATTCCAGCCTGCCTCTCTGGCCTCGGTATCCGTGGTCGGTGAGGTGCGCGGACATACCGCTGTCCTCCTTGAAGTCTCCCCGGTCCAGTACAACCCGGCGACCGGTGCCCTGCGCCTGCTCTCCAGCTGCGTCCTGCTAGTCACGTTGTCAGGTGGCGATATGGGTCTGACGAAAGAGACGATCCAGCGGTACGATTCCAATTCGTTTGCGACGCTCGAGCAGACGATGTTCTCCAACTATGGCACGCTTGAGGCCGGGACCCATCTGCGCAGCGGTGAAGGCTACCTCATCATCGTCGACGATACATTGTATGATACGATCCAGCCGTTCGCCACCTGGAAAGGCCAGCTGGGTTTCGACGTCACCGTCACGAAGACTTCTGAGATCCCTGGCGGTGTCACGAAAGAAAAAATCAAGACGTACATCAAAAACGCCTATGAGAACTGGAGTAACCCCCCCGTCTTCCTCTTACTCGTCGGAGACACTGGTCAGATCCCCACCTGGACGGGCCAAGTGACTGGGACCTGCACCGACCTGTACTATGTCACGTTGACCGCGGGTGACTATTTCGCCGACATCTTCGTCGGCCGCTTCCCAGCAGCCACCGTCGCTCAACTCAACGCGATGGTCGACAAGACCCTCTACTACGAGACTGGCAATTTCCCTAACGAAACCTGGATCAAAAAAGCCGCGTTCCTAGCGTCCAACGACAACTACCAGGTCTCCGAAGGCACCCATAACTACGTTATCGACACCTACCTGACCCCGGCGAACTACACCTGTGACAAGCTCTACTCCCACGAAGGAGCGACGACTCAGCAAGTCAAGGACGTACTTAACGATGGTCGCAGCCTCTGCATTTACTCCGGTCATGGCTCCGAGACCAGCTGGGCCGATGGGCCACCCTTCAGCGAATCCGATGTTAACTCCCTGACCAATGACGGCATCTACCCGTTCGTCTGCAGCCACGCCTGCTTGACCTGTCAGTTCACGGTCAGCGAATGCTTCGGTGAGACCTGGCTGCGCGGCTCCCACAAGGGCGGACTCGCGTTCTGGGGAGCTTCCGATTACTCTTACTGGGACGAGGACGACATCCTGGAGCGCAGCATGTTTAAGGCCTGGTGGGTGGACAACGTCGATTTCATCTGCGGCATGACCAACGCTGGCCTCCACTATCTCTATGAGCACTACGGCGGCGGCGGCAACAGTCAGTATTATTATGAGGAGTACAACTTGCTTGGCGACCCATCGGTGAAGATCTTGCGCGGCTCCCCTAACCCGGACCTGCCACCAGACCAGCCCAACACGCCATCCGGGCCGACCCATGGCGTCACCTTCGTCTCCTACACCTACACGGTCACCGTGCCTGCTGAGCCTGAAGGCCAACAGGTCTATTTGCAGTGGGATTTCGGCAACGGCAACCACAGCAACGTCCTTGGGCCGTACACGTCTGGGGCACAGGCGCAGGTCTCCTACGCTTGGCGTGATCCCGAGGTGTATAACCTCCGGGTCCAGGCTCAGGATGTCAACGGATCAAAGAGCAAATGGTCCGATTCACTAGCCGTCACCATCAACCTCAAACCCCGGCTCAACGTCACCGCAGTGAAAGGCGGACTGGGCGTACGCGTCACCGTCAAGAACACCGTGAACCAGACCGTCAACCACATCGCCTGGACCGTCAACTTCAAGGCGCCGATGATCCTCATCAGCCTGAACACCGGTGGCGTGATTTCCTCCATCGATGGAGGCCAGGAGACGACGGTGAAGTGCGGAGCGCTGATTGGGTTCGGTGCGCTCACCATCGACATCACTGCTGGTGATGCGACCGCGACCGCGACCGGGTTCCTGCTGGGGCCCTTCGTCCTTGGTGTGACGCTGTAAGGCTTCCACCCTTCTTTTCTTTCTTTTTTTCCTTTTCCTTCTATTGTGATATTAGGTAAAAAAAGATATATACTCGTATATATCACTTGGGGAGGAACTCATACATCGCCGCAACCACCTCAGCGCTCGTCTGCGCCTGACGATACGCCTCCAACGGCTCCTTGTTCAACTCCAGAAAATGAGGCGCCCACTTATACAACCGCACCAACTCCTGCGCCTGCCCCACATCACCGACGATGTATAAGGCAGCGGCGAACGCCTCCAACGTCGTCAACTGAAACGGCTTCCCATAATTCACGGGATTGACGGCAATCAAAAATGGGAGCGCACGCGAGGGATTCTTCGCTTCGAGCACCTCAAACACATTCTCAGCAGTCTTCCACGAACAATCCACCGCCACAAGTCCATGACGATGCACTGCGGCCGCGTCCTCCCGTGAGAGACTCTTCTTTGAGAACGGGCTGAGCAAGACAGCATCATGAGGCACATGACGGACGCTGGCCACAAGATGCGCCAGATCGAACCGCTGCATCTTGCGCGCCGTACACTTCCTCGGGTCATCCTCATTGTAGTGAACCACCACGAGCCGCACTTTACCCACGAGAGCGTACCTCCACATCAAGCACCACGTGGGACACCCCTGGTGCGTACGACTTGATTTCCCGCCACGACATCAACCGTACACTTCGGTCATAGCGCTTCGCAGCAGCCTCAATCGCCTTCAACGGCCGATCAGGGCATTGTTCAGTTGGCACGACCTCATGATAATGCATCAATCCCCCGACGTCACGAAGACACGCAAAGGCGACGTCCAGGTACGACGCCGTGTCCTCCAAATACCCCAGGACGACGCGGTCGGCAACCTTCCGTGGTGCCACACGCCGATTGTCCCCCAGCAACGGCACAACGACATCTGTCACTTGATTCAACACGATATTTTGATTCAGAAACTCATAGGCGACCGGGTTGATCTCACAGGCATACACCCGTGACGGCTTCCGTGAGACCGCCATCGGCAGCGTGAAATACCCGATCCCGGCAAACAAATCCACCACCGTCTCACCAGCAGTGACGACCTGTCCCATTCGGATGCGCTCCGCCATGTTCCCCGATGAGAACATCACCTGCTGCGGGTCGAGACGAAACCGTACGCCGTTCTCCCGATGCTCCGTCACCGTACTCGTCGAGCCCCACAGATGACGAACCTGCGGCACACGATGCTGACCAGCAATACCACCGACATCATCAAGAACAGTCCGACAGCCCAGAATCTTCGCATACTCCGAACAGACGACATCTTTTTCAGCCTCTAGAGAAGCCGGGAACCTCAGAATAAGTACGTCGCCAACCTTCTCCCACTTCGACGGCAACAACGCCACCCGTGGACCAAGACTTGGAGCAAGCGCAGCCACAACCTCGTCGTACGGCGTCTCCCGCATCACCCTCATTATAGAACCTCCTAAGTTATAAAACTACCACCCCTCCACCCGCAACCTACAAGAACACCCAACCCATTCACCCAAAGCAAGGATGGATTTTTTCCCGTACACCCTACGACCGTACCAACGCGACATCATGGACAACATCACCATGTCGCTACGCCAGCGGCAGCCATTCATCTTCGAATCCGGCACCGGCTCAGGCAAGACCGTCTGCACCCTTGCCGCCACCCTCAACTATGCACTCGAATACAACAAACGGATCATCTACACCACCCGCACTAATGCGCAACAACAACAAGTCATCCGCGAACTGCGCACCATCCGCACCCACACCAAAGACACCCGCCTCATCGGCGTCGGACTCCAAGGACGCGCCAACCTCTGCCTCCTCGCACGCACCGACCCTGAGACCGAGCACGCCACCGCCGATGAACTCTCCCGCTTCTGCTCACACAACAAAAAACTCACCCACACCACCAAAGACAAAGGATGTCCCTACTACCGCCGACTCCTAGACCAGACCACCACCGTCGACAAACTCCTCACCTGGACTAAAAACCACCTGCCCACCGCCGAAGAGTTCTGCACCGCCTGCCACGACGCCCAACTCTGCCCCTACGAAGTCAACAAACTCCTCATCCCCGACGCCTTGCTCGTCGTCGTCCCCTACGTCTACGTCTTCGACAAGACCATCCGCATCAAACTCTTCGACTGGCTCGCCGCAGCGGAAGACGACATCCTCTTGATCGTGGACGAGGCCCATAACCTCCCTGACTACCTCCGAGACCTCTACAGCGCCCAGATGTCCACCTACATGCTCACCAGCTGCCAATCCGAACTCGAACGCTACGGAGACCCCAGTCTCGCCGACGGCCGCGTCCCCACCAGCCTACTGTGTCGCACACTCCTTGACATCATCGCGGACCTGCGCGACACCTACGTCTACAACCTCATGGAAGGCGAAGTCCGCACCAACCTGGAAAAAACCGACGCCTTCATCCCCTCCTACGAAGTCGAAACCGAACTCCTCAGCAGACTCACCATTACTAGTCACACCCTCGCCGCCATCACCCACGACCTCATCGCCTACGGCGAAAAAGTCCAAGAATACCGCCAGAAACAAGGCAAACTCCCCCGCTCCTACCTCCACAAGCTCGGCATCTTCCTGCAGTTCTGGACCAACGTCGAAATGGACCAATACATCAAACTCGTCGTCGACGCCAACCAAGGAAAAAACCCCCGCATCGAAGCGTACTGCCTCGACCCCAGCGTCGGAAGCTCCGTCTTCGCCGAAGTCTACAGCAGCATCCACATGTCCGGCACCCTCGAACCCCTCACCGAATACCGCGACAGCCTCGGCTTACCACCCACCACACCCCTCGCCCACTACCCCTCACCCTTCCCCCGCGACCACCGCCTCATCCTCTACACCCGCGACGTCACCACCCGCTACGAAGACCTCACCAAAGACCCCTCCACACTCCCAAGACTCTGGGACCACATCACCAGCATCTGCAACACCTTCCCCAAGAACACCGCCGTCTTCTTCCCCAGCTTCAACACCATGACCACCTTCCGCAAAAACGGCACCTACCCCGGCATGACACGGCACCTCTACATCGAAGACCAAGAGATGGGACAAGGCGCACTCATGAACCTCGTCACCAAATTCCGCGCCAGCAGCACCAACAACGGCGCCGCCCTCTTCAGCGTCATGGGCGGCCGCATCAGCGAAGGCATGGACTTCCCCGCCGAACAACTCGAACTCGCCGTCATCGTCGGCATCCCCTACCCCAAACCCAGCGCCCGACAACGCGGCCTCCAACAATACTACGAAACCAAATTCGGCAAAGGCTTCGAATACACCGTCCACGCACCCGCCGCCCGCAAACTCCTCCAAGCCATCGGACGCCTCATCCGCGACGAACACGACCGCGGCGTCGCCATCATCCTAGACAAACGCGCCCCACGCTTCCACGAATTCCTCCCAGAAATGACCGAATCCACCGACCTGCTGACCGACATCCATACCTTCATGAACGCAGTACCACCACGCTCAGCACAGAAAACGCAGAAACCCGTGCACACACATACAACACCATCAAAGCCTGCACAGAAAACACAAAAATCTGTGCATGCACATACTAGTCCCCATGGCAAATCACGCACACGATGACATCGCCTGTCACGACATAACTTTAAACTACCAATCGATTACAGATTTTTAAAAAAAAAACCATTACCGACCGGGGAGAGATGCTAGACTTAGGCCAGCCAACAAAACCCTGTACCCTACGACTCCAAGACGGCACCATCTTCCGCGGCACATCTTTTGGCTACCCCACCACCGCCTCAGGAGAAGTCGTCTTCAACACCGGCATGATCGGCTACCCCGAAACCCTCACCGACCCCTCCTACCACGGCCAACTCCTCGTCCTCACCTACCCCCTCATCGGCAACTACGGCGTCCCCGCACCAGACACCGACGCCGACCACCTCTCACGCTTCGAAAGCGACAAGATCCAAGTCGCCGGCCTCATCGTCTCTCAACACATCGACACCTACTCACACTGGAACGCCGCTAAATCCCTTGCCACCTGGCTGCACGAACACCACATCCCTGCCATCACCGGCGTCGACACCAGAGAACTCACCAAAAGACTGCGAAAAAAAGGAACCATGCTCGGCACCCTCTCCGCCAACGGTGCCAACCACCGCTTCACCGACCCCACCAAACACAACCTCGCCGCCGACGTCAGCATCACCACACCCATCACCTACACCCGAGGCAAAAAAACCATCATCCTCGTCGACTGCGGCGTAAAAAACAACATCATCAGAGCCTTCCTCCAACGCAACTTCACCGTCAAACGCGTCCCCTGGAACTACGACTTCAACGATGAGCATCCGGACGGCATCGTCCTCTCCAACGGACCCGGCGACCCCAAGAAATGCACCGACACCATCACCCACGTCCAAGAAGCACTCGACCACAACACCCCCATCCTCGGCATCTGCCTCGGCAGCCAGATCCTCGCCCTCGCCGCCGGCGCCCAGACTTACAAACTCAAATACGGCCACCGCAGCCACAACCAACCCTGCGTCGAAGCCGGCACCAAACGCTGCTACATCACCAGCCAAAACCACGGCTACGCCGTCGACGCCACCACCCTCCCTGAGGACTGGCGCGAATGGTTCTACAACAACAACGACCACACCAACGAAGGCATCCACCACATCTCCAGACCCTTCTACGGCGCCCAATTCCACCCCGAAGCCAGCCCCGGCCCCGACGACACCGAATTCCTCTTCGACATGTTCGTGAGAGCCATACGATGACACCCCCACGACCAAAAATCAAAAAAATCCTCCTCCTCGGCTCCGGCGCCATCCGCATCGGACAAGCCGGTGAATTCGACTACAGCGGCAGCCAAGCCATCAAAGCCCTCAAAGAAGACGGCATCCAAACCATCCTCATCAACCCCAACATCGCCACCATCCAAACCTCCGAACACCTCGCCGACAAAGTCTACTTCCTCCCCCTCACCGCCCACTTCGTCGAAGCCGTCATCAAAAAAGAAAAACCAGACGGCATCCTGCTTGGCTTCGGCGGACAAACCGCCCTCAACGTCGGCCTCGAACTCCACGACAAAGGCATCCTTAAAAAACACCACGTCAAAGTCCTCGGCACCCCCATCCAAGCCATCAAAGACACCGAAGACCGCGACCTCTTCGTCAAACGACTCACCGCACTCCACCTCAAAACACCACGCAGCACCGCCGTCACCACCATCCACGACGCCCTCACCGCCGCCGACCACATCGGCTACCCCGTCATGTGCCGCATCGCCTACGCCCTCGGCGGCCTCGGCTCCGGCGTCGCCTACACCAAAACACAACTCCAAGACCTCGCCACCAAAGCCTTCGCCTACACCACCCAACTCCTCATCGAAGAATACCTCGGCGGCTGGAAAGAACTCGAATACGAAGTCGTCCGAGACCACTACGACAACTGCATCGTCGTCTGCTCTATGGAAAACCTCGACCCCATGGGCATCCACACCGGCGAAAGCATCGTCGTCGCCCCCGTCCAAACCCTCACCGCCACCGAAAACTTCACCCTGCGCAGCATCGCCATCAAAGTCATACGAAGCCTAGGCATCATCGGCGAATGCAACATCCAATTCGCCCTCGACCCACAATCCGACGACTACAGAATCATCGAAGTCAACGCCCGACTCAGCCGCAGCAGCGCCCTCGCCAGCAAAGCCACCGGCTACCCCCTCGCCTTCACCGCCGCCAAACTCGCCCTCGACCACAGTCTCACCGACATCACCAACAAAATCACCGGCACCACCCAAACCTGCTTCGAACCCGCCCTCGACTACATCGTCGTCAAATACCCACGCTGGGACCTCCAAAAATTCCGCCACGTCACCCCCACCATCGGCTCCGAAATGAAATCCGTCGGCGAAGTCATGGCCATCGGACGCAGCTTCGAAGAAGCACTCCAAAAAGCCATCCGCATGCTCGACGTCGGACCCACCGGACTCACCAGCCACACCCCCACCTTCGACAACCTCGACACCGCCCTCAAACAACCCACCGACAAACGCGCCTTCGCCATCGCCCAAGCCTTCCACCACGGCTACACCCTCGACCAGATCCACACCCTCACCAAAGTCGACCCCTGGTTCCTCGCCAAAATCCACAACATCGTCACCCTCCACCAACACCTCGAACACCAAACCATCAAAACCATCACACCCACCCTCCTGCGCACAGCCAAACAACACGGCTTCGCCGACACCCAACTCGCCGACCTCCTCCACACCGACGAACACACCATCCGCCGCCTCCGCACCCGCCACCACATCACCCCCGTCGTCAAACAAATCGACACCCTCGCCGCCGAATACCCCGCCCAAACCAACTACGTCTACCTCACCTACCACGGCACCACCGACGACCTCCCCTTCACCACCCACAACCAAGTCATCGTCCTCGGCGGCGGCGCCTACCGCATCGGCTCCAGCGTCGAATTCGACTGGTGCGCCGTCAACACCATCACCACCCTCCAAACCCTCGGCTACCACACCATCATGATTAACTGCAACCCCGAGACCGTCAGCACCGACTTCGACACCTGCGACAAACTCTACTTCGAAGAACTCACCACCGAACGCATCCTCGACATCTACGACAAAGAACACCCCCGCGGCATCATCATCAGCATGGGCGGTCAAATCCCCAACAACCTCGCACTCCCTCTCGCAGAAGCAGGCGTCAAGATACTCGGCACCTCACCGACCGACATCGACCGCGCCGAAGACCGCCACAAATTCTCCGCCCTCCTCGACACCCTCGACATCGACCAACCCTCCTGGAAAGAACTCACCAACCTCCAAGCATCTGAAGACTTCGCCGCCACCGTGGGCTACCCCGTCCTCATCCGACCTAGCTACGTCCTCTCCGGCGCCGCCATGAGCATCGCCCTCAGCCCTGTAGAACTGCGCACCTACCTTAAGAAAGCCTCGGCCATCAGCACCAAATACCCCGTCGTCATCAGCAAATTCATCACCGACGCCAAGGAAATAGAAATCGATGCCGTCGCCGACCACGGCAAACTCTTCTGCTACGCGATCACCGAACACATCGAAAACGCAGGCGTCCACTCCGGCGACGCCACCATGGTCCTCCCACCCCAACGAACTTACCTTGAGACCATGCGACGTATCAAAACCATCGCCCGAAAAATCGCCGCCAATCTCCATATCACCGGCCCCTTCAACATCCAATTCATCGCCAAAGACAACGACGTCAAAGTCATCGAATGCAACCTCCGAGCCAGCCGCAGCTTCCCCTTCGTCAGCAAAGTCCTCAAACTCAACTTCATCGACTACGCCACCCGCATCATTATGAACAAACCCGTCACACCACCAGACCAATCCGCCTTCGACGTCGACTACGTCGGCGTCAAAGCCTCCCAGTTCTCCTTCACCAGACTCAAAGGCTCAGACCCCGTCCTCGGCGTCGAAATGGCCTCCACCGGCGAAGTCGCCTGCCTCGGTGACGACTTCAATGAAGCCTTCATTAAAAGCCTCCTGTCTGTCGGCTTCCGCCTCCCGAAAAAAACCATCCTGCTCTCCACCGGGCCCATCAGCAGCAAAACCGACCTCCTTGAAAGCATCAAGATCCTCCATCGACTCGGCTACCAATTCTATGCCACCGAAGGCACAGCCGCTTTCATGAACGACCATGGCATCCCCGTCGAACGACTGCATTGGCCGCTGGACAACACCGAACCCAATACGCTCACCTACCTCGCCAACCACGCCATCGACCTCGTCATCAACATCCCTAAGAACATCGAACGAGAAGAACTGGACAATGACTACCTAATTCGTCGGAAAGCAGTCGACTTTGACATCCCTCTGATCACCAACGCCCAGTTAGCCAAACGCTTCGTCGAAGCCCTTGCGAAAACCACCCCGGAATCCCTGCGAATTAAAAGCTGGGATGAGTATACCAATTAAGCAGAGGCCGGCTCACGAGGCAGTAGATCAGGAATCCCCTCACTGATCGGATACGTGATTTTGCAATGGCCGCATGTAAGAGAACCGGTCTGGATCTCGCCCTTCACCTCAGAGTCAACTTGTAACACAAGTGTACCTTTGCAGATGGGACAACACAGGAGATCCACGATCGCTTTTTTCATACCCGCTGTGGCAATCCCACCGGCGGTATATTAATACTCTCCCAGGAAAACCGGTCGTTTCTTCCCGATATCCGAGTCGAAGATGAACGCCCAGTCCTCATCCGTGGATTTCCGTGCATCCTCCACGAGCTGTAGATAGTTCTTGACCTGAGAATCCATGAGATCGGCGCTATGCAAGACACATGCTTCCACGATGTTCGGTACGATAGGCGATCCCCACTCCAGGCGACCATGATGACTTGCAATGAGATGCAGAAGATGTCGTTCCAAGTTAACGGGAAACTCTGTGCCCGCCTCTCGAAGCTCGCCGATTCGCGTCTGCACCCATTGTACGCCAAGGATGATATGCCCGATGAAGTTGCCGTCCTCAGTCTTTTCTATCGATGCACCAAATGAGTATTCCTGGAGTTTGCCGACATCATGGAGTAGTGAACCAGCAATGAGAAGATCACGGTTCAGACTTGGGTACATGTCCGCGATGTTTTTGCATAGTCGAAGGACACCGATGCTGTGTTCGAGATTGCCTCCGACATAATTGTGATGATGCGCCATGGCTGACGGCGAATGGGTATAGGATTGCACGAATTCAGAATCCTTGAAACAATGCTGCATTAGTGTTCTCAACGGCTGGTTCGCTACAACCTGTATTTCGTTTTCAACGAGCGCGTAGAGTTCCTTGATGCGTGTCTCATCAAGGGATGGGATGAAATCAGCGATGTCATACTCGTTGGTCGCGCAGCGGCGGATGCCGCCGGTGTTCTCGTTGATGCTAATCTGCAGTCGTTCATCATAGGATTCAACGCTGCCGCCGCGGAGTTGGACGACGTCGCCGACCGTGAAGCTTTCATAGAGACGTTTGACTCTGTCTTTGTTCTCCCCGCCCCAGAATTTAACGGCGAGAGCGCCGGTTTTATCAGATGCGAGGAACTCGAAGAAGACGCCGCGTTTGTAGTTGCGCATCGGTTTTTTAATTTTGACGGCGAAGAAGTCGTTGATTGCGTCGCCTTCCCTGAGGTTTTCGACGTACTGTTCTTTCTTCCGCTGTCCAGTATCCGGTTTAATGGTCATTTGTTCATCTTTTTTCTTTTCGTATTGGTAGATGTCTGCCATGGATGGTTACGCTCCCAGATTACTGAGTGTTTTTTATCTGGTTAGAGTTTATACGTTTTTCCTTCCTGTACTCGGGTGGTTTTTATCGGAAGTCTGATCATCCCGGGGTGTTCGGTGTGGATGGGGAAGAGCCGTTGGGGGTGGATGGTGCGTATGAGGTCGCGGAGGTCTGCGCCGTTGATGTGTCCTGAGCAGTGTGCTTGTTTGTAGTTGAGGTGGAAGAAGTGGATCCATTCTTGCATGCGGTGGAAGGAGACTTCCATTTCTTCGTTGAAGGGTTCGCTGAGGCTGTGGATGTAGGTGCCGTGTTGTGGTTGGAGGTCGATGAGGCTGTTGAAGTACCAGTAGTTGAGGACGACGATGTAGTCGCAGGGGTGTTGTGTGATGGTATCGGCGGTGATGATGTTGGGGTAGTGGAGGCGTTTTTTGATGTAGTCGTCGTGGTAGTCGTCGTCGCAGTAGGTGCCGGTTTGTCGTTTGGGTTTGAGGATGGCGATGTGTGGGTCGATGGTGTGGGGGACGCCGAGGCTGGTGTCGTGGTGGTATTGTTCGAGGAAGCAGGCGTGTTTGAAGCTGATGACGAGGGTTTTGTTGAGGTCTGTGGCGATGTGGTAGAAGGTGGTGAAGCGGTCGACGTCTTTGAAGTTGAAGTCGACGAGGGATAGGTCGGTGCAGGTGGTGATGGCTTGTTTGGCGTCGGTGTAGACTTTGTGTTCGGATTCTCCTGTGCGTCCACGGTCGATGCGGGTGCCTTCGGTTATCATGGCGATGGGTTTGCTTTGTTTGGCTTGGGTCATGAAGTCTTGGGTGAGGGTGGCGTGGAGGCCGTGGGTGCGGAGGTCGCCGGTGTAGATGATGGTGCCTTGGGTGGTGTGGATGAGGAAGGCGTAGGCGCCGGGGACGCTGTGGTCGACTTGGATGGGTTCGATGTCGAGGCAGCCGATGGTGAGGTGGTCGTGGTTTTTGAATGTGTGGAAGGTGCGTTTGGTGGGTGGTGTGCCGCGGTCGGTTTTTTTGATGGGTCGTGTGCGGTAGTCGAGGACTTCGTGTTCGATGTCGCGGTTGCTTTGTTCGGCGACGGCGGAAAGGATGCGGTGGCAGGTGGTGCTGAGGTGGATGGGGATGTCTTTGTGTAGGAAGCTGATGTAGTTGGCGTGGTCGGCGTGGGCGTGGCTGAGGAGGACGGCGTCGATGGTGGGGGTTTCTGGTGGTCGTCCGTGGTGGGTGAGGAGGTCGTCGCGGTAGATGCCGGTGATGTCGGGGAGGAGGCCCATGGTGAGGAAGTCGCCGATGCCGTTGGCTGTTCTGGGGTTGAGGAATTCTTCGAAGTAGCGGCCGCGTCGGCTGAAGCTCATGCCGAAGTCTAAGAAGATGCGTGTGTCGTGGTCTTGGAGGAGGATTTTGTTGCCGCCGATTTCTTTGACTCCTCCGTAGAAGGTGAGTTGTACCACTCTGGTTGTTGCCTCCCATGTGTTTTTTTTTGTTGGTTGGTGTGTTGGATTGGGTGTCCTTTTATTAAGGCTTTGGGGGGTTCTTGGAGGGGCTCAGGGGAAAGAAGGTTTATATAAGTTTGATGGTTCAGGGGAGAGCAACGGAGGTTTACTCCCTATGATGACTGATCGGAAGAAACAGGATTTGGCGGGCCCCGGGATCGGGACGTATGCGGAGATCGATCGGGTGCTGCCTACGGATTACGAGTCGTTGTTGACTCCGAAAGAGACGCAGAAGGCGTTGTTCGCCGTGAAGCATTATATTGAAGAGAATCTGGCGAAGGAATTGAACTTGATGATGGTGACCGTTCCCTTGATTGTGAGTGAGGAGAGCGGTGTGAATGATTATCTGGATCGTGATGGGTCGCGCACTCCGGTGGCGTTCCCCGCTGGTCTTGGTTTGGATAAGCGGATTAACGCGCAGGTGGTGCAGGCGGCGACGAAGTGGAAGCGCATGGCGCTGCGTGAGTTCGACTGCAAGGTCGGCGAGGGCATCAACACTGACATGCGTGCCGTCCGTAAAGACTATTTCTTAGACCATGACCATAGCTCGTATGTGGACCAGTGGGACTGGGAGCGAGTGATTACCAAGAACCAGCGCAATCTGGCGTACCTCAAGGATACAGTCACCAGGATCTGGAAGGTGTTGAAGGGCGCGGAGGACCTGGCGTTAGAGATGTACCCGCAGCTGGATACTGATAAGTACCCCAATCTTCCGAAGAAGCTGGAGTTCTTCCATGCAGAGGAACTCTTGGAGATGTATCCGGATCTGCCGCGTAAACAGCGTGAGACCGCTATCTTGCAGGATCATCCTGCGATCTTCATCGTCGGCATTGGTTCAGTGCTCGCCGACGGTTATCCGCATGAGATGCGGGCTGCGGATTATGATGACTGGGTGACGGACACCAGCAAGGAGTCCGGGAAGAAGACCCATGGGTTGAATGGTGACATCCTGGTGTGGAATCCGGTGACGAAGCGGCGCCATGAGCTGTCCAGCATGGGCATCCGTGTGACCCCTGAGACGCTCAAGCTGCAGTTGGACCTGTCCGGGCAGCAGCATTTCCTGAACCTGCCGTACCACCAGGCGATTATGAAGAACCAGATCCCCTTGAGTATCGGCGGCGGTATCGGGCAGTCACGCACCTATATGCTGCTGTTGAAGAAGGCGCACCTCGGCGAGGTCAGCGTCACTATCTGGCCCAAGGTGCTCAAAGAGATCTGCGAGAAGCACAACATCCACATTCTTGAATAAAGGTAAAAAGTGAAGAGGAGCCCCCTGTGCTCCTTTCCCCTCATTTTTTTTTATTTTCTTTGTGTTGTGAAAAGAAAAACAAGAAAAAGGGTGGTGGTGTCTATTCGATGCTGACGCGGTAGCCGCTGCTGTCCTTTTTCTTCTCTTTTTTGTCGAGGACGATGTCTAGGATGCCGTTCTTGTAGGTGGCGCGGGTGGACTTGTTCTTGACGTGGCAGGGCAGGTCGATGATCTTGTGGTATCTGCGTTTTGGTGAGTCTACGGTGATTTCCAGGGCGTCGTCGGTGGCGGTCAGGTCGATGTCCTGGCGGTTCACACCGGGGATTTCGACGGTGATGGAGACTGTGTCTTTCTCTTCGATGATGTCGGTGAGCGGTTCGATTTCGTCGGAGACTTCGATGTCGCCTTCAGGTGATCGGGTTTGTTTGTTGCCGAAGTCTTCGATGTGGGGTTTGCCGTCTGGGCCGAACTGGACTTTGAAGCCGTGGACGACGGATTTTCCCGGTTGGGCGTTGCCCATGACCTTCATCATTTCTTCCGCCATCTTGCGGATGTCGTCCATGAGTTTATCGTCATTGAAGATGTCTTTAAAGAAATCATCATCTTTGTTGAAGTCGAAGGGGGAACGTTTGCGACGGTCACGGTCTTCAGGGTCAATAGAATCCATACTCTTCCATGCCTCCGTAGTGGTGTTTCTTTTTTTTCTTAACTATATGCGGTGGAGTTCTTATTTAAAGGTTTCGACTTGTCTTATATATACTGTAGTTTTTTTCATCCATTGCCAACAGGAGGAAATGAACTCATTTTTTCACTTCAAGTCGATGGTAAAATGGATGTAGTAGTTTTGGTCGTGGACTACGTGAAATGTGTCTTCTTACTGTTCGATTTCCCGTGAGAGTTCTTCCAGCAGGAGTTTGGCGCGGCGGTTCAAGGTCTTTGGCACGGTGCCTTGGACTTGGATGTAGAGATCTCCGTAGCCGCCGTGGCGGACGTGTGGCATGCCCATGTCTTTGAGGCGGACGATAGAGCCGCTTTCGGTGCCGGCGGGGATCTTGAGTTTGTCTGGGCCATGGAGCGTGTCAATCGGCATGGTTTCCCCGAGGGCGAGTTTCGGGAAGCTGACTTTCAAGGAGCGGTGGAGATCGTCGCCGCGTCGTTCGTACAGCGGGTGTGGCGCGAGGTGGACGACGACGTAGAGATCGCCGGGCGCGATGTTTTTGCTTGGTGCCTCGCCTTCGCCGGCAAGCCTGAGTTGGGATCCTTCGTCGATGCCTCGCGGTATCTTGAGATCGATGCGACGTGTCTGCTGGATGGCGCCCGATCCTTTGCAGGTGATGCAGGGTCGATTAATGATGGTGCCTCGGCCTCGGCATTTCGGGCAGACGCTGACTTGGGTGAAGACGCCGAAGGCGGTGCGCTGGGTGCTGCGGCTCTCACCGCTCCCCTTGCATTGGGGACATTGAACAGGGTTGGTGCCTGGTGCGGCGCCGCTACCGTGACAGGTGGGGCAGACTTCGGTTCGGGGTATTTGGATTTCGGTGGTGACGCCTTTGAAGGCATCTTCCAGGGTGATTTGGATGTCGTAGCGGAGGTCGCTGCCGCGTTGTCGTTGCATGGGGCGGCCTCGTTGTCTGCCGCTGCCGAAGAATTGGCTGAAGATGTCGTCGAAGCCGATGCCGCCGCCGGTGTCGAAGCCCATGCTGTGGAAGATGTCGCCGAAGTCGACGCCGCGGAAGATGTCTTCTTGGGTGAACTGTTGGTCGATGCCGTTGTGTCCGTAGTTGTCGTACATCTTGCGTTTTTGGTCGTCGTAGAGGACGCCGTAGGCTTCGCTGATTTCTTTGAAGCGTTCCTCGGCGTCGGGTGCCTTGTTTTTGTCGGGATGGTATTTTAATGCGAGTCTGCGGTAGACTTTTTTGATATCTTCTTTGCTGGCGTCGCGGGGGATTCCGAGGACGTCGTAATAGTCTTTTTTGTCTGGCACAGGTGGTCCTGCGGGGTATGATACCCCTGGTATTTCTTTTTTCGTATAGTGGCAAGGGTTATCTTAATTTCTTTTTTTAAAGGAATGCGTATGGTTCCTGCTTAGAGTTCTTTTGTGAGGAGGGGTTGAATTTGTTGGACGAATTCGGTTGCGGATGTTATCGAGGAGTTCGAAAATTACGAACATATTGTTCACAATTTCTGAACCTAAAAACTATCTTTAGATGTGATAGATAGCTTGCAGGATGGCGGTCATGAAGTCGCCGAGGAAGAAGGCGGTGAGAAAGCCGGCGAGCAGTGGGATCATGAAGGGGATTTTTGGGGTGACCCAGATTTCTTCGATGCCTGCGTCTTCGAAGGCTTTGAGGTGTTCGGATTCGTCGAAGTCTTCGGGGATGCGAGAGAAGCGTCGTTTGCCGTCGACGAGTTTTTCCAGGGGCCAGACGAACTTGGCTTTAGCTTCTTGGATGTTCATCTTGTAGCCGAGGAGGGCGTAGGGGAAGGAGAGGTTGCGTTTGGCCGCGTTGTAGACGAAGAGGCTGACTGGGATGATGAGGAAGAGGAGGACGGAGTTGGCGAAGATGACCCAGGACCAGGGCAGCAGTGACGGCCAGAGGGGTGTGTTGTTCATGGTGGGGACGATGGGGACGAGGATGGCGAGTGCCATCATGGCTTTGGCGTCTGCGCCGCCGAAGATGAGGCGGAGTTGGAAGAGGCCGTACATCAGCGCGATGATGATCGGGATGAACACGAGGTACCAGAGGTTGGGGAATCCTCCTTGGAGGTACTGGATGACGAGGAGGATGGCGCCGGCGGTGCCCATGATGATCCAGAGGATGTTGGAGGCGTGTCGGGTCTTGAGGTCGGTGTAGGACGCGTACAAGAGGATGAGTGTTCCAATGATGAGTCTGACGGCGTTGAGCATCCACATCTCCATATGGTTGTACCCCTAGGTGGTGTGGTATCGCGAAGGTAATATTAAGTTCTGCTCCTACAAAAAAAGTTTCTTTTCTCAAATAAAGTTGTTTTTAAAAAAAAGGAAAAGGGTGGAATCGACTTTTTTAGTCGATTCCCAAGAGGAAGAATACGAATGCTGTTCCTGATTTTGTTGCAGTGTAGTTGGCTACCTCGACGGTGATACCGGTTTTGCCGAAGCCGATGACGAAGTCTTTGACGGTTTTTGATTGTCCGGCAGCGAGGTCAAAGGTTCCTTGTCTGGATTTTCCGACGAAAATCAGTTTTCCATCCAGGGCTATTGACCAGGGTATATTCGTCAAGTTTGTGTCTCCATTGTTCTTGATGGTGGCGGTGACTCCTACTCCGCCAGTGATGGTGATTTCGTAGATTAACGAAATCTTGACTTGGAGAGTGCCTGGTTCGCTTTCGGCATTTTGCGGGTCATGCGCTTTCACTTCAATAGTATAGGTCCCCACGGTGTTCCATGTATGAGAAACGGTAACTTCTTGACCAGAGGGAAATGGACCAAGACACACTTCACCGCTGCCATCACTCCAGTTGAAACAATAGAAGACGTCGTCCCCGTCAGGATCCGTCGTGGAAACAATGTACGAATAAGTAGTTCCTACGAGGCCGACGGTTGGTCCTTGGATGGTGGGTTTTTCAGGCGGGTGGTTGGTTGTAGTCGATACGTTGACAGCAGTGCATTCGTCGGAGTAATAAGCGTTAAAAGGGTTACCGCTTGGTGGATCGGAGTATCCGATGTGGGCGGTGTCGTTAAACACTGCGAGAATCACTTGTAGATTCTCTGGTACTACATCCGAGTAGCCTTGTGTGGTTCCATCCCAAATAACGGTATCGGTAATGGATCCTGTGGCTGGGATGGTGATGTCTTTGTCTTCTGCGAAACTGAGGAGGGCGTGATGGTACGGGTTCCCGGAGTTGTCATTCCAGCGTGATTCGTATTCTTGGACATAGATGCGTAGATGTCCGGGGTACTCGCTGGTTTCATGATTCTCAACGCTATAACTGATTTGAATTTGGGCTGAACCGAGCCAGTTGGCGTTTAGGTTTGAACTCAGATCAGGGACGATGCGTGCCCCCGCTGAGTTGAGGTTCGAAATAAATACTCCTTGACTTGTTCCTGGGTAGACAAATTGTCCGCCATCCCAATATGAGGTAGGCACCCAGGCGGGATTGAATTGGTAAAACCGGGTGTGTGCCGCGGAGCTTTTATCATCGACTAACTCGGTATATTCGAAATCATAGGAGTGGCCTCCATATATTGTATGCCACATCTGATTGGATGCAGGACATGATGGGCACCAGGTTGCGGTTCCCACCTCAACAAGAACGGTATGTGTATAATCCATGGTGGGACGTGGATCGGTCGCTTTTTGATGGTTAGGTGCTGCACTAGCTCCTAAGCCACTTAGGATAAAAACTCCTACGATGAGGAGTGGAATAAGTTTTTTCATATTTTTCCCCTTTAATAATAATATACAAACGCTGTATATGAATATATCTTTGGATTGGGCATCTTGGAGATTCCTTTCTCAAATAGTTAATTTACTGTGGTATAGGGGTTTTTATAAATAAGATGTGGTTTGGAACCTCTTATTAATAAGTGGCGGTTTCCTTGCTGTTGCGATTACTGATGCTTGAGTCATTGCGGGGGAAGAAGGGGTTGTTGATTCATCATTGGGATGCTGATGGGATTTGTTCGGCTGCATTATTGTTGCAGCGGCTTGGTGAAGGTGTTGTCAATAAGACTCCTGTGCTTGGGAATTATTTCCTAACTGCGGATGAGTTGCGGTCATACGAGTCTGGGTATGATTTCATTATTGTGGCGGATATGGCGTTGCCGGAGGAGAATATCCGGCGGCTTGCGTCGTCTGCTGAGGTGTTGATTTTTGATCATCATTTGCAGCCGTTGATTCCTGGGGTGTTTCATGAGAACCCGATCAGCAGGGGTGAGAGTCCTGAGCAGTTTCCGTCTGCGAGTTGGATCGTGAATGGTTTTCTGGGCAATCCGGTGAACTTGTACGCGTTGCTTGGTGCGGTGGGAGACTGTGAGCAGCGTCTTGAGGCAAACAAGAATTTTGCGAACATTTTGCTTTCGTTTTCGATGCAGCATCAGGTGTCGTTTAAGGAGATGTTGGCGATGGTGTATCTGCTGGATTCGAATTACAAGATCGGTGATCGTCGTGCGGTGATGGAGGCGCCGCGGTTCTTGCTTGAGACGACGGATCCCCGGGGGATTTTGCAGTATCAGCCGTGGAAGAAGCATCTGGCGGAGCTAGAAAGTGAGATATCGAAATGGGTGGAGGCGTCTGGCGAAGTACGGAACGGGGTGTGTGTGAAGAGGATTTCGACGAAGTACAATGTCATCTCGACGGTGACGCGTCGGGTGTTTTGGTCATCAAAGACGGATACGATTGTGGTCAACACCGGGTTCTCTAAGGAGACGGACCAGGTGTATGTGCGCAGTAGCAAGAATCTGCAGGGGTTGATACAGACGGGTAAGGATTTAGGGTTCAAGTGCGGTGGGAAGGCTGAGGTGTTGGGTGCGGTTGTGCCGAAGGGGAAAACCGAGGATTTCGTAAGTAAAGTCGTCGAGGTTCTCTCCCTAGGATAGGCTAAAATAGTTATTTTTGTTTCATTAAGATGCCAGCTCCCCTCTTGAACCGTAAGTTATATTAACTAAGAATGTCTAATAGATAATGGGGGCAGAAGAGCGTTATTCCGTTTCTAATCCTTTCCTCTCCTCATAAATTCCATCCTTTCTCCCTTCTTCTGCCCCTCTTTCCTCCACGCTTTTTCGTTATAACAACAAAGTCGTCATAATACCATTTGGGCGGTTTTGCAGAGTAGCGACTACACCGGGTCTGGTTTAAAAGGTACTTCAGACAGAGTATTACTTGAATGATGACTGAATGCGACCGATGTATGCATTTGATCAACCGAGCCGAGACTCTCGCCTCGGTCGAGAACCCGCGGTATCGATCATCTGGCGTGAAGGGGTGCCGGTTCAAGCATCCACAGACAATCGTCGGATTCAACATCGTGTTTCATGGCGACTGCCCGGATTATTTCCAGACGGTTGTCTAAAAATCTAAAAGAGGTACACTTTTTACTGGGTCCATTCGACGACACCCATCGTCCCACTGCTTTGATTATAGACCAAAGTAAACTGATAATCATGATTCTTTGCCAAAGCTGTAGTAGCAGATAACGGGCCTGAATATGTCGTCTTAATGGTGATTAATTGTCCAGATGATAGTGTGCCTGAACGCGGTAATCCAATGGCCAGTCCCCATTTCAACGCTGGCACGGAGTTCTGCCATTGCGTTTGATTTGTCTTATCAACCAAGGTGAACCACACCTGACTCCAGTCAACGGATTTATCAGACACGTCGCCTATGGTTAGTGTGGTGTTATGATCGTGATTATCCTGTGTTAGAGATATCACCGGCGTGTTATCTGTTGGCCCGCCGATCAACCCTGTAAAATAAGCATAGGCTACCGCCGCCATGGCAATAGTAACTGCGACCATGAGAATGACCCCTATCACTGTTGATATTCCCAAATCATTTGTTTTTTTAGTTTTTATCTTTGTCACCATGTTTTCACTTACCCATCGTCGCAGGATTTACCGTCCTATGCTCCTTGATTTGTAGAGTTAAAAAAAAATGTAAAAAAAGAAAAAGAAAGATAGATTCCGGCTTCTTCACTATTGAGTCCAACTTGCTGTTCCCAGTGTTCCGCCGGTGGGCCGATATTGGAGGGTCAACGTATATGATGATCCTTTTGTGAGACCAATCGGTGCTCCTTTAATCGTGATGATTTGGCCTCCGGCCATATTTATCTGGGTTGTTGGGTTTCCGACGGTTATTGCGGTGGAAGTACCCCATGCGTGGGCTGTTCCGAATGTTGTCGGGATGAATTGCGTTGCTTGGGTTTTATTAACTAGAGTATATGTCACGTCGGACCATAAGACTCCGCTAGAGGAGACTGATCCCAGTGTAATTGTACAGTTCTGATCATTCCCATCAGGTATAAGTGACACTGTTGGTGTGCTTTTCGCGTTGCCACCGACCATTCCACTAACGTAGACATAGACGGTTGCTGCAATCGCGACGGTAATGGCGACCATGAGGATGACACCAATAACCGCGGAGACTGCTTCCTGGCCTTCTCTAAACTTGCGATTTGCTTTCATGTTTCCCATTCTCTCCTTAGCCTTGTGCCCGAGAGTGAGCGGGCTGTGGCTT